>Ga0315288_10000920_pt1 | contig 37442 bp, 45 predicted proteins | sample YL17G11_20_MG_FD_203454 | JGI IMG/M metagenome (GOLD analysis project Ga0315288, IMG submission 203454) | Sediment microbial communities from Yellowstone Lake, YNP, Wyoming, USA - YL17G11_20 | ecosystem: Environmental > Aquatic > Freshwater > Lake > Sediment | place: USA: Wyoming | collected...
GAATGGGCGGTGGTCTCGGCGGAGGAGCCGGAAGTTCATCAGGATTCGCCCAAGCTCTGGGTGGAGCAGGTGCAGACCTTCAATCTCGTCTCGCGGGTCTTTTCTCTAACTTGCAGCAAGGAGCCGCAGGTCAGGCCATGAATCAATATAACTCTCTTGGTCAACTAGGACTGGGAACGAAAGCCATTCAGCCAACTTATCAGCCGGGCTCTCAAGGGCCGCTTGCCGGACTAATATCCGGAGGCGCTTCAGGGCTTGCAGAAGGTTTGGGAAAATACGGACCAGGGATGTTCGGAAATAACCAAGCAAATAGGGCGACCGGTACAGATTTCAATACAGGTTTTCTTCAGAACAAGATGGCTCAAGCTGGGGTTATGGGATGAAGGATTTAGTTTTTGTCCATGATGATGACATCGTGATCGGAACATATAAACTGTCTAAAGGTTTTGGAACAACCCATCAAGCCGTGAAGAAACTTGTTACAAAATACCATGATAGGTTTGAAAGAGTCGGTAAGCGAAAAATTGGGCAACAAATTGACGTGCCAATTTCCGGATTTCAAATCCGGGAATTCAAATCCAAAAAGAGGCGTCCGGACACAGAATTTCTGCTAAATGAAGAACAGGCTATGTATCTTGGTACCCTTCTTCGAAACAGTGACACTGTTCTAGACTTCAAGGAACATCTTGTCACCGAATTTCGGAGAATGTACAAATTTTTAATGTCTATTCGCAATCAAAAACAGAACGCCGAATGGCTAGAGAAACGAGCTTCAGGAAAGATCGAGCGAAGACTTGAGACCGATGCGATCAAAGAGTTCATCGAATACGCGATATCCCAAGGGTCTAAAAACGCTGCGAAATATTACATGATCATCACGAAGATGCAGAACAGCGCGCTTTTTAATATGGATATGTTGACGATCGAATGCCCAAACATCAGAGATGTAGTAGACGGCCTCAGCCTTGACGCTCTCAAGATGTGCGATGTCATCGTAGCAAAGACTATCCGCGACAAGATGAAAGACAAAATGTTCTACAAGGACATCTTTCAATGTGCTAAGGCAAGAGTAGAGAGCTTTGCAGATTCAATCGGAAAAAGAGATATCGGAATGGAAAACATAAAGAGGATCTCATGAGCATACAACTTCTTCCTCAGCAACAGACTTTAGCCAATACCCTTTCAAATACCCTAGGGCCTGCGCTTCAAAAAGGCATTACTGCGGGAACTGATAGAAGAATGCTTCAACAAGGTCTTTCAGGACTGAAGGATCTTCCTGAAAATGCCACGCCTTTGCAGCTTGCGCAGACCCTTATTAATGCCACGCATGGCATTGAAGGAGCAGAGAATTACGTGCAAACTCTCTTCCCATTGCTTTTGAATGCTCAAAGGATGCAAGCGCTCAATGGACAAGGACAGACGGGGTTAGGACAGGGGCAATCAACTCAAGGACAAGGAAGCTCTCCAGGTCAATTTCAGGGTGCAGGAGGATTCTTAACTTCTCCTAAGACAGAGAATGAAGTTCAAGAATTTGCTCAAAGATATGCGTTAGGAGATCCCAGCAAATACAAGGAAGGTTTAGATATAGCTCGCAATATGAATTCAGGAGCGGTACAAAATCTTGAGTATTTCAGGGGAAGGCTCGGTGATATCGGCATAAAACCTAATGAAATGCCTTATGCGGTTCAGATTGCACAAAAAAGCGACATTAAAGACCCTGAAAAACTTCTTACTCACGTCAAGAGAGAGATGGAAGATATCCGACAAATGGACAACATCGTCATCCCGGGTTTGATGAATCAAGCTATGAGGATTGCTACTTCAGGCTTGCTTCCTGGACCTCCGATGCAAACCAGACATCAAGCCCAATCAAAATATCAACCTCTAATAGACAGGATGATTAAGAAAGGGTATGAGCCTATAGTCCGAGAGAAATTAGCAGCGGCCGAATTTAGTCCTACAGAAATTGAAGAAAGAATTCATCCCGTCACGAAGCAAGTTGCGTCTAATCTTGACTCTATTCCATTGGCATCAAAAGATAAAGAATCAAATATAAATAAAATTGAAGACTTTCTTCTAAGAAATTCTCAAAATCAGTCTTTGTTATCCTTAAGAAGACAGCTTGTTAAGTCGAAGAAATACGATTGGAAAGACATAAATCAAGCATTGCAAAAAGCTATGTCTAAAGGATTGAAGCTATCTACTGATCAGGACAAAGAACTCGCTGAATTTGCACAGCCACCAAGAGATTCTTTGATGGATGTGTGGTTTGGTTCAGGAAGATTGCCTGGTGCATTAAGGGGTGAAAAGTGAATCCTGTTTCTAGTGCTCTTTCCATTGGCTATACAGCAGTTCAGATTCTTAATTTCTTATCTAAGAAAAATCCATCTTTAGCCGGGAAAATAGGAAGAGCCACTTCAGCAGGTTATACAGCCAATCAGATCCTTAATTTCATTAGCAGAGATTTTAAATCACAAGATCTAGAGGGTTTGAGTGAGCAACAAATCCATAAGAAAAGAAGAGAATATGATGCTGAATCTACTAAAGATTTGGCCAAGATAGGTCTTGGGATAGCTGGGACTTTAGCTTCTAGAGGTATGTTCGGAGGTCAGTCGCCTACACAAGCTCCTACGCAACCTTCCCCTGTGCCTCCTATACCGGGAACTCCACCCGCCCAAGGCATGGCCCCCCCTATACCTCCTATAGGTCCAGCCCCTATGGCAAACGCTCCCGTTCAACCTCCTGCGATACCTCCTGTAGGTCCCGCTGCGATGGGTGGCATACCTACAGTGACTCCTAATCAGCCCGCGCAAGGTGGTGCACCTTTTTCTCCGCCTCCTCAGCAAGCACAATCGCAACTGCTAAAACAATTAGGAGTGGAAGAACTTGTAAAGTCACTAGCCGCTAAAGGGCAGGCTCCTGAGCAAATCTCCTCGCAGATACAAGGATCGATGCACCCGGGAACAAGAAAGTCTCTAGCTACTAAGATTGCGCAAGGAGTCGAAAGACCTATAGCGGAGCACATTAAGGATTACCTGAAAAGTCCCGAAGGTCTTTTGCGAGAAGACGTCCTTAAGTTCGGGGAAGAGACGCCCCTTCAAAAGGGAGATCTCGTTTTAGACCCTTCCTCCAATACGATGGGCGACGTAAAAGATATCAAACAGAAACAGGCTCTTCTAGACTCGGACGGAAAGCTTCACAAGGCTGAAACGGATAACCTCATTAAGTCTCCGTTGCCAAAAAAAGATCTTGCCGAGCTTCACGACGATCTTATCCGTGGAATTGAAGAAGAGACGGGACAGCAAGTGTCACGCAATGTCAACTGGGCAGGATACGATCCTGAAAAAAATATGCTCGCATACCTTCCTCATGACGGACGTCTTTATACTTATGAAGATATGTCTGAAGAAGATACCGATTATCTGACCAAGACTCTTCACCAGAGAAAGACTAGTGGTTCTAACTTCATCGGAGCCTGGGAACAAGGGTCTGAGTCTCCAATCGGAGCCGCAATGTACAAGCTCATCAAGAAGCTGCAAGAAGAACGTGGCGGTAAAGGAAACGAGTATTCAGGAAAGTTTGAAACCATATATAGCGCCTTAGAGCCGGCAATTAAAGCCGCTAAAGCTGCGAAGAGGAAGAAACGATGAGAAGCCCTGAACTTGTGAAGCTGCTTTGGTTCTTGCAGCAATACGGTAAAAACAAGAAGAAAAAGCCTGCTAAAAAAGGCGTGAAATCTTGACGCATTTAATCCTCTCCAAAACACTGAAATTTTAACGAGGTCACTAATGGTAAAACGAATCACAGCTTACGGGGTCGGATCGCCAAAGATTGACCTCGCTCCAGCACCTATAGAAAGCAACGGTATTCCTAATAATGCTAGCAAGAATTTAGCGCTCGGTCAGCTCGTTAAGGACACTACCTCCGGCGACTGGCTTGCTTATAATGGTACAGGGCAAAGCTTTTCGGTTCTGTCACCAGGTGCCGGTGGCGGAGTTAGCACACTTACCGGCGACTCAGGCACGGCGACACCGGCTTTGGGAAATATACAGATAGCCACAGGTACTAACCTAACAAGTACGGCAGCAGGATCTACAGTCACGATTACACTAGATGCAGACGTGGCTACCGTTTTTTCTGGTAATTCCGGAAGCACGAACCCAGTTGGAAACGTGATAAGTTTAATCGGTCAAGGATCAGTCCTCACCGGGGCGGGCACACCTGCGGGAACAGTAAACATCAGGGGCGACGGTCTTACATCCGTAATCACCGGTTCAGGAACGGCAATCATGCCGGTTTTCCCAAACCCGACTGCCAACCAGATGACCTTTACGGGCGCAGGGGGAATCTCAACCTCAGCCGTAGGATCTACGATCACTTTTACCGGATCGGGTTCCGGATCTGGTCCATGGGTAAATATCTCAGGACCAGGAGCTCTTGCACCTGCGACTAGTTACTACTTTAAGGGAAACTCTACAGCTGTAACCATGCCGACTGACGGAGCTTCAAATTTTGGAGAAATAATAGAAATCTTCGTGTCTCCTAATTCTACCGGGCCTCTTATATTGAACATTTCAACGGTAGGTCAAAGATTTTACGGATTATCTATACCGGCTCCCGCAGGAAAAACAAGCCTCACGATGTCGGTTGGATCATCAATAAGAGTAGTGTTTTTCCAAGCGATATTAGAGTCAACAACCGGATGGGCAATCTTATCAGCAACTGGAACAATTAGCTTTACTTAAGGAATTATATGGCAACATTTTACGCAAACGCTACAAATAACTTTGGTGCGACTAATTATCTTGTTGGGACGATTGCAAACGGAGCACCCTACCAAACGATTCAGGACGCAATAGATGCGGCAGTAACCACACTTCCCGCAGTCATGGTGATTCAGCCCGGAACGTATACCGAATCGATTTCCTGGCCAGCAGGATTGAGCGTATCTTCTTCTTCCTCGGCATTGACTACCTTGCAAGTCTCAATCGTAGGTAATCAGACTTTTACCGCGACTGGCGAGTTGTCTTTCGAAAGCATTCTGTTTACGGCTCTCGCAGGCGACACATGGACTTGCGGTGATGCAGGTGCAGGAACTGCAAGTTTAGACTTACAAAATTGCGTCTTGATTTCTAACGCTGGCCTTTGCATTTTGTCTGCTTCGGCAGCGGGTACTTCTAATGTGACGACAAGAAGCACCACGTGCCTTTCTTTGGCAGCCGATTGCGCTGACGTCGCTAATGGAACTCTTAGAATGGGGTTGTCCGAATTTATCTCGACAGCAGCAGCAGGAAGTGGTTTAACTGTAGGACTGAGCGCTCTTTGCACTGCAACGGTGTGTCAATTCTCAGGTGGCGCAACGGGATCAGGAGTTCTAATTACCGGTGCAGCATCTCAGTTTTCTGGCACTCTTAATAGCATTTCAGGACAACAGGGCATTCGATTTACAGCAGCAGGGCAAGCTACCTCAATTCGAGATAGCTTCGCTACAACTGATCCGTTCTTTATTAATACATCGGGTGCTTTTGGTACGCTGAGTATCGGCTTACCGCTTTTTTTAATCGGTTCAACATCCGTTGATCCTGCGATCACCACAACAATAATCCCTACTTTCCCAGCAACTGCGGCTGCATTCCCATGGACAAACATTATTGCGAACCAAACTCTAGCCGTAAACAACGGTTACTTTGCAAGCGCAGGTGCTTTGTCTCTGCTTCTTCCTGCGGTGTCTGCGGTTGGGGATGTTATCGAAGTATCGCTACCAACTGGCGGAACCTCTTGGATCATCACTCAGGGCGCAGGACAAGAAATTAGAGCTGGTATCGTTACAACAACTGCGGGTGCAGGTGGATCATTAAGCTCAACAGCTCTCGGTGACTCGGTTCGTCTCGTTTGCCAGACGGCTAACTTAGCCTGGGAAGCTCAATCATCATTTGGCTCATTAACGGCGGTTTAAAAGAAATATATGAGAAAAAACACATCGGTGAATCTTGACATTACGACGCCAGCAACGGGTTATACGATCAAAGGTGGAACCACAACTCCATTAGCACTGACGCTTGCAGGGACAGGAGACCTAACCATGCAATCATCATTCAAAAGATCAAGCACGCTAAGCTTTTAAGGATCAAAAATGGTAAAAAATACATCGGTAAATTTAGATGTACAGGGCATACGGATGGCAACGTTTCGATTGTTACTACAACCCGAACATATGTCGGAAATATCTGTGGACCCAACGCAATCCGAAGCGTCAACAATGAGGCACAATTGAGGCATTTTGTAATGGCCGACATGACAGCTGGAGACACTGCGAAATGTTCTATTGTTTTAAACAACGGCACACAGGTTGCTGATCTGCTTGGAGGCGGATCAATGTTCACATTTTTTCAAGGTTATTTAATTTTTTAGGAATCTATGGCAAAGACAATATCGAATGGAACTTCCAGAATTTGAATAAGCACCGACAGCCCAACGGTCTCAGAAGAATTAGTAGTTATACCATAAGGATTATATGACAAGAACAAATTCAGTAAACTTTTCCGGTCTCGAAAAATACGTCGTCGACCAACAACATCCTGACGCACCTTTTGCGACAGTACAGGAAGCGGTAAACGCAGCAGCAGCGACAGCGCTCCCCAGTGTGGTTTACATTTTGCCAGGCGTGTATGTTGAAGATGTTACATTGCCTTCCGTAGTGAGCCTCTGCGCTCTTGGCACATCAGGTCAATCCGAATTAGTAAAAATCACTGGACGATGCCTAATAGACAGCACAGCGAGTGCTTTCAACACGACAATTTCAGGGATTACATTCCAAACAACTGCTCCCTTTCCAGCAATGGATATTCAGGGCGCAAACCCGGTATCCGTGCAATTCGAAGGTTGCGCATTTCGAGGAACACTCAACACCGCCGTAAGTATCGCTTCAACGGGTTCTTTAGATTTCCGAGGATGCAAATTTACCGCATCAGCCGGACAAAAGATTTGGGATCTTACTTCCGATGCTTTAATCAACTCTTACGACTGTACGTTCACCTCAACCGACACGGCCTCTACCGCTAACTCAGCCTCTCTCCGCCTTAACATTTTTAGCTGTACGGCGTGGGTTGACTCCTTTGATCTTAGAAAAGGTACCGTTGTAATGCGAGGCTCGATACTTGAGCCTATCGCTACACTTCCCGTCTACAATTTTGTTGGGGCAGGTTTCGGGGTAATTATGGATTCAATCGTCAACACGATTTCTTCTACTTCAGGTTATGTTGCTGACGGAGCGGGATTCTTTATTTACTCGGGTCTCAGAATGCCCGGAACATCTACCTTTAACTACGTCCCTGTAGACCCTTTATCAACTAAATTTTATCTCCCGAATTTAGATTTATATTTTAATCCGCAAGTGCAAAATACCTCGACTAACATGCAGGCTTACAATAGCTATATTGTTACAAGCGGTACGCCCTCTTTTGCGCTCCCAACAGGCGGATCAGTTTCAGCTGGAACACAGCTAAAAATATCTATGTACGGCGGTACTTCTTGGACGATCACGCAAGCGGGCGGACAGTCAATCCGCATGGGTACGTCGGTCACGACAATCGGCGTAGGCGGAAGCTTGTCAAGCACAGCTGATGGTGATTGCGTGACGCTCGATGCTATCGATGGTAGCAACTGGGTTGTAACAAGCTCCATGGGCAGCTTAGTCATTGTTTAGGAAAGATGACTGTCCAAAGAAGAAGGCTTTCAAAAAGGACACGAAAACACATACCATGGGAAGAGTAAGCCCATAAGTTCGCTTACAGTCGTTTAAGGAGTTTTATGCCACGAACAAACTCAGTAAATTTTTCCGGTCTCGAAAAATACGTAGTTGATCCGTCTGATGCAAACGGCGCATACAGCACAATACAGTCAGCGGTAGACGCTGCAAGTCTTGCAGGAGGCGGTTGCGTCTATGTGCAAAAAGGGACATACACCGAGACGGTCACATGCAAAGACCTCGTAAAAATCGCAGCTCTTGGCGTAGATGGACAATCGCAAAACGTGAAAGTCATCGGGCAAATTCTTCTCGACACAACGGCAGCGGCGATTAAGTGTAGCATTCAAGGCCTCTATGTAGAGAGCGCGGCTGCTACTCCGGCAGTGTCTATAATCGGCGCAAACGGAGCTACGGTAGACTTTGCGGGATGCTCTTTCAACGCGGTATCAGGTGCTGCTTACAATTGCACGTCAGGAGCGTCATTTGTCCGCATGGCTAATTGCGTATTTTCAGCTGCTGCGGGACAAAAAATCCTCAACGTATCCGCGGGCTTTTTGCTGATGAATAACTGCCCGATGAACACGACTGATACGGCCAGCACGATCAGCGGCGGTTTCGTCGTATGCAGAGATTCAGACAGATGGATTGAGACTTTGGACATTACCGGCGGTACATACAATCTTAGCGGAGGTTTCTTAGTTATTCCGGCAACCTTTCCGATCGCAAAAGTATCAACCGGAGCCACATTTAACTTCTACAATGCCCGTATCACCGGCAGCCCGTCCCCAACATCCGGTTTCATCGTAGACGGTAACGGAGCAGGAACGAGCGGCACGTTTGAGTTCTCCGGAGTTGTTCCCGGAAGCGCGACATTTATTGCGGATCCGGATCTGACGGTTAGACCTCTCGTAAATTTGCCTTCCTACCCGTTAGTGGTCTCGGCATCTCAAACAATGGTTAGGAACGGCACGTACTACGTAACAGCCGGAACTCCAACATTAACTCTTCCTCAAGCCTCAGATACAAGAATCGGCGACTTTTGCAAAGTGGTTTTACGAGGTGGAACTTCTTGGGTAATTGCCCAAACAGGAACTCAAGACATACGACTTGGTAGCTCAATTACCACGGCCGGAGTCGGCGGATCTTTAGCATCTTCTGCGGACGGAGATACCGTAACTATTGAGTGCGTATCGGCTTCAGGAGCAACCAACTGGGTAGCAACTAGCGTTATTGGTTCAATTACAGTCGTTTAAGGAGTTTTATGACACGAGTAAATTCAACAAATTTTACTGGTTTAGAGCGATTTGTAGTTGATCAAGACGCTTCTAGAGGAAACTTTACCACGATCCAAGCTGCGATTGACGCAGCTGCGCTTGTCGGAAATTGCACGATCTGGATTAATCCGGGCACTTATTCCGAAAATCTTGTTTTTGGGACTGGTAACTTTAGCATCGTTGGGAATCAAGCCTACAGAGCGTATCAAGTTACAATCGATGGAAATTGCACATTTACCAATCATATTGGAAACTTTACGATTCAAAATGTGAATTTCAGCGCGGCAGTGGGCGATAATATCACTGTAACGTCGAATGCTGCGGCATCAGCCAATATACAGTTAGACGACTGTACGTTTAATTCTCAGCTAGGAAAGTGTATTGTAGCTACGCTTACAGCGCCTGCAACATTTTCGATCGATATGAATCGATGTGACATGCAAGGGCAAACGGGAAATATTCTTTTAGACGGCCCTGTAACCTCAAGCGTGAATTATTGCCAAATGAACACTAATTCCGGAGACGTTTTCGACTTAGATAACGGCGCTTCGATGATGCCTGTTTACACGAATTGTAACTCCGCTTTGGGTGGCGGAGTTACGATCCGAGGGGCAACGTGTAGCTTCACTTGCTTGTACTGCGTAGGTTCTTACGCGCTTGAGCTAGTAACTTTCCTAGCAGCAGGTGAAGCCATTGTCGTTTACACCGGCTTGGCTTGCACTGCGCCGTCCGGATTCTGGGCGACAGGAGCTGGAACGCTAATTTATACAGCCGTCGGCAATATTTTTGGTAAGACCGTAGATCCCGTCACGAGTCAAGTGACTTTCCCGTTGCAAGCAACAGGCACAGCAGGCACGACAGTAACAGCAGTTCGTGGATCAGTAGGCTTTGACTCCACAAGTTTCGCGGTGTCAGCCGATGGATTTGTCACTTTTGTCGGAAGCACAAGCGGCCTCACACACACCGCGATTGTCGCTAACCAGACGCTCGCAGTGCAAAACGGATACTATGTCACCGCAGGAGCTTTGAGCCTCGCTCTACCTGCTGTAAGCGCCCTAGGAGACGTTATCGAGGCCACACTTGCACCAACAGGCACATCATTCGTGATAACGCAAGGAGCAGGCCAGCAAATCACTCTAGGATCTGTAAGTAGTACCGTAGGTGCCGGGGGTTCTGTTGCAACGAGTGCGACGGGTGACTCTCTACGTATTGAGTGCGTAGTTGCTAACCTTTCTTGGCAAGTTGTGGGCGGATTTACCGGGACATTCGTTACGGTATGACCTCTTTAGAGAAGTTCGGCAAAATAATGCGAGAGAATTGGATTTCTTTTTTAGTCCTCCTATTGATAGTCGCATGCCTTTTACGCGACTTCTTGCGGTAAAAAAATATCTCAAGTAAATTCAATCCCCTAAACCAAAATTTAGGGGAATTTCATGTACGAACAGCTCACATTCATCGAACCGTCAATCGAATCTGTAGACAGTAAGATAGAACTCTTGAAGCAGAGCATGGATCTTATGAGGAAGCGTCTATTTGCAGACATGGGAGCCATGAAACGAGACGTTGATTTCCTCTCTGAGCAGATTGAGCATGTTGTAGCGGTGATAGAGATCCTGACCAAGACCGAAATGGCTCACAGGTTTACCGAGATACCCATTCTTTGAGAAAATTCTTTGATGTCGTCTATATGAATCACGTACGCAGCTGCTTTGCGTTTGTGTTTTAGCCCTCTTGATCGGATAGAGTAGTAAACGAAATTATTCGGTACATGTAGAAGGCATGCAGTTTCTGTGACTGAATATTCTCCTTTAGATTTATCGAAAACAAGTTCACCGTTTATTACACTAGTTTTTCTAGAGTATCGGTTTTTTATGTACTCAAGTACGTCGGAGTTAGATATTTTCCATTGATACGCACATTTTAAAGCACGTATCTTTTTCTGTTTAACTGCAACATAAACAGCTTGTCTTGTTATATTTAACAGTTTAGCCGCTTCTAATATTGTCATCATCTAAAAGTCCTTGCGAGTCAGTCCTTATTGTCATGCAGTTATCCTTCTCGGGATTGATTAAAACCATCCCTTGGAAACCGCAACGGGAACAACGATGACGAATGAAAACTTTCTTTACAAGAGGTTTTTCAAAGAAACAGCGAGGACATTTTAGAGATAACATAGGGTCATTTGTGATGAGCGCTTTCGATCATAGAGAATATCGCTTGTGCACAAGATTGGCAATGAAATGCCGTCTCAAATAGAGCTGTGGTCTCCACGTCGATGAAGTATCCGGAAGACTCTACGGAATGGCAGCGGTAGCAAGATTGACCTTTGCTTAAGGACTCTAGGGAACTGGTGGACAAGGTGGATTCTCGTTGAAGATTAAGTTGTTCTCGCTCATGGTGGGTGGACGCCAAAAAGAAGCTCTACCTTCTTTTAAAAACAAAAACCGTTTAGGATTTTGGCCTAAACGGTTTTCTGGATTGGCTTCCATTTAATCGTGACTAACGGGTCACAATAACAACTAATTACGAGATAACTAGCAGCTATGCCACGAAGTCTAAAAGATCAAGTCATTTTCTGACTACTCAATAAGATATTTGATAGCTCTAGTTGTCTCCTCCAAGAGGAGAATTCATGTCGGATCATCAAGAAATACCGGGTCAACACCTTCCTCGCAGCTTCAAAGGAATTTGGATTCCTAAAGAAGTTTGGACGAATCCATTTCTTTCATTATTTGAAAAATGCCTGTGGGCTGAGATTCATAGCTTAGATCACGAAGAAAGGGGATGCACGGCTTCAAACCAATACCTTTGCAATTTCTTCGGGACTCATGAAAAGACTCTTCAACGAGGTCTTGCAAAGCTTAAAAGTATGGGGTACGTCTCGGTAGAATCATTTGACGGCAGGCATAGAATCATGCGTGCGCCTATCAAGGACATTTTTGTCACCCCAGCCCAGACATCGCCCGAGACCCCCGACCAATGTCGGGGCAGAGGTGACAAATTTGTCACCCCAGACCCGTCAAATTTGTCCGGCTCAACTCCTGCATATATAGATAAGGGTATAGATGAGGGTATAGTTCTTTCTTGTCCCCCTTCCCCCGAAACGGGGAACTCCGGGGTCGAAGCGACACCCGAGAAGTCAGAACCTACCTCTTCTAAGAAATCATTTCCTTCTCAGGAAGCAAGCAATCTAGCTCAGGAGCTCTTGGGCTGCATTCTGAAAGTCCACGAGAAGTTCAAGCCGCCTAATCTCATAGTATGGGCTAAAGACGTAGATCTCATGCTCAGGAGAGATGGTAGAACGCCTGAGGAAATCCGCCGATTGCTTGCTTACACCTTTGACATGGATGCCTTTTGGGCTAAGACACTACAGTCTGCGGAAGGGTTGCGTAGAAACTTCGACAAGATCTGGATGAGGATGGATAACAAAATAACTGACAAGAAAAGCTCCTTACAGCAGCTTCAAGAGATTTGCTCTTCCAAAGGCTTCGAGATCGCAATAGGAAGTTTCCAGATTACGGTGATTTACCCTAACGGGCAATCCGCTCTCTTCGAGAACAACGAGGATCGAATTCTTGAGCAAATCGATCGTTTTAGGAGATTGTAGTCGTGCATACTGAATCGACACATCCTGAAAACGTGTCGAAAAATTAACGAAATTTCGACACGTTTAGCGCTTGCAGAGAAAAATTCTTTCTAGCAATGTAAACTTTACAGGAGTTTTTTTTATGGTCAAGAGGATTACAGCATACGGAGTCGGCGGAGCAGTTATCCCACTTGCGCCACAAGCCGTGAAAAGCAACGGAGTCCCCGACAACTCAAGCGTTAAGTATATCCTCGGCCAGATGGTTCTCAACACGGCTGCGAACGAGTGGCTAATCTATAACGGCGAGCAAGACGAGTACACCGTTATCGGAGGGGGAGGGATTGAGACCGTCAATACCATAGCTCCCGACATAGCGCATAACTTCACGATTGCTGCCGGCGCCGGCATCACGATTACTCCTGGGACGAACGAGATCACGCTTTCCTCTTCCGGCGGTGGTGCCGGTGTAGATACGTTTGTCACCGAACTAAATACTCCTTGCGTGCCCAACGGTTCGGGGGAAATTAACACCACTTCATCTACAAGCACGTTTACGGATGCTGTAGTCCCAAATTCGAACATTCTGAACATTGAAGTGCAAGCACCCGATCATAATATTTTGGTAGGAAAAGGAGGGAATGTAGTCGTAGGCTCGATCGCACCTAGCGCGGCTTCAGGCATCCCGCTTGTTTCTAATGGCGTTGCAGCCGATCCTAGCTACTCAACCGCAGAAGTTGTCGGTGGAGGCACGGGACTCGTTTCTACGGCTCCGTACGCAGTCCTAGCGGGTGGCACGAGTAGCACGAATCCGTTGCAACAGGTCTCAGGACTCGGAACCTCGGGGCAAGTTCTTACCAGCAACGGAGCTGCCATGTTGCCGACTTGGCAAGCAGGTGGCGGGGGATCGGGATTCTCCTCAATTGTCACGCAAACCTTTGCAGCGTCAGGCACCTATACGCCAACCGCCGCGATGAAGTATTGCATGATCGAAGTAGTTGGAGCCGGGGGAGCGGGCGGGGGATCTACCGTTTCGGGAGCTGGGGATACCTGTGTCGGTGGCGGAGGGGGTGGCGGAGGCTATGCTAGGGGGTCATTTTCAGCCGCTACTATAGGAGTGTCACAAGTTGTTACAATCGGCGCAGGCGGTATAGGCGCATCTGGTGCTACAGGGGGAACAGGCGGCACAACTTCGGTTGGAGCTCTTATATCTGCAACAGGAGGAGTTGGTGGAAACGAAGCGGGGCCAGCTACGTTTGCCCTTGCAAGCTCAGGAGCTGGCGGAGCGGGAGCGAGCGGTGATTTCCAGTGCCAAGGATGCCCGGGATCTTTTGGATTTGGGCTTGTAAGCGCAGGAGCCGGCATATCAATGTCAATCATGGGCGGACAGGGCGGATCTTCTTTTTTCGGCGGAGGAGCTGTGTCGATAGTCAACAACGCTGGGGCATTTAATGGCAACGCGGCAACTTCACACGGTGGGGGGGGTGGCGGTTCAACCACAGGTTCAGCGGCTGCAGCAACGGGCGGAAACGGTGCAAACGGGTTAGTTGTAGTAACAGAATTTATTTAAGGTATTTTGGTCAATCACCCCTCCCTAAAGGGAGGAGCTTGAAAGGCAACTAACAAGCTCGAAGTTGACCAGCCTCAGCTCTAGGGAAACCTGGAGCTACGTTAGGAGCGAATATATAGGTACCGTGGGATGCTTCTCCAGTCCCACGCTCTACGGTAAGCGGTTAAACAGGCGTACGGGTTAAACCAGTGCTGCTTACTCACAAACCGCTCCATAACTTTGGCGAGGAGACCATTACCCGGGAAACCGGAGCGCGGGTAACCGCAAGCGGGGTCGAAAGACCCCATTTTTTAACACCTTAAAGAGGAGAGGCAGTTCCTCCCCGGCCTAAAGGCCAGGGTTTCCCTGCCGTCAAAAAGATGAAATCATTGAAAAAAGAGTTCAAAAAACACCTTAAAGGTGACGCAAAAGACTTGAAAGATATCAGCAAAGACGTGAAACATATGAAAAAAGAAGACGCTCTGGAAGCAAAGCGCCTTCATCTCAATAAAAAGAAGTAGCTATCTCAACATCGAGTTCTTGATAGCTTTGATCGCTACGTTTTTGATCTTGTTGATCATTATGAGGCATGGGATGCAAATGATCATCGCTCCAACAAAACATCCGAAAATAAAATCGATACACATATTGTCTATATCTCCAATCATTGGTTTTTCCTAAGTTTCAGGTGGGTCGAAATTCAACACTCTAGCTAAAAACGCTAGTTCCTTCGTGAAAAGCTCGATGCAATATTGCTCGTCGCGCTTCACCGTAATCGGGATGCCTGCCGTCCCGTCATCGCTCCAATACACCATCTCATTCACTCCGCAGAGATCCATTTGATGTTGTAGCTGGGCGACATAGTATTTCGGCACGTAACCGCACTGTGCGTCAAAGTGAGCCTTTTTCCCGGGTAACTTGATCTCAGCTATGTGGGGCTCCCCCCTCTCATCCTCATAGTACCCGTCTAACGACGCGATAAAGTTAGGGTGAGCGATACTCTGTACTACCATCGGCTCATACTTTACGCCGAAGTGAGCGTTCATCCGTTGCCTAGCCGCCTCTTCAAGATCATTGCCTCGTTGCATCGCTGCGGTCTTTTTCTTTGTAATGCCTAGCGCCATCTCTTCCCAAAGCTGAAAAGGACTGCACCACGGATTCTCACACATCACTGAGCTTGCGCGAGACGCGGTCATCTTGTTTTTTCTAAAGTCGTGCCAAGCCGGATCGCCTTGTACTAAATCAACTTTCTTGTAACGATATCCTTCGTACATTGCAATACACCTCAATGTTCATGTTAACCCCTCCGTTACAAGAGGGGTTTTTTGTTTTAGGCTTGCGCCGCTTCTTTGTCTTTAAGCTTTGTTTTGATCCACCCAAAGCATTCAGAGTACCGCTCTCTGGGAAGAGCTCTCCAGTCAGAAAAAGCAATTTTCAATTCCAGTTTTTTGGCCAGATATTGCTTCAGCCCCTTACAGAACTGATCATCGTCTAGATCTAGCAATAGTGCCTCAAGGTTGAGCGCTTCTTCTTCTGTAATCCTTTCCTCAACCTTCGGTTCTTCGTAAGCTGAGACGATCTTTTTCTGCTTGTTCTCCACCGCATCCGGATCGTCTTTATCCGTAGCGACCGAGAAGAACTTGTAAAGGAAGTAGCGATTCGCATACGTGTAAAGACTCCCAATCGTCTTAATACACGTCTCCGCATCTTGTACTGCCATGTGTTTTACAATCACTTCTTCGGGCTTTTCACAGTTAACCCATTTGAACTCGAATTCTACTCGTAGCCCTTGTGACGTGACTACTTTCCCCTGAACGATGGATTGACACTCTACTTCTTTCATCGAGAGCATTTCCATTTCAAGCCACACGCCTTGCTCGTCCATCATCGGGCGTATCGCGCTTAGGATGTCGCCCTCAGACGCGTACTTGAACTTGTAGCCGTCTGCGCTCTTCTTGATGTACTGTACTTGCTTGCGCACTTCTAATAACTTTTGATAAAGATTCTTCGTGCTCATTGCCACATCCTTGCTTTCTTAACCGGCTTCTCTTGATCTACGGTCGCTTGATACGTAGGTTCGGAGGTAATCACATTCTCTGTAGATGAGCTCGGTGAGTCTAGCTTCTTCATATTGTATTTGTACGTGCATATGACAACCGTCATTATGAACACGAAAACCATTCCTGCTAACCATAAATCCTTCGACATAATCTCCCCTTGTGCTAGAGATCCCGATATGCTATCATGGCTAATCATTTAAGAGCAAATTCGGACTAATCATGAAGCTAAAAGAATGGATCTCCTTGAGCAACCTTTATGTGACGGAAGTTGCAAATAGACTGCGCGTAACTGATGTGCACCTGCATAATTTGATGTCAGGGAGGCGCTCTCCATCAAAAAATCTTTTAGAGAGGATTCTCCGGCTCACAAATTACCACGTAACAAATATAGAGGATTTAAGAAATGGCGAAAGCAAAAACATCAAACATTGTAAAACCTGCACCTGTGAAGATACCAACAAGGTACGAGATAACGATCTCTAAAGAAGCTACCATTTACGTTGCAGCGGAGTCGTTTCGCATATGCGATGACCATAACTACGTAACTTTTTATGACAATTCAGACGACGAGATACTAGTAGTTCGGTGCTGGCAGACCATCAGAAAAATGAAGGACTGTGATCAGCAAGATTGTTGCGAGTCTCCGGATATGGAGAAGAACTTCAATAAGCAGTTTGTTCGCTAAGAGGAAAATAGCCCCGAGGTCTTTACATCCGAGGCTATGCCTTAACCAACGTCTATGGAGCTTACTATGAACTACTGTAGTATGATCCCTAGCCCCTTTTTTTGCATCCATCGGACTGTACTTTTGCTAAAGTTGTCTCTGAGATCTTCAAGTTTCGTATTGCTGGAAATGTCTTCAAAAAATGAATCGTAGTCTAACCCAGCTCTTTTCGCAGCGTAATGTGGAAGCTTTTCTTGTCTCATTTTCTCTTTGATATGATGTAAAAGATTGTCCATCTCTCACCTATTTCTTAGGTTTTTTGATCTTTGCTCCGCTCTTTCTTGCAGTCGATAAGGCCGCTGCTACCGCTTGGTCTTTCGGATGACCGCTTTTGACCATCTCGGAGATGTTTTTACTCACAACAGATTTTGAAGTACCTTTTTTTAACGGCATAATTTCCTCACATTTCACATCAAATTCAAGCTGTCTCAACATAAGCATGCGAGACCTGAACCAAGATAAATCTATCACCTTTAGCTTCTCCTTCGGAAAGTATTTTGCGAATCGTTTGATTTTCGTAGCGCTGCGAGAATCCATATACCCTTTCACCTCAATCCACATGGTGCTACCATCTTCAAGCGTCACTCTAAAATCGGGCTTGTAGCTCACGACTCCGCGCCTGATCCCATCAAACCAAAACTCTTTAGGCTCGTGCTCCCACATAGTTATCCAACCCTCACGCTTGCAGTGCTCGAGATAGCAAGCGTAAAGACCTTCCCATTTGGATCTATAATATCCTTCCTTTTCGCCTATCCGCAGCCATCTTCCGACGATGTGTGCAAACGATCTTGCTCTTTTCACTTGAAACCTCTAGTCTTTTCTCGTCAACCGTGGTTTCGACATCCATTTTTGGCTGAGTCCTTGTGTCCTGGGGAGTGTCGCTACTCCCCTTTTCAATCTCCTCAAGCTGCTTAATGAGTTCTTTCAGCAATCTAGTTGCCGTACTCCTGCTCAAGAGCTGCCCCCTCGTATTTAATGTAGATTTTCCAGCCTTTTGAGCTTAGTTCTTTTATTGCAGTGATAGGCATCGTAGGTCTTTTGATCAATGAGCAAATCGATTTCGCCATTTCACACACGGGATAGAATCGTTTTGTTCCCCACACGTTTTTCTCAATCAGGTGCATTTTTAGCATTGAATTCTCTCTAATTTCCATTCGAAGTCCTCCCATTCAAAAACCATCCCGTCGTGCTTGCCGTTTCTATAGCGCATAGGCGATTGCCGGAAAATCCTCACCCAGGCCTGTACAGTTCGTTCGCATTCGCCTTTATTGCCTTGCATCTCGTCGAAGTAGCCCGCTTCGAACTCATCGTAGTCATGAAACCTGCCCAAAACTTTCCATCTCTTTACTGTTTTCATGTTACCCCTCAAAGTCTCTTTCGTCAGACGCTTCAGCCCTTTCCTGCTTGTCGCACAAGATTCTCTCTCGGTTTGCTTCATCTTTCAGCGCCTGTACTTCATCTTCAATATCAAAGATTTGATAGAGACGCGCTCTAAACACTTTTCGGTCGATAATGCTCATGTCCTCCTCAAGCAATCCTTCAGCGAGGTTGCACGTTTGATCGATCGCTTCGATCAGTGTGTCTATTCTATAAATTATTGCATCTCTCATCGTGGTCTCCAACTCATGGTTTATGCCCCTAGATTACTCAAGCTCGCAATATTAAGCAACAAGGGAATTTAAGACGGCTCTAACCCTTATGAAAAGAGCAAGTTGCAGCAAAAAGATTAGCGATTGTGGTTGAAAAAAAAGATTGAAAAGCTTACCATATCAAGTATGGAAATACAAAATTATCACGAAGCACCGGTCGGCTCTTACCACCTTTGCGAATTTTCCGTTTACATCCCCGCAATGGATTGGTATATACATCGCATGCAAATAAAGAAGAATAAGCAAGGCGGTCTATACGTGGGATATCCGGTGTACTGCACGGGCGAAGTGAATCAGTACGGCAAGAAGGTATTTGCATCGGTAACGCACCCGGGTACTAAGCGCAAGGCTGAGTTTGAGAAGAGCATATTGGATCTATTACGGCCTCTCTTCCCAGGCAAAGCGCAAGCACAGGCCGAGAAGCAAGCTTTCACGGGGCAGTGTTGCTCTCCGGAATCTTCAAAGGAGCCCAGTTATGGATGGTAGACGAACGACAGACGAAGCAGACGTGAAGTCATTCGACTCTCCAGGATCTCCGGCCGAGATCTCTGTAAAAGTATCCGACGAAGAGCAAACGCTTACTCAAAAGTATCTGCGATATGAGAACGACATCCGACTCTCTCACGATTGTCCTCATATGCAAGAGATGGTTAAAGAGACCGTAGACAAGTTCAAGGGAACTCCTACGGATGTTATAATTAAAATTAAGTATACGTGGTAGGTATGGGTACTCCAGGCGTTCTTTTAGATATCCCAAAAGAAGTCTTAGTATGCGCATTAAAGAAGAATAAAGGCGTTCTTAGTAGAGTAGGTGTTTCTTTGGACATTTGTAGAGATTCCGTTAGAAAACTCGTAGTCAAGCATGATTTGCAAGAGCTGCTAGATACACTCAGATGCAACTACAAGAATACTCTGCTAGACGATGCAGAAGACAACCTTAGCTTCGCAATGCAGCAGAGAGACAAAGACCTCAACAACGCCCTCAAAGCGTCTTTCTTCGTGTTAAACAACATGGGACGTGAGAGAGGTTACACACCACCTACAGCCAGAGTCAACCCTGATGGATCAACTCCCGATTGCTACAGAGACTTTGTCGCCGCGCATACTGAGCCTCCTAGAGAAACACCCAACTCTTAATTGGATTAGAAATCCTCTGTGGAGGATGGACAATCTCTACTATATCAAAGACAAAGAAGGTAAGCGCGTCAAGTTTAAGATGAACTGGGCGCAGTCTGAATTGTGGCTAGACCCTCACCCCTGCAAACTTGTCCTCAAAGCTCGCCAGCTAGGCATTACAACTTACTTCTGCCTGCTTCTACTCGATAAAGTCCTCTGGCAAGACAACGTATCTTGCGGGATCATAGCTCATACGCTAGCTGACGCATCCAACATCTTTCAAGACAAACTCAAATACGCCTTCGATCACATTCACCCTGCTCTTCGTCCCGACTTCAAACTAAAGGGCGACTCAGCTAAAGAGCTCTCTTTCGAGCACGGGTCTGTTATACGAGTAGGTACGTCATTGCGCTCATCTACGCTGAACTATCTCCACATCACGGAGCTCGGTAAGATTTGCGCGACTATGCCCGAGAAAGCGAGAGAGATCGTTACTGGGGCTCTCCAAACCGTTACCACAGGTCAGCATATCTATATCGAGTCCACAGCCGAGGGGAGAGAGGGATTTTACTACGATTTGTGCCAAAAGTCAGAGCGCCTAGACAGATCTAAGCTTACTCCTCTCGACTACTCTTTTCACTTCTTTCCATGGCATAAAGAATCCGCGTACTCTATGGGTATACATGTTCCTATTCCACAGGACACCAAAGAGTATTTCGACAAGCTTTTTCTTAACGGTATCGAGCTATCCGACCCTCAGAAGTGGTGGTACACCAAGAAAACGGAGACTCTGCGAGAGGATATGGCTCGTGAGTATCCATCTACCCCCGAAGAGGCGTTCTCAGCGTCTCAAGAAGGCTTCTGGTACGCTAGTTACATGAAAGAGATATGGGATGCCGGGCATATCACTAACGTTTCATACGACCGAGCTCTCCCAGTGTATTGCTCTTGGGACTTAGGTCAAGCGGACTCGACTAGTATCTGGTTTTTCCAGCTCCCGCGCAGCGGAGACATAAATCTAATAGATTATTGGGAGCGCACAAACACACCTCTCGATCAAGTAGTCATCATGCTAAAGGAGAAGCAATACAACTATGGTACTCATATTTGGCCTCATGACGCTAATGCTCGCGATCGCGCTGGTATCACATTTGTACAACAAGCTAGAGCTCTGGGCTTAACCGGGTTCGTCCTAGATCCTCACTCACTTCTACAGGGGATTAATCAGGTGCGTACAATGCTTTCCAAGTGTTGGTTCGATAGGACAAAGTGCGCTAAAGGGTTGAAGCACATCGAGAGCTACAAAAAGCGTTGGTCTTCATCTCTTGGCGGCTGGACATCGGAAGCAGTGCACGATGACGCATCGCATTGTTGCGATAGCCTACGTTACGCCTGCGCAGGGATAGACAGGCTCTCAGGCTCTACGCAGAGGCCTGAGGATGCGGCAGCAATAACAAGAAGGTTCTTCGGTGGTTAGACGTAAGTCCTTAACAAATTTACAGAAACCGAAAACACAAAAGTGCCTCTACGTAGCGGTTTCAGCGGGTTCACACAAAAATAAAAGAGCTAAAAATGTCAGATACGAATATTGAAGATATTGCAAAGATTAAGGGGAAAAATGTTCTGGAATAAATCTATAGAAGACAAGATCGACGAGATGGCTAAGACACTGTGGTATCTATCTGACAATATACTCAAGATGAACGTGGAGCTAAGGGATAAGCTAGAACAGCTCAGCCTTTCTATCCAAAACCTCGAGGATAAGAAGCCGATACCTAGGAGAAAGAAGAAGGTAGATTAGGCTTTGCGTAAAAAATCATATCCTCCATTGTGAAGTTAACAGTGAGGAGAGTGCATTTTGCGCAACCCGGATCCGATTTTTTTCCCCGGTCAAGACACCGAGCTTCAGATCAAGCAGAAGTTCCAAAAGAACTACACTGATTGCATCAACATACTCCAAACTCAATGGTATCAAGCTGACCTCGATCAGCGCTTTACCATGGGTGATCAAGATCTATGGGGCTTGATCTTCCCTGGTGTTACGGCTAATCGCAGAAAGCTCTTCAACTTCAACATCACTCAACCGCTTATCTCTACCGTATCTGGATACCAGCGCCGTAACCGTAAATCGTCTACCGTCATTCCCGTTCTAGACCGTGGCCAAAAGACAGCCGATCAGCTCACTAAGTGCCTCTTTCACACTCTCAATAAGTCAGGGATCTATCAGGTCTACTCAGACTGTTTCGAGAAAGGGGCTCTTACTCAAGGTCTAGGCTTTTGTCTCACGTACATAGACAAGACACAAGACATCATCTCAGGAGACATTCGCAAGCGCTACGTCGACATGAAACAGTGTCTCTTTGATCCTTACTTCCGCAAGCATGACATGTCAGATTGCCGATTCTGGACGATTCGTACGTTCTTTGATCGGCAAGACGCGGCAGTACTGTATCACAACATCGCCGATGAGATCCTTTCGCTTCCTCAAGGGACCTATCGAGATGACAAGTTCTACTACATGCCCGAGGTTTACCAGATCCAGTTTCCAAACCTCATAGCTTTCGACGAGTACTACTACCTCACCTCACGAGAAGCAACATATCTTATCGATCGCGAGTCCGAAGAGTGCCAAGAGTGGGAAGGCGACGACGAGCAGATGCGCGACGTGATGCGCAAGCCGTTCCGCAAGGACAACGGCCAAGGTGGCTTTGACATGGTGGAAGGGCGCAAGCTGTTCCGCGTAGAGAAGCGCGCTAAGCCTACCGTCCGCCGAGCGATCATGATTAACGACAGGTTGCTACTCGACGAGAAGAACCCGCTAGGTATTGATAAATACCCCGTGGTGCCGTGCTTGGGCTACTTCAACCCGGATACAGCCTACTACTCTTATAAGTTCCGTGGAATCTCTAGAGACATCCGTGACTCGCAATACCTTTTCAATCGCATGAAGATCAACGATCTTGATCAGGTTGAGGCACAGCAGTCAGGCATTAAAATGGAGCAAGGGGCTCTAGTTACCCCTGACGACGCTCTAAATTCAGGTAACGGCCGTGTTCTCACCACGCGCCCCGGCTATTTCGACAAGGTTGAGAAACTTCACATCGACCCTCCTTCCCCGGTTCTTCTGCAAATGGAAGCAGAGTTGAAGAACATCACCGAGTACATTTCAGGCGTCACAGCCGAGATGATGGGGCAAGACATCGACGACAAAGCGGGCATCATCACGATGATTCGTCAGAGCGCATCGATTACAAGGCTCATGCCGCTCTTCGATCAGTTCGACGAGTTCCAGCGTCTAGACGGAGATCTTACCGTTGAAGTCATACAGAAGAACTACACTTTTGGAAAGATCCGTCAAATCATTGGCGAGGAGCCAACCGAAGAATTCGACAACAAGCTTTTCTTCCGCTACTCCTGCAAAGTGGCTACCGGCGTTCTTACCGAGTCACAGCAGCAGATGGAAGCGCAGCAGCTATTCTACGCTAAGACTGAGCTGGGTATCCCTATATCGTCTAAGCGCATCCTCAGTAAGATGGTCTTGCAAGACAAAGACTCTCTCATCAAAGAAGTCGAAGAAGCCGAGAAGCAACAAGCTCAAATGGCAGAGAAGAGAGCTCAGCTTGAGATGCAGCAGATGCAAGTAGACAATGAAACGAAGCTTGCTTACGCTCGCGATCAGTCCGCAAAAGCTCAAGCCTCCATGTCTAAGATCGAGTTAGACAAAGCCATCGGTGTCGAGAAGATCGAAGAAGCTAAGCGCGAGAAGTCCACTTCCTTCCTCAACATGGTCAAAGCTCTGAAAGAGATACAGTCCATCGACCTCGAGCAAATGGAAAAGGCTCTTGAGCTTATGAACACGATGAAGATTCACACAGCTAACCCGAATGGGTATATAGAAAAACAACAAATACAACCCCAAGGAGGGGCATTATGAAAGACAAAATGGGCTATTCCGCAGGGAAAACGCAAGGTGATATGTCACCACGAGTTGAAGACTACCAAAAACCGATGTCAAACTTTGCTGAATCAGGATTTTCTAAAACGCTTCAGTATGTAGAGCGCCAAGACAAATTCCAGAAGAAAGAAGCGAACGAGATCAAGAAGCAGCACTATCAAGGCCGCTACTCATGAAGTACGAATCACCCGAGAAGTCCAAAATTACTTCAAAGCCTCATGAATTGATGGCTCCAAAGGTAAGAGGACTTCCGAAGATCAAGATGCCTAAGAAGGCGTCTAAACGAGGAAAGTAATGAGTAAAGTCCCCGTGCAGAAAGGGAGCATCGACCCGAACCCGATGACGATGAAACAACAGTCTCGCGAACAGGTTGTCGCCGAGGCTGTACATAATCAGCGCGAACTTAAGCGCTTTCAGACTCTAGACCTGCACACACCTAGGTCTAGCAAAGGAAAGTGATGTTCTGTTACAAGTAGGCCGTGATGCAATGTTACGGCCTTTTTTAGGGCACCGTGAATGAATGATTTTAATTATATTACTCCTCAAGTCACTGTAAAAATATCTAAGAAAGCTCCTAAAAAACAGAAAAGAAAGGCAATGAATGCACCCTCCAGATACGGAAGTGAAAAAGACTCTAAGAACTCTTGGGACGCACCAATCTCTCTACGATCCAGGCCGTGAGACCGTAGGAGCAATTTACCAAAAGGCTCAGGCCGAAGGCGAAAAGGATGTGCTTGTCGGTGATATGGCTAATGAGTTCACTAAATCGCTGATAGAGGATATCAACGAGGGACTGTGTAAGCCCCGATATAACGATTATCCGTTTTATCTGATCGTTCACGAAAAGAAAGACCTGCAAATGAAATCGTCTATGTTGAGACGAATTATTTATCACCCTTTTAGACCATGGCCTGAGGATGACACAACAGTTTTCTGGAAAAATCCTAAAACTCAAGAAGTTCGCTTCTGTTGGGCGCTGCCTCATTGGTCAGAGATGGATAACATACTTGCTAATCCTACTCATTTTGATCCTGAATTTGTATCGAACATTCAGTCGTGGAAGTCTTTCGACTTGACTTGCTTCGGATTTATCAAGGATAAGGATGAAGAATGCGAATGGGTACCTAATCCTAATTGGAAGGACAAGCCCATTAAGCAGAGTTGATAATGGTGACGTATGTCTATACCTGCAGTCAATCCAATCCTAATGTGGCGTCCTAGCACAGACTCTCTGCAAAACGTCGAGGAATCTAGACGGGACGAGATCGAGGCGGACGAGGCATCCGAGTGCGAGGCATTGCGGTATCGGATGTATATGTGCGGATTGTCAATTGCCTCTTGGGGGCAGAATCGTCCTTCACAATCTCGCTCGCAAGAATCTGTCTTGGAAGAGTTACTTCGCAGTCTCTCAAATTGAGCACGCGCTCGGCGCAGATACGGCAAAGTATGTCGAGTCTATCGGGGCTGTTTTTGCGCGTGTAGAGATACACCGAGTAGCATGGCTCTAGGCACTCGGCGCAGTTGTAAACGTGTCTAAGGGTGTTCAATTAACCTCCCTTATCGGCGCATCATGAAGAGATTTTAGAAAGGATATCTCCTTGCACATCGATTCCAGAGCCAACGGTAAGCTAAAGTCGTCATTGAACGGATCGGGGATAGGCTCGCCTGGATTATTCTTTTGAAACTCCTTTCTGAGCTTCTTATTGACCTCGGCAGATTTTTCGTGATGCAACTTGAAAGTTTTCTCTAGCTCTTCAATCGAATACATAGCGTTTACTTTACCAATTTAGTCCAATGGCTATCTTTTAGCTTCTTCGTGCGAACGTAAGCGCACCTCTCGCAGCAGTAAGACCATTTGTTAGATGATAAGTCTCCTCCGCAATTCTTGCATCTCCTCCTGTTAAATTGTTTAGAGTTAGCAACTTTGTGTTCGTACTGACATTTGTAGCACGTATCTTTTTGCAGGAAGTCAACTTCCTCTCTGTCAAGAAAACATTTAGGACATATCATAAATTGTTTGATTTTAAATATCTCTCCATTAAGGTCAATTTAAGAATGCATAAAGCATTCCTAGGTCGGTGTTAAGTCACCTTAACACGCTCTCACCAAGCAGAAGGAAAGTTATGGAAGAAGCTTCAAACCAAGGCAGCGCTCTCAACGAGCAAATGGTGCCCGCCACACCGGAAGACAATTCCGTTCAGGAATCTGTCCAACAGACGGTTCAAGACACAGCACACACTCCCGAAGTACAACAGGAGAGGAACTGGGTCAAAAACCTCAGACGGGACAGAGACGAAGCAATCAGAAAAGCGAAGATGCAGGAAGAGCTTATCAAGCAATTGATGAGCAATCAGCATTCTCAGACGCAGCAGCAAGCTCCGCAGGAAGACATTCTTCAAGAACTTGAGAGGGAGGAGTACGCTTCCGGTTCCAAGTTAGCTAAGGTGCTCAAAGCTCAAGAGGAGCGGTTTCAAAAGAAACTGCAAGAATTTGAGAGAGGTGCGCAAGAGCAGAAGAAGTCGGAAATCGGTTCCCAGCTACGTCGTGAGTACAGCGATTTTGATAACGTCGTCAACCCTGAAAGCATAGAGATTTTACAAGAAATGTACCCAGGTCGTGCTCAAGCGATCGCGTCTATTTCAGATCCCTATGAGGCAGCCCTTTTGGCTTATGAGAATATCAAATCCAAAGGGATACCTGATCAACTCACGTCTACACGGCGCACGAAGGAAGTGGACAAAAAGCTCGAGCAGAATAAAAAGACGGTGCAATCACCTCAATCTTTTTCCTCTCGACCATTAGCACAAGCCTTTCAAGAGCCAAAGACAAAAGAAGAGAAGTCAGCTGTCTATCAGGAAATGTTAAAGTACGCGGGCATGAGTGGCGGCGGGTATTAACCAAAAGGGTTAAACCATGACCGTTTCAATTAGTTCGCTGCCTCCACAAATTCAGCAGCGTTACAATGCGAAGCTTCTCAGCACGCCAGAGCGGAACTTAGTTCACATGCTCTTCGCGTCTCCTGTGGAACTTCCAGATAACCAAGGGTTCATTGACAGACAGTCTAGATATGATCGTTTAGATCTATTTACGACACCTCTCGATGACTCACAATTGAATCCTCCAAGTCAGCAGTTACATCGTGTTGATGTGGATAATTACTACAGTCCACATATTAGTAATGCAGCGTAATTGTGTAGGGTACGCGTATATGCAACTTATATCGTTTTAACGAGACAAGTTACAATTACTAACGAGGATAGAATTGTGTCCTCGATAAATCTTCTCTGATAATCTTGGAACCCTGACCGCATTGTGGCGCAGGCAACAAGGTGCAAGCAACTGAAAGGTGTGCAGCATGACAGCAGTAAGCGAGAAGACTCCGAAAGGAGATGCGGTACTCGGAACACCGTGGAAACACAGTGAGGGAAGTGCAATAGGCTTCCTCGCCATGGACCGAAAATAGGAAATATTTTAATCATTTCGGTCCGTGGACCGAAAATAGGAAATATTTTAATCATTTCGGGCCACGGTCAAAAAAGTAACAGGATGCCAGTTCTCAATAGCGCAGCAGCTCGTCTAGGACAAGCTTTGCGCGAAACACAAGACGCCTTGGTTCGAGACAATCTCGAGTCAACAGCTTCTGTAATTAACTGCGTAAACGGAACAAACGGAGATCTCCCAACAGAGATGGCCATCGAAGACGTAGATGACATCGTAACCGTGTTGCAAAACAACTCGGGCGAGTACATCACTTCGATTGTTGAAGCAGACCTGAAGTTCGGAACGAGCCCAGTGGGCGATAGCTACGGTTGTATGTTAACAACCCGAATGATCCCCGTGCTTAACGGCATTACGGGATTCGTGCGGAAGTTCCAATACCCTAACATCAGCCAGACTCTGTCTACTGAATGGGGTGGCGTGAACAACGTGCGTTACTTCGTGTCTGAGCAGGGTTCTATTACGCCGAATGCAAGCTTACTTGGTAATGACGTGGCTAACTGCTTCGTTGCTGCTAAAGAGGCTTACAAAGTGGTTAAAATGTCAGACCACTCTAAATCTTCTCTGATTGAGGTGGAAGCCTACGATTATGCGCTAGTCGCGTAATTATGGTGACACTGCGGAAGATGTTTTGATAATATCGTTTGGCAAACACGTAATGTGAGGCCAAATGAGAGTATGTAGAAGATGTAAAGAAGAAAAAAATGATGAACAATTTGGAAAGCTTAAATGTAGTAAGGACGGCATCAATCCAAGATGCCGCAAGTGCTGTATTGATAGCGTCAAGAGATCTAAAAAATCCCCTGAGGCTATTGCTAATAAGGCTAAGTACGTTTCCGAATGGCAAAGACAGAATAGAGAAAAAAGGCTTAAACAAAGCCGTGATTGGTATGAGAGAAATCTTGAAAAGGCTAGAGACATGTCTCTTGAAGCCACTAAAAAATATCTCAGTACTAGACATGGCAAGAACAAAAGAAACCAAAGATCTTCTGATTGGGATAAAAGAAATCCTGAAAAAAGAAAAGCTCATGACAGGGCAATGTATGCGGTCGAAACAGGGAAACTTATTCGTCCTTCTTCATGCTCTAAGTGCCAAAAGGAATGTAAACCTCATGCACATCATGAGGATTATTCCAAAGCTCTTGAAGTCGTTTGGTTGTGTGCTGTCTGTCATTTTTACCTACATCATGAATCAAAACATCACCGTAAGAGAGCAAGCGAGAAGACTCCGAAAGGAGATGCGGTGCGCCAAACCACTGACGAAAGCAGTGGAGATATCCAGAAATGAGATATCCGCCATATTAAAATATGGTCAACAAGTAATAGATAGTTTGTGGCAAAGTGGTGGTAAGGCACGTTTTATTTACATGCCTCCAGGGTTAAGTTTGGCTCTGGATAAATCTCTTTTAATTGACTTGGACACCTACAACTATGCTCAAGCAGCTTAGTCATGGCAACAAGGGGTAAGCAGTGAGCTTGATGCAAATACATGGGTCATTTATACTACCTGTAAACCTATGGAGGTTAGCTATGGTAGAAGAAAGTAAATCATGTACTAAGTGTCTTGTAAACAAACGACCCGATGAATTTAGGAAAGACCCGAAATATAAGTGCGGTTTGTCCGCTCAGTGCATTGAATGCTGTAGACAAAAAGAAAGAGAATATGAAGCGAGAAATAAAGAATCTCGTGTTCAAAGGCATCGTGAATGGAGAGATGAAAACAGAGACTCTATCAACGAAAGAAATAGAGATCGATGGAATTCTGATCCTGAATGGAAGGCAAGAAAAGACAAGTACAAAGGTATGTACAAGGAATGGAGAGCCAAATATGCCAGTAACTACAAAAAGTCTAATAGAGATAAATGCAATGCTAGGACTCAACTTCAATATTGGGTTAATAAAGGCGAAGTAAAAAGACCTGACAAGTGCGAGATGTGTGAATCATCAGAATATAGGATTGAAGCGCATCATTTCGATTATAGCAAACCGCTTGAAGTTCAGTGGTTTTGTCAGAAGTGCCACCTAAGATTACATCGGTTGTTTAAAAAAACTCATGTGCAACCTGATCGACTAACCAAAGAGAACTCCGAGGAGGAGTAAGTGATAGTCAAGACTCATAACGAAAGTATGAGAGGAGCATCCGAAGCGGTGCTCCCGCCATTGGTGATTATGGTCAGTAAGCTTTGGATGGCTGAAAGTAATAGAATGATAACAATGATCCATGCATGCTCCGGCACACTGCCGGCTGTAGTACATACCAGGGTCAGTGTATCACTCAGGACCTCTGGTTACAAAACCTACGATCAACCGGAATTTAAGGAGGAACCATGTTGCCATATCAATTGATAGCCGCAGGTTCATTTACCTCGGATTCCACACAACAGCACCAAGTGGCGCTGAACGACACTCCGGATCTATTCTTTCTGGAGAACCGTACGAACTGGGGCGACGCATCAGCAGTAAACGCGCTGATGTCTCAGTTTAGACGCGGCTTTGCGCAAGGATCTGCAAAGATCACGGATCAAACTGCGGCGACAAACGCGCTTGCTACGGGAGCTTTAGTAACGGCCAATGGATTTACTTTTATTGATACGTCTAAACCTCCTTCATTCGCGGCTCTTGCTACAACGGCTATCACAGGAAACGCGGGGACATTCGTTGTGTCCATGGCGAGCACTGCGGATATCTTTATCGGAGACCACGTTCGGTTGTACGGTACAACAGGAGAGTTGCAAATTGCAGGGTACACCTTCCAAGTGACGGCAGTAACTACAAACGTAAGCATCACTCTTGGCTACATGGCCAGCGGCGGACAAACGTTCGCAGCAGCTGCTACGGCAGGATCTGTCAAAAAGTACATCCCTAACCTGATGTACCCAAGATGGTCTTATATCGCAGGGATTACGAAAGCAGCTCAAGCAGTTGTTTTTTTCACCGCAAAGAATAACTACACACCTGGCGAGATTCTTTCTTTCCGCGTGTCGTCAGCATTCGGCATGGCTGAAATGAACAATGTTTCTGCTCGAGTATTGAGCGTTACTAACAGCGCGACGGTATCTTCAGTCACTCTTGACTTGGATTCGTCAGGCTTTACGACGTTCAACTTCCCTACGAGTGCAATTGCAGCAGCAGGCGTAAGCCCCGCTGTTTGCGTTCCTGCTTCTTCAGGAGTTGTTCCTGATAACGGAAGCGCTACGCAAGCTCAACAGCCTCCTGGTACTAATTTGTTGGATACATTTGATAACAGAAATAAATTTGTTATGCATATGGGTTCTAGTGTAATTACAAATTCAGGGTCAAAGTACGATTGGTATGCGATGAAAGCAGACTATTTTACGGCTGAGTAGTAAGAATTCCGATTGATCGGAAATCCCCTCTCGCAAGGGAGGGGTTTCATTTAGAGAAGAGGTTTTTGTGAAAATTATTGAGATAAGTTCAAAGAAGTTCAACATTCCGTCAGAGTCCGAAAGAGCAAAATCTAAGGCTATGATGGATAAGATGAGAAAAGACGGCGAGAAGATGATCAAAGGGATGTTTGAGTTTGTAGACGCTCAAGGCGGATGGCTAGACTTTAGCTATAGATTCTTTCCCGGCGAGCCCGTACGTATGGTTAAGATCACACACGGAGAGATGGTCACCATTCCGATGATCCTTGCTAAGCATCTTAACAACGTCTATAAGAAAGTCAGACAAGTAGCGGATAATTTGGATACTGGGAAAGGCACAGTGACGAAGATTTCACGTACCAGATTTACCCCTATGGAATATCTCACCGAAGATTTTGATGTGAGAGCGTCATGACTTTTGTTCCTGCTCTTCGATATATTTCAGCGATTACTAATGCTCAGCAAGCAGTCGTAACTTTTACCGAAGAGCACACCTATTCCAATGGCGAGATACTTTCATTTCGTGTATCAAAGCCATATGGAATGGTTGAAATGAACAATTTGCAGGCTAGAGTCCTAGACCACGATTCTTTGTCGGTAACGATGGAGATCGACAGTTTGGGATTCACTGCATTCGTAGACGTGGGGCAATTGGTGCCCGTTCCTGCGATATGCGTACCTGTAGGCTCAGGAATCGTGCCGGGTTTATTCGTTCCTACGGTAAATCTTGAAGATGTATTCGATAACTTACCTCCTAATTAGGCAAAAATATGGCCATAGGCACACTCAACGCAATCCGAGCCAAGTTTCGACGGCTAACAGGCTCAGGCAATGCATTCATTATCCCTGACGTGGCTGATGTCTCCGATCCCAATAGCGTAGGCATCGACGACTACATCAACAGCTTTTACAACTACGACTTCCCGGCTCAATTTCGCTCGCTCAAGCTGAAAGACGTGCTCACCTTCGACACGGTATTCGGCGTAGATACATACGCATTCGACAGCGAGAAATTCACGACCATCGAACAGCCCGTCAGATGCATGAAACGAGAGATCGCTCTCTTTCAAGATCCATGGAGCTTTTATGCGGTCAATTTTAACTGGCAGTCTCAGACGAACTTTGCCACAGGCAATGGAACTAGCGGCCCTTATAGCGGAGTTACAACAGGTCGCCCCATTATTCGTAGTGTTAACAACAATCCGACTGCTAACCTAAATTACCCTGCTTCCAGAGTGCAAAACGTTCTGATTACAGTGAACCTAGCTAATGGAAACACTCTCAACGTTACGGATGACGGCAATGGCCTTCTCATTGGAGACGTGAGCTCGGTTAACCCTCAAGGGACGATCAACTACGCAACGGGGCAGATTGCCGGCCTCTTCTTCTCTCAAGCAGTGCCCGGAGGATCTCCCATCCAGATTCAGTACAATCCCGTGCAGCCTTCCATACCTTTGTCCATGCTGTTTTTCCAGAATCAATTTACACTTCGCCCTGTACCTGATCGGGGATACACCGTAGAAATGATCGCTTATCGTCAGCCTACGCAAGCTCTTGCCAATACTCCTGCGGGTCAAGGGACTCCGGAGTTATTGGAGTGGTGGGAGACCTTGGCATTCGGCGCCTCGAAAAAGCTATTTCAAGACCGTATGGATATGGAAGGCGTAGCTATGATGGATAAGTTTCTTAACGACGCTTACCAACTCAATTACACTCGAACGTATGCTGAGTTGGGAAAAAGACGCGTTCCCACGATCTACGCCGACCAACTTTCAGGATCGGGTGGTGGAAGTACAGGTTTCGGAACAGGATCACAATAGAGGTTTTTCATGTCATACAATCCGGGTATTCCCGTTTCAGGCCAAACGCTGGGCTCTTCTCGCCCGCAAGTACAAGGCAACTTTCAGACTCTTGATACTACAATCGCCACCAATCACGTGGCTATGAATCAGGCTAACGCAGGTAAGCATACATTCACCGAGATGGTTGCTCGGACAACAGAAAATACCAATCAGATTCAAACCGGTACCGTGACTCACTTTTCAAAACTGTTGGGTGGGATTACAGAATGGTACTTCCAAAGAGAGGGTACCGGAGTAGCGTCAGTTCCTGCTATCCAGATGAGCAAAGGAACCCCTTCGCCTCTTGCCAGCGGCTGCACCTTCCTTCCCGGTGGATTGATTATTAAGTGGGGAACTTTTGTTGCGACAACCGCAGGAACGCTTGTCACTTTCTCAACCGTTACTCCTTTTACAGCGCCTCCTTTTTCAGTAATAGTCACAGGGGTTCTTAACAGCACAACTCAAGGACCAAACTTGCATTTGCAAGCTTTCCCTACCGCTCTTAGTTTCCTGTGTCAATCTACTCTTGGTGGTGGGATAAACTCTTACTACGTAGCCATAGGAATATAGATGGCAACGCCTCTGACGCCCTTCTATATCACGGGATACTCCAAGGGTATCCAAATAAACAAAAAGCCGTTCTTGCTACCCGATCAGGCTTGGCAAGTGATGGAGAATGTATATTGCTGGCGTGAGAGAGAGAAGAAAAGAGAAGGGCTCCAAAGACTCGGTCAGTCAGGAAGATTAGAAAGGAGTTTTTCCAATGTAAATTTCTTCCCTACCGGGGCTTCTCCATGGACTTTCAATCTTCTTACGGTTAATGGGTATGTTGCAGCAGCGGATAACGCGAATCCAGGCAAAGTAACCACTAAATACCCACATAACCTATCGAACGGAGATACGGTTATCTTCACTGGGATTGTAGGAGCCACAGGCTACAACAACATTGTTTTTACCATTACCGTTGTAGACGATCTTAACTTCACCGTCGGAGTAAACGCAGCAGGATTTGGAGCCTATGTGTCCGGTGGCTTTTTCATGTCTAACCATCTTCTGACTCTAACGACTGAGTCAGATGCATCTCTAGCCATCCAGAACTTTGGGATTACTCTAGTAGGTACAGGAATTCAATTAGCGGACGTAGGAGATGGGACGCTACTCGGCAATATGGCGGGTAACTCAGGAACCATTGACTATGTAACAGGAGTTATAAAGATAACTACCACGGCTCCTGCTGCAACGCCTACGGTCATAAACGTCTACTCCTACTATCCCTCTCTCCCTGTTATGGGCATTCCAAGACGCGATATAAATACCATCAATGATGAGCAAACCATCTGGTTTGACATGAAGTACGCCTATGTATTTACAGGCACCTTAGAGGCTGGGCTGTTTTCTGAATTCATTCCCGGTTTCGCATGGAACTCATCAGACTCTGATTTCTTTTGGGCTTGCAACGAAAGAGGTGGAACCGCTTCTCAAAGACTCTTCTTCGTCACTAATTTCGTAAATACTTCTGATAATCCCATGGCATATACGGATGGAGCTACGTGGACTGTATTTGCTCCCCTTTCATCCGCAACCAATACCATATTTTCAGCTCGCTTGATCGTATCGTACTACGGAAGGCTCCTGCTTCTTAACACTTGGGAAGGTACTACAGTAGGAGGGGCTTCATTAGCTTCAAACTTCTACAATCGATGCAGCTTTTCAAGATACGCTTCGAATCCTGTCGCTGCCGATGCTTTCAGAGTAGATATTTTAGGAAACGGTGGCTTCATCGACGCACCTACGAACGAATCCATAGTTGGAGCCATCTTCGTTAAGAACACATTGATAGTGCAGTTCGAGCAAAGTACATGGCAATTGCGCTACAACGGAGAGTACGGAACCCCCTTCATCTGGGAGAGAACTTCTTCAGATTTCGGAAGCGAGTCTACGTTCTCTTCAGTTCTATTCGACAACGCAATGCTTTCAGTAGGAGACAAAGCGATCACTGCATCAAATGCCGTCGAAACGCAGCGTATTGATTTAGATATTCCTGACTTAGTCTTTAACTTTAAAAACCAGAATGAAGGTGTTAAGAGAATCTTTGGAGTGCGCGACTACCAAAGAGAGCTAATCTTCTGGAACTTTGCGGATGCTCAAACTCAAACTTCCGACGGCGTTCCCATTACCTTTCCCAATAAGGTATTGGTCTACAACTACCGAAACCAGACGTACGCAGTTTTCAGGGATAACATCACTGCATTCGGGACGTTTCAGTGTCAATTTAACATAATTTGGGACTCAACTACTGTGACTTGGGACGATAACAATGTCACTTGGTCGGATCCTAAGCAGCAATCACTATTCCCTTTCATTACCTCTGGCAATCAGAGAGGATTCGTTCACCTATACGGATATAAAACCCCTGACGATCCTTCCATCCCTATAGATAACATCGTCTTTACATATGCGCCCAACTCCGTTCAGATTATTTGCAACAACCACAATTTGCAGCCTGGTGATATCATTCAAATCGACGGCTTGCTATTTATAAACGATTCGACAGAGCTACCCGAGACTACCGACTTGAATGGAAAAATCTATCAAGTCATGAGTAAGGGGCTGAATGCGCAGTCTTTCTATGTCTCCAAATGGAATTTCACCAATCAGAATTATCAAGAAGACTTCTCGTTCACTCCAAGTACGTTGCTTAACATCCTGTACGTAGGTGGAGGGGTGGTAACTCTGTATCCTAAACTTCAGTTGCTCTCTAAAGACATAAACATCTTCCAGCAGAAGGGTATGCAGACGAAGCTTTCTAGAATTGATTTCCTCATGGAGACGACGAATGTTTCCGGGATAACGGTAAATCTCTTTATGAATAGCTCTCTCAGCGTTAAAGGAAACATGCTGGTGGGCAACAAGAATGTATCCACGGTACTCACTCCTGCATTTTACGTTCCGTCTTCCGATTACGCATGGTTTAGCTTCTACGCGACTCTGTATGCGCAGTTCTTCTCTGTTAATTTGACATACGATGACAATCTAATGAACACGCTATCGACTCATGAGCAGTCAATGACTCTTCTGGCTATGATGGCTTACGTTAAACAAGGTGGCCGAAATGTCTAGTTCAAGCGATCCATCGCTCACCACCAATCAGCTACCCATCTCCGTAGAGATGCCCAGAGAATTTGCTCAATTTCGTGAGATCATTTCGTTGCTCTACAAACGTATAGCCAACTCTTCCAACTCTAAGACGGGTGGACTGTACAGCCTTCAAGAGACGTCAAACTCGAATCAGTACTACGATATCGCCAATACGCAAACTTTTCGCAGCACTTACAGAAAGGTGTTTGACCTTGTTTCTCTAAATGGCGCGAACATCCCCGCAGCCGGAGTCGTTTCATTCCCTCACGGTATCGTAGGTCTAAAATACGCAGCGCTAATCTATGCGTCTTGCACAAGCGTAACACCAGATTTCTTCACGGTGGTCTATCCTGATGCTACGATGGATGCCACGAATATCAACTTCACCAACCCGTTGCCCGCTACGGCTCTTTCTTCAGTAATTTTTGTATGTGAGTTCCTTAAAACATGATAGAATTTGATAATAAAAGATTGAGAATTTCTGATTTTCATATAAAATGCAAAGATAACATTTCTGAATATGAAGTATTTATTACTCACACTAAGCCTAGTGATATTATTGAATTTATAAAAGAGCAAGTAGGTAACAAGTGTCCTTTCATGGTCGTTATGGACGATTTGATCGAATCAGGTCTACTGGATATTTTTCACCATACAAATAATGGTTCATTAGGTAATTATGGCGAAAAAGATCACAAACGAGTTCTTGAAGACATAAGGTGTCATAGTAGAGCAGGAAAGTTCGCACAAGAAATTGTGGTAAATGCTTATATAGAATTTTCACATGTTTTGTCAAACTGTACTTTTGGACTTATTCCAAAAGCTTTTGATCCTGACAGGGAGAGAGTTAAAAACAGATTCATACCATACGAGATGTTTTATGAATTGTGCGGCAGACTCTCCGATCGAGATTGCTTGATAGCGAAACTTTTATATTTTGGGGCTCCAAGTGTGGAATCAACTCTACAGCTTAGGCAATCTTGTATTAATAAAACATATTTTGGGATACATTTTAAATGTGGGGATGTACCTTTCCCAAAGCATTTGATGCGAGATATTTTAAGTTGGATCGATGATAACGGAATAATGATAGATTCATATATATTCAATAATTGTAAACTAGAAAAAGTCAGTCGAGTTCACCTTGATCAAGCCCTTAAAAGGGCATCTAAAGAAATAAATTCTTTACCCGTAAGTGCAGCAACTCTTATCAGGAATCTTACTTCCTAATCTTTTTTAGATCTTGCTTGACCTCTGAAAATCTCTCCTAAAACATGAGAGAAAAGAGGTCATCATGGCTAGTTGGAAAGATTACGCAGGCGGAGCTCTTTCAGGAGCAGGAACAGGAGCTGGCATAGGTGCTTCATTTGGTCCTTATGGCGCGGCGATCGGTGGCGGAATCGGTGGCCTTGCAGGATTGTTAGCCCCTCTATTTCAAAAAGACGATCAATACGTTCAGCAAGGAACGCTTTCTCCCGAGCAACAGCAGATGATGTCCCAAATATCCGGCCAAATGGGTCAGATGGGCGGACAAGGTGGAGCTTACGGCCAAGCGAATCAATACCTTCAAGACCTCCTTAATCGAGATCCGGGAGTCTATGATAGATTCGCAGCTCCTTATATGCAGCAATTCCAGCAACAGATACTGCCCCAACTAGGTGAGCGCTTTGCAGGAATGGGCGGTGGTCTCGGCGGAGGAGCCGGAAGTTCATCAGGATTCGCCCAAGCTCTGGGTGGAGCAGGTGCAGACCTTCAATCTCGTCTCGCGGGTCTTTTCTCTAACTTGCAGCAAGGCGCCGCAGGTCAGGCCATGAATCAATATAACTCTCTTGGTCAACTAGGACTGGGAACGAAAGCCATTCAGCCAACTTATCAGCCGGGCTCTCAAGGGCCGCTTGCCGGACTAATATCCGGAGGCGCTT
>Ga0315288_10000921_pt1 | contig 37432 bp, 31 predicted proteins | sample YL17G11_20_MG_FD_203454 | JGI IMG/M metagenome (GOLD analysis project Ga0315288, IMG submission 203454) | Sediment microbial communities from Yellowstone Lake, YNP, Wyoming, USA - YL17G11_20 | ecosystem: Environmental > Aquatic > Freshwater > Lake > Sediment | place: USA: Wyoming | collected...
GGCGACAGGGTTGGCCCCCGGCCCCCTGGGGAACCAGTCCCGTCGGTTCCCCCCATCGGCCAAGCCGATGGGACCCCCCTCCGCTATGGGGGCCTTGGGGCCAACCCTGCCGTCGCGTCTTTTATTTTATAGGGCTATGCACTTGACAAAACCCTTTGCAGCATGCCCCGCGGCTTGCCGCAGGGTCATTGACTCCCGTTGCGACGAAATATGGCGGGTCGCCGGAAGCATGAGATACGATATGTAGGGGTCACGGGAGTCAAGTGCATAGGCCTATTATTTTATTCACCGGCCGGCCTCCTTTCCGGGCCGGCTGCCCTCGAAGGACGACTCGGAAAGGCTAATAGTCATGACCTCCGGTCACCCGCAACGGATGAAAACAGCCATTTTTTTGAACGCGATATATCGGCATATGGCTGTTTTCAAGGTAAACCCTCCATGGTCGCTTCGGCCGTCTCCCGATCTTGCCGTTCCAATCGATCCGTAAATAGAGCGTTCGTCCGCTTCTTCGCTCATCGTAACTACTCAGGTAGCCAGAAGTCAGAATTCAGGAGACAGCATGATAATGCCGGAGACGAGATTTGAGGACTTGTGGAGGCCTATTCTCAGGCCATTCTGAATTCTGACTCCTGAATACTGTCTACCTGAGTAGTTACCGCTCACCAATGGCAAAAACAATGGGTCTCCCTATCATCATGAACCATTTTTCTCATCCTAGGCGAAGGGGAAGAAAGTGTAGCGACCGTAAGGAAATCTCGCCGCTGCGTTTAGGTTTTTTCGGGAAGCCGCGTTTTGCGGCCGGCGAGAATACCCGAGCGTAATTCATCAGGCAAGCACATCCCCGCGATGTCAGCAAAAATCATGTTGATCGAATTAGAAATTCGGGCGAGGTACTCGCCGCCGAAAAAACAGAAACGTGCAGGCGTCAAGATTTCCGTAGGGAGCGAGCTTCTTCCCCAAGCCTTCCTCCATGGTCGCTCAGCCTTTTCCCGATCTTGTCGCTCGGCTCAATCCGTGAATAGAGCGTTCGCCCGCTTCTTCGCTCGCCGTTGAATAAATAGAACCTCTTTTTTTCTATTCATCATGGGCTTCAAAGCGCGTCGCCTGGCCCGGCTTCATGGTAATCTCGATCACGGCCTCCTTGACCCGCCGCCATTGGCCGTCGATGGTGTATGGGAACTCGAATGGATTCAGAAGCCGAATCTTTCCGCCTTTTTCGGAGACGATCCTGACCTCGAGGACCTGGCCGTGGGACCTCTTGGCGGAGACGAGGAAGGCTCCCTCGGCCCGGAGGTTCTCGAACGAGACATCTTTCCATGAAGCGGGAACGGCGGGAAAGAGGTGGACCGTCCCCGTGTGGCTCTGGATCAACATCTCTTGAATCCCCGCGGCGAAGGCGAAATTCCCTTCAAGGGTGAAGGGCCGGTAGGTGAATTTCGATTTCCCGGACTTGGTCTGATCGCCGTTGACGTGGAAGCTGTTCGGGAGGCAGAAGCAGGTGGCGAAGATCTTGAGAGCTTCGGCCGCTCCCTCTCCGTCGAAGGCCCGGGCTTTCAAATTCCCCAGCCAGCTGTAGGAATAGCCGCACCACTGGTCAGGGCCGATCCGGTCGAGCGTGGCCAGCGTGTTCCGGATGATCTCATGATCGCGAGCGCCGTTCGACCGGTCGATCAGGCCGAGCGGATGAAAGGCCATGAGGTGGGAGAAATGGCGGTGGGATTCGGCGTAAGGGAAGCCGGGGGCGAACATCAAGCCGCTCTTCGAGTCCACGACGAGATCGGGCCATTCGGCGAGGATCGCCTTCCATCGTCGGGCTTCGCCGTCGCGGCCGAGCTCGGCGGCCAGCTCCGCCGCGGCCTGAAAGGTCCATTTAATGAGGGCCAGGTCGAAGTTGGTCGTCCGGGCGAACCAGGCCTTGGCGCTGTTGTCGAAGATCTCCGGGCTGGAGCTGAGCGGGAGTTTCCGCCGGCCGCTTTCATCGCGCACCGACAACGCCTCGAGATGCGCGGCGACGTCCTTGAGCCAGGGGTAAGCCCGATCCTCGAGGAATCGGCGGTCCATGCTGTACCGCCAGTGCAGATAAAAATGCTGGGCGAGCCAGGCGGAGACCGTCGGGCCGAAGGAATACTGAATCCAGCCCCCCATGGGCCGGCCGTCGAGCGTCGAGACGCCCGGAACGTTCAGCCCGTCCGTCTCGAAGTAAGTTTTCGTATATTTTTTGAAGGCCGGCCGCATCTCCCACAGCCAGTCAAGAAATCCCAGCCCCTCCTCAAGATGGTTGCCGCTGTAACACGGCCAGTAGCTGAGCTGGGTGTTCAGGTCGTGATGAAAATCGCCTTTCCATGGCGGGAGCTTGCCGTTGTCGGCCGTCCAGACGGCCTGGAGCGAGATGGGCGGCGCGCCTCGCCTGGCGGCGGAGCCGAATTTATATTGTTCCAGGTACCACTGTTTCTCCAGGACATCGTCTGGGATGGAAATGGAGGACTTGCCCCAGAAATCTCTCCACCAGGCGGCGTGTTCATCGAAGCTTTTTAAAAATCCCCGGCCGATCTCGGCCCGGACACGCTCTGCCGCGGCGGGTTCCTTGCGCTCGTCGGAGAAACGGGAGCTGATGCTCCAGACGCCCTCCATTTCGTCCGGTCCGACCGCTCTCCAGGCCACGGCGATGTCGTAATAGAAGCCGCCCCAGCCGATCTGATGATAGACGAGCGTGTTCCCCGATTCCGTGATCCGGCCCTGCTCATAGCCGAGCCGTCTCAAATCCTGTCCCGTGACGGGATTCGTCTCGCCGCTGTCCTTGGCCGTCTGGTAGGGCGGCATGATCAGCAGAGGTCTGGGGTCCTTGCCGGCGCCTTTGAGACGGAACCAGCCGACAGGCAGAGTCGCGTGGACGAACGTCTCGAGGAATTTCCCGCCCGGCCAAGAAACTCGGCAGGCGGCCTCATTGACGAACAGCCTCACGCTCTCCGCGGCGCCGAAGCCGCCGAGATCGAATTCCAGGGCTCCGGCGGGGATCTTAGACGGCGCCGGATCGGCGTCGTAGGGCTTGTCGAATCGGTCCTGAACAGGCTTGTAGTCGTTCTTTTTCCATTGGTCTTGGACCCAGCGGAATTTCCATTCCGGGCCGTTTAGATTTCGCATGGGACGAAGGTCCCAAAGATCGGACCGGTCGAGGGACATCCGCAGGCGGCCGCCGTTCTTCCAGACCAGCGCGCCGACCATCCCGTTGCCGAGGGGGACGGCTTCGTCCCAGGTCGTGGCAAGGGCCGGAAAGACGAGGTCATGCGCGGACGGCCGAAGGGGAAGCTCCGCTCCAGTCAGGGAAGGGCTCGTGAGGGCGACCGCCACGAATATGATCAATGAAACTATTTTTTTCATAGGGGAAGTGTAAAGAAATCCCCTTTGAATATCAACCCATTCGACTCCCCGGGCTGAAGCCCGGGGTATGCTCAGGGTTAATACTGAGCGGCGCTTTTTACCCCGATTTAAAAATCGGGGTTTGGCGCCGTCGAACGTATCAACCGATCCGGTTTGTGGTAAAATGGCCGCTCAAGGAGACTCGACCATGGCCAGAGCGCTTGTTTGCTACTATTCGAAAACGGGCAACACCGAGAAGATGGCGATCAAGATCGCCGAAGCCCTCCGCAAGAATGGACTCGAGGCCGATTTCAAGAAGGCCGAGGATACGGATCCTTCCGACCTTTTGAAATACGATTGCCTGGTCTTCGGCTCGCCCACGTATTACGGTACCATGGCCTGGCCGCTGAAAAAACTCCTCGACGAAAGCGTCAAACACCACGGCAAGCTCAAGGGGCGGGTGGGCGGGGCGTTCGCCTCGTCGGCCAACATCGCCGGAGGCAACGAGACCACTGTCTTGGACATCCTCAATGCCCTCCTCATTCATGGGATGGTCGTCCAGGGCGAGCCCCGGGGCGATCATTACGGGCCGGTGGCCATCGGCCGGCCGGACGACCGGTCGATCAAGGCTTGCGAGCGCTACGCTTTGAATTTAGCCGCCCTGACGAAGAAGCTTTTCAGTTGAGGTACACCTACGGTATGTGTACCCGAAATTGCTGATAGAAATGGGAAGTCGCTGATTTTGTTGCCGTTGCGAGCGACCGAATGGAGCGTGGCAATCCGACGAAGTCGTCGCGAGGCACCGCAGGTGCCGTGGCGATCTCCAAGATAAGAATCTTTTTTGGAGATCGCCACGTCGCTCCGCTCCTCGCGATGACAGGCTCTATCGGCAATTTCGGGTGTGTACCTAACTCTTGGCTTTTCCGGGGGAATGTGATAAAAATGATGTCCGTTTTAATATGGCTTTTCATGAATAGGATAACGAGATGAAAAGAGATATCAAGAAGAAGCTCAAGGAAGACGAATTCGTCTCCGGCATGAACAAGTTCATGCATTTCGTCAGAATCTGGGAGAGGGAGATCCTGATCGCGGCCGCGGCCGCGGCGGCCGTCCTCCTCCTCTTCCTCGGTTTCCAATACCTCAAGGCCCAGCAGGTGAAAAAGGATAGCCGGACGGCCGGGGAGATCCTGGACCTCCGGGTCGGCCTGGCCGCCAAGCCGGAGAACGCCGCTCAATTGGAGAAACTCGGCGGCAAGGGCAAGTTCTCGCGCGTCTCTTCTGTCAGCCTGGCGACCTACTGGGTCGAACAAGGGCAGCTCGACAAGGCCCAGGCCGCCCTGGCCAACATCAAGGACGAGACGAAGGATTTCTTCTATTATCAGGCCCTGGACCTGTCGGCCCAAATCGCCATCCTCAAGGGCGAATATGACAAAGCGATCGACCTCTTAAAGAAGATCGAGGCCGATAAACCCAAGGACTATCTCCTGGACGCCATCCTTTTTCGCCGCGCAGAAGCGCTGGAAAAGAAAGGCGATATGGCTGAGGCGCTGAAGCTCTATAAAACTCTGCAAGCGGATTACGCTCAGTCCTATTTCGGCTATGACGCCTCCCTCAAGGTCAAGAAGCTCGAGGCGGCGAAATAGCGTCCCGGCTTGTAAAATCGGAAATAAATATTATAATTTAGCTTTTAATCCACCGAGGAGGATCATTGATGGCTTACAAGATCACCGAAGAATGCATCAACTGCGGAGCCTGCGAACCCGAATGCCCCAACCAGGCGATCTCGGCCGGGGACACGGTCTACGTCATTGACTGGACGAAGTGCACGGAATGCGTCGGCAGCCATGCCGAATCCCAGTGCGCCGCGGTCTGCCCGGTCGATTGCTGCGTTCCCGATCCCGATCACAAGGAGAGCCGGGAAGAGCTCGAGGCTAAGCATAAAAAGCTGAAGGGCTGAACTCGACTAAGCCTCGTTGAAATAGGAGTGAGAGGTCTCACTCCTATTTTTTTTAAGGCGCATGGACGAACAACGGACGATCGACCGCTTCGTGGACGAAGCCGGGCCTTCGGCGCCGACGGCGCGGAAGTTCCGGCCGTCCTCTCTTTTCGTCAAGGACCGGATCTGGCTGAACGTCCTTCTCTTCGTCCTGACGGTCCTCTCTCTCTTCATCGTCGGCGTCAGCTGGAGCGTCAGCTATAAATACGCCGAGGAGATCGGACGGAACCCGGCTTTCGAAGCGGGCCCCGGCGTGTTCCGGGATCCTCAGATCCTCCTCCTCAGCCTGATCTACGCTCTGGTCCTGATCGTCATTCTGCTCGGGCATGAGCTGGGACACTATCTGACCTGCCGGCGCTACGGCATCAGCGCCACCCTGCCTTTTTTCATCCCGGCCCCGACGCTCATCGGGACCATGGGCGCGTTCATCAAGATCCGCTCGCCGATCGCGGGCAAGAAGCAGCTTTTCGATATCGGCGTGGCCGGGCCGCTGCTGAGCTTCGTCCTGTCCCTGCCCGCGCTCGTCGCCGGCGTGGCCCTGTCCAAGGTCGTTCCGGCCCTGCCGAGGGAAGGGACGATCTATTTCGGCGAACCGCTCCTCCTGAAGATCCTCGGCGGCCTGTTGATCAAGAACGCCGGGCCGAACCATGACCTCGTCCTTCATCCCGTCGCCTTCGCCGGTTGGGTGGGGCTCCTGGTGACGGCCATGAATCTCTTCCCCCTCGGGCAGTTGGACGGCGGTCATGTCTCCTACGCCATTCTCGGCCCGAAGGCCAAGATCGTCGCCCGCGTGTTCCTGGGCGTCTTCATCGTCATGGGCCTCTTCTTCTGGGCGGGCTGGCTCATCTGGGCGCTCGTCATCCTCCTCCTGGGCCTGAAGCATCCACCGATATGGGACGAAACCTCACCCATCGGAATGAAGAGGCGGATCATCGGCGCCCTCGTCGTCGTCATCTTCATTCTGTCCTTTATTCCCGACCCCATCCAGGGGTATAATGGACTCGATCTCATTCGACAAATTTGGCCCCTGAAATGATCAGCGTTATTCACAAAAACTGTGGAAAAATTGTGGAAAACGGCCGGGGCGGGCGTCCAAATCAACGAAAACTCATGAAGATACGACGATTTGCACAAGAATCTGTCATGTCTTATAACTATTACATAATAAATGATTTATAAATGTATTGATTTTAAACGAGTTGTGACGGAGAGGCGCGGCTAAGAGGGGGTATCGATGGAAAACATGTTCAACGGAGTCATCGAAGCTTTCAATACCCTGAAGACGAAGTTCCAGGCCGGTGATATTTCGCGCCAGGAATTCATCGACGAGATGAAAAAGCTACGGATTAAAGATGATCAGGGCCGGTTCTGGATGATCGGCGCCCAGACCGGCAAATGGTATTTCTTCGACGGCAAGGACTGGGTCCAGACCGATCCGCCGTCCCTCAAAGAGAAAAAAGCGATCTGCGTCTATTGCGGATTCGAGAACAAGCTGGAGGCGGAGGTCTGCGCCCGCTGCGGCGGAAACATCGGCGAAAGTCCGGCGCTCTGTCCGAAGTGCGGGGCGAGGCTCCAGAAGCCGTTCATGACCTGTCCCCAATGCGGTACCGGACAGGCGGTCGAGGTCAGCGCGACGGGGGCGAAACCCTCCGGGCCGAAAACCGGAGCCCCGATCGCCGAATGGCAGGGGGCCTCCGTCCTGCGCTCCGTCCAACCGACCTCGATGTTCTTTTTCGGCGGGATCCTCGGCCTCCTGGCCGGGATCATCGGCGGCGCCTTCGCCGGAGCGACGGGCTACTTTTCCCAATCTTTGGCCTTTCTTCCGACGGGCCTGGCGAATCTCCAGGGCAAGCTCCTCGGCGGGGCGGTCTTCGGCCTATTGGGAGGCGTGCTCGGATTCCTGGTGATCGGCTATCTCGCCTTTCTCAAGGCCGTGGTCATGAATTTCATTCTCTCGTTGATCGGAGGCCTTAAGTTCCAGGTCCATCCGCACTCCAAGAAAGGAAAGAAGACCCTGGTGTATGAGGAATCGGATTACCGCGAGGGCGATTCCGAAGCTAGGGATTGAGCCCTCGGCCCGATTTCAGCCGAGCCAAGGCGCAGGCGATCTGACCCACCGATAAGGATTCATCGTTCGGGGAATAATAAAGCGGCCGGAGAACCTTGATCCCCTTGTCCGTCAACGCCCTCGACGTCTGGGAGAGAAGCTTTTTATTGAGGAAAACGCCGCCGCAGAGGATGACCGTGGTGATCCCGTGCTTTTCTCGCGCCTTTTGGGAGACCTCGGCGATGAGCCGGGCCAACGTGGCCTGAAATTTCGCCGAGATTCTCGAGGCGGGGAGACCGCGCTGGACATCGGCGAGGACGGCCCGGATGGTCTCTCCAAAGGAAACGCGATGAGGTTCGTCCGATTCCGTCAACAGAAAAGGATAGGATGACCGGGAGGGAGGCGAAGCGGCGGCCTCCAAACGCATGGCCGCTTCGGCCTCGAACTCGTTCTCGATGGGAGCGATCCCCGTGAGCGCGGCCACGGCATCGAACAGCCGGCCGCAGCTGGTCGAACGCGGCGAACGGATCCCGTTTTCCATCATCTCCAGAACGCCCCGGACCTTTCTCTCCTCCACGTATTTGAGGGTCCCGACCTTGGGGAAGGGTGAGATCCCGGCTTCGCGCAGATAGGCCGCGGCCATCCGCCAAGGCTGTTTGGCCGCGGCGTCGCCTCCCGGAAGAGGGACGGGCTCGAAATGGGCGAACCGTTCAAAGCCAAAATGGTCAGCCAGGAGGAACTCTCCCCCCCAGGCCGATCCGTCCGCCCCGTATCCGTAACCGTCCCAGGCGACGCCCAGGACCCTCGTCCCGAGCGGGAGGCCGTGCTCGAGCAGCGCGGCCAGTATATGAGCGTGGTGATGCTGGACCGTGAGGTGGGGCAGGCCGAGCTTCCGGGCATAGCGGGTCGTATGGAAATCCGGGTGCATATCCGAGACGACGCAAACCGGTTTGACGTCGAACAGTCTCTCCAGATGTTGAACGGTCTCCTCGAAATAAAGGTGATTGCGGTAGTCGTCGAGATCTCCCAGGAACTGGCTGGTGACCACGTAGCCGTTCTTATAGACGGAGACCGTGTCTTTGAGTTCGCCGCCGAGGGCGAGAACGCTCTCTGAGGCGCGGAGAGCCTCCGGAACTTTCTGGGGATAGGGGACGTAGCCGCGCGCCCGCCGGATGAACAGAGGAGCCTTATCGACGATCTTGACCACGGAATCGTCCGCCCTCATTTCGATGGGCCGGTCATGCCCGAGGACGAAATCGCAGAGACGTTCGATCCCCTCGTCCTCCTCTTTCATGATGGGCGAGTCCTTTGGGTTCGAGCTCGTCGCGACGATGAGCTTCAGGTCCTCGAGCAGAAGATAGTGGAGCGGCGTGTAGGGCAGGAGGAAACCGATCTCGTCAAGGTTCGGGGCGATGCCGGCGATGTCCCGCTTCTTTTTCAAAAGGACGATGGGCCGCCGCTCGGACAGGAGCCATTGTCGTTCGGCGGGTGCCAATCGGGCGTATCGCTCGACGGTCTTCACGTCCAAGGCCATGAGGGCCAGGGGTTTCGTCCGGCGCTCCTTGATCTTCCGGAGACGGTCGACGGCGCCCGGCCTGAGCGGATCGCAGACGAGATGAAATCCTCCGATCCCTTTGACCGCCAGGATCTTTCCCTTTTTGATGAGCCTGACCGCGGCCTCGATCCCCCCGGGGACGCTCCTGCCTGTCCCCGCCTCGCGGAGGCTGACGGAGGGCCCGCAGCGCGGGCAGGCGATCGGCTGGGCGTGGTATCTCCGGTCTAGAGGGTCGTGATACTCGGCCGAGCAGTCCGGGCACATCCGGAAGGCGGCCATGGTCGTGTTCGGCCGGTCATAAGGCAGCTTTTGGACGATCGTGTAGCGGGGACCGCAGTCCGTGCAGTTGGTAAAGGGGTAGCGGAAGCGGCGGTCGCGCGGATCGGCGATGTCCCGGCGGCAGTTCGCGCACGTCGAAATGTCGGGCGAGATGAAAACGAAGCTCTCGCCTCCCTTGGAGCGTTCGACCGCGAAGCCTTTGAACCCCTCGAAGGCCGCCCGCCTCTCGGTCACTCGTTCGATGCGGGCCAGAGGGGGCTTGTCTCGTTCGAGGGCCTCTAGAAATCCGGCGAAACCGCTCGCTTCCCGGGACTCGAGGTGGATCTCGACGCCGCCGCCGGCGTTCTTGACCCAGCCGTTGAGGCCATGCCGGATGGCCAAGCGGTAAATGAACGGCCTGAAACCGACGCCTTGGACGACGCCGAAGACGGTGAGCCGCAGCGCCCGGCCCTTCATATAGGGTCCCGGCGGCTATACACGCATCCGCAGTAGTTCTGCCGGTAAAGACCGTAGCGGCGGCTGATCTCGATGCTTTTTTGAAAGCCGCCCTTCTTCTTGAAGTCGCCCTCCAAGAACTGAAGGTTGTATTTCCAACCCGTCAGGCGGCCGATCCGGTTCAGGACATCCGCTTTTTTCCAGGGGCTGACGCTCATGATGGTGGTGAAGGCGGGCAGCCCGAGCTCGAGGGCCTTGCGGGCCGTCCGGTCGAGGCGGACGGCATAGCAAATATCGCAGCGGCGCCCTTTCTCCGGCTCCCCTTTGAATCTGTCGGTGAGCTTCAGCCAGAGGTCCTGATCGTATTCACCCTCGAGGACATCGAAGCCGAGGATCTGGCCGACTTTTTTCGTCTCCGCCAGGCGGAGGTCGTATTCCGGGCTCGGCCAGATATTGGGATTGTAAAAAAATCCCGTGACGGCATGGTCCTTTTGAAGAAGCTCGATGACGTAAGAAGCATCGGGGGCGCAGCAGATTTGAGCGAGGATTTCGGGCAGACTCATCCCTCCATTTTATGCCGGAATGAGGGGAGGGTCAACGACGTCCGGAACCTCTAGCGGAATTTTTCGATCTCGTTTATATAATGGAGGATCTTGCGGTTCAGCTTGTCGATCTGGACGTAGTGGACCAGGAATTCCTTCTGCTCGGGGCGGCCCTCGTCGATCAGCGTCCCGAGCCGGAGGAATTCGTCCGCTTTCTGCCGGTCGATGGCTTTCAAGGCCTGCTGGCCGGCTCGGATCTTCATCTCGCCGTCCTTGATCTCTTTTTTGAGACTCTTTTCCTCTTCCCGGGCGGCGTTCAGCTCATGGTTGTCCGGGTGCTGTCCGTCCTCTTTGAGATTCACAAGGCGCTTTTTCGTCTGCTTGGCCTCATCTTGCCTCTTTTGAAGCTCGATGATGAGGGACAGGACGCTCTTGAGCTCGGCCTGCCGCTCCGCGCCCTGTTGATCCAGCTGGTCCAGGTGACGGATGAAAGGCTGGTACTTCTCGTCGGGAACCTTGGCCGTCCAGGCGGCCCGCCCCAGATCTTTCACGAGCTCGCTCTTCCTTCGCTTTTCGCGGTTGAGCCGGATCCGGAGCTGGGTCCGTTTCATCCGCTTCCTGGCCCCGGAAAGAAACTCGTTCAGCCGCTCGCGAAGTTCCTTGTCCCGGAGGAAGATGAAGGCCAAGAGGAGGAGAATGACGCAGAGGAGGAGCCATAGGATCCAGTAGGGGAGTCCTTCCCTCGCGATCGCCGGCGCGGCCTGGAGGTCCCATGCGGATTTCAGCGTCCTGAGTCTCCCTGTCCGAGAATGTCCTTGTCTCTTTTTTTATGGGAACGGGCGGGCTTTGTCAATCTTTTTTGAACAGGCGCCTCTTCAGGTCATAGACAGCCGGGCCGAGGGGGCGATAGTCGCGGATGGCCCGGTCGATGAGATAGGCCATCGCCGGCAGGTTTTCCTGGAAGATCGGATCGATGTCCTCCTGGCGGTTGAAGAATCCTCCGGAAGCCCAGTCGATCGGCGGGAGCTCGATCGTGTAAGCGGGGATGCCGCTCAAGGCGAAAGCCCAGTCGGTCACGTCCCCGTTCGTGAGGTAGAGGGAGTCGCCGGACTGCCCGTATTCGTAGAGGCGGCCGCTGACGGCCTGGATCCTCGCGGACATCTCCGCCGCGATCTCTTTAAGCGTCGCCGCTCCGTCCGGAGGCTGCTTGGTGTACCCCCAAGGATACAGGATGACCTGGGTGTAGCTGTGGAAGGAGATCAACGCCTGGAAATTCTTTTTGAGATACAGGTCCCGCACCGCCCTTGTCTCGGGTTCGGAAAAAGGCGTGCTTCCCCGGTAGACCTCGGAGGCGGGATTAGCGCTGGAGCCCAGGTTATCGATTCCCCATTTATGGCCGTAGTTCCGGTTGAGGTCCACGCCGTAATCGCCGCCGCCGTTGTCGCGCCTGTTCTTCCGCCACAAGCGATAGCCGTGGAGGGTGTATTCCAGTCCGTCGGGATTGACGAGGGGGACGATCCAGATCTCGCTCTGGTCGACGAAGCGCTTGACGGCGGGATCGGAGGCGTAGTGCTCGGCCAGGTATTTGCCCATGAGAAACGGCACTTCGACCGAGATCCATTCCCGGGCATGATGGCAGCCGAGGAAAAGGACCTCGGGTTCGTCCTCTTCGACAAGGACGTTGTCGCTGATCTTGATCGCGTAGAGGTTCCTCTTTTCCAGGCTGTCGCCGATGTCGAAGACCTTGACGATGTCCGGATATCTTTGCTGAAGTGCGAAAATGTCCGCTTCGAGCTCCAGATAGGAATGGTAGGCTCCGTTGATCCCCTGGGGATAGGCGGCCGCGCTCAGGAGGAGGATCAAGACGATGAGAAGCGCGTTTTGGGCCTTCATGCGACTCTATTATAGACTAAAACCTAGCGAAACCGCGAATCGTTTCACGGCCAAGCGGTTCCCCGAGCCCGATTCCCGGCCGAGGAGCGCCCCCATATCGAGGCGCAGACGATGCCAATAAATCCCGTTGCCGAAGGTGAAGCAGGCATAGGCGGAGCGGGGATCTTTCATGGGTTGGGGATCGTAGACGAAGCCGATCCTGAAAGGGATCTGAGCGTTCGCCCCGAAGATCCGTGTCGTCGTCCCGTACTCCGCGCCACCCCCGATCCTGACGATATCCTCGAAGTCCCGGGTCTGTCTTTCGCCGAAATAATCCAGGGCGTATTTCGACCAGGCGAAGTAGGTTGCGTCTACGGACAGGGTCAATTCGGGGAGGACACGGCCGCTCAAGCCCAATCCGAGGATGAGCGGCTGGTCGGCCGTGTCTTTCGAGGAGGTCGTCAGACCGATATCGGTATTATAGGGAGGCGTATACGTGTAGCGGACCGCACTGCTGTTTTTGGCCTTTAAGGCATAGGGCACCCTCACCACGGCCGCGGTTTTAAACGCCTCCGAAATCTCGAAGAGGAGACCCCCCTGGACGCAAAAACCGGCGAAATCCTGGGACTTCTTGTCAGAGAGCGTGTAGCCGATGGGGGTTTCCTGCTCCAGGGTTTCCCTGTCCAGGCGTCCAAGAACGTAATTCAAGCCGATCCCGAGGCTGAGGCGGGGACCGAGCCGGTGCCCGAGGGAGACATTGAACGTCCGCAGCCATCCCGTTTGGGTGAAGCGGAGGAGATACGTATAGGTCGAGTTTGAATGGGTCTCTTCATAAGCGGCCTCGGGCCGATCGAAAAGCTCCGTCTGAGAGACATTCAGGGCGAATGACCATCCCTCGAGACGGAAGGCGAGACCGACGAAGTCCAGCCCGGCCAGGCTCAGGCCGATGTTCCCATCGGACCTCAAGACGCCTGTGTTCACCAGCCCGTATTTGAAGAGCTCGGTGGCTTGGTAGCTGCCGTTCACGTGGAACTGGAATTTCGGCAGATCCGCGAGCAGGGCGGGATTGGCCGCCGCCGCGGAAGCGTCCGAGGCCAGGGTGAAAGCGGTCCCTCCCCGGCCGAGCGCGGCCGCGGCCGTATAAGGAAAGGAGTTCCAGGTTCGAAGAGGCGCCTCGGCCTGATACTGTCCGAGAACGAGCTGGCCCGAGACCGAAGCGGCAAAAACGCTCAGAGCGGAGGTCAAGACAAAGAAGACCGCCACGACCCGCTCCCTTTTCATGGCCCTAATATTATAAGGCCAGGTTCCGGGATTTGCAAATCGGGAAAGGCTATGCTATAAAAACATGAAATTTATGGAAGCCATCATCATCTAAGGACGTTTCCATTATGGACAACAAGAAACGCATCAAAATCATCGGGACGGGATTCTATGTGCCCGATCAAATCCTAACCAATGCCGACTTGGAGAAGATCGTCGACACGACGGATGAATGGATCGTCTCCCGCTCGGGGATCCGGGAACGGCATATCGCCGCCGCGGACCAGGCCACATCCGACCTCTGCGTCGAAGCTGGCCGTCGGGCGCTGAAAAACGCTCATCTCGAAGTGAAGGACATCGATCTCATTCTCGTCGCCAACAACACGCCCGATACCGTTTTCCCGGCAACGGCTTGTTGGGTCCAGGCCAAGCTCGAGGCCGGGAATATCCCGGCGCTCGACCTGATCGCCGGCTGTACGGGATTTCTCTACGGCCTGATCGTGGCCGAGGGCTTGATCCTGAGCGGAGCGGCCCGGCGCATCCTCTTGATCGGGGGCGACGCGCTCTCCAAGGTCACGAACTGGAAAGACCGGGGTACGTGCGTCTTGCTCGGCGATGGCGCGGGCGCCGTCGTCCTCGAAGAAAGCAAGGACGACGCGGGCATGCTGTCGTCGTACTGGAAGGCGGACGGTACGCTGGCGGAACTTCTCTTTATCCCGGCGGGCGGATCGCGGAGACCCGCGTCTCTTCAAACCGTGGCCGAAAACGGGCATTCCATGTATATGAAAGGCAACGAGGTCTACAAGCATGCCGTCAAACGCATGTCCGAGGCGGCGGAAGAGGCGTTGAAGAAGGCCGGCCTGAAAAAAGACGACATCGATGTTTTCTTGCCCCACCAGGCGAATCTGAGGATCATCGAAGCGGTGGGAGAAAGATTAAAAATCCCCCCGGAGAAAGTCTACATCAACATCGAGAGGTACGGCAACATGTCCGTGGCCTGCATTCCGGTCGCCATCCACGAGCTGCGCCAGCACAAGAAGCTGAAGCCGGGGACGGTCATGGTCCTCGACGCCTTCGGCTCCGGTTTCACCTGGGCCTCGATCGTCTACCGCTGGTAAAGGGGCTCGGGGCGGGGGATTCGCTCCCTCGGAGGTTTTTCACGCTGTCAGGTTCTCCATTTTTTCAGCGGCGATGAACTCGCGCACTAGATCGCGGCAATCATGATAAACCTTGTCATTTATCTCGTTATCCATCGACTTGATCAGGCTCAAACATCATCGCCGCCCGCAAGGCCGGGTCCCTTCAAAAACGGAGCCGCTGACGGCTAAACCTCCTAATGTCCGCTCATCCCCCATCCCCTCGCCCCGCAAAAAAAAGAGGCGATTCCTATGCATGGATAATATTGATGCAGCGGCGAGATCCCCTTATGGTCGCTGCCCCTTCTTCCCCTCGTCCGGGCAAATTGGAGAAACTTTATTGAGCGCGTCTTTGGTAGCCGAGGCGAGGACTGATGGACGGCAAAATCCGTCCGATAAATTCCGAAGACACGACAACACTTCTTCTTATTTATATCACCTCTCCTTCTCCTCCTGAAAGCCAGGAGGGATCCGAATCAGGTCCGAGTCTTCGGCCATTGAGGTGAGGGGCATGTCGTCATATTTATCATTTTGGGTTTTTATTCGGGGGACACTAACCATAATTCGGCAAGATAAAAGGTTGATGTCCCCGGAATTGCGCAATTTTCCTAATGTCCGCTCATCCCCCATCCCCTCGCTCTAACAATTGGCGCTCTCCTCGTATATACCACTTTTTTGCCGGGGCGAGGGGAAGAAGAGGCAGTGACCATATGGAAATCTCGCGGCTGTGGTTCGGTTTTTTCGGGAAGCCGCGTTTTGCGGCCGGCGAGAAAATGAAAGACGCGTCGGCGGGGTCGGCCCCAAGGCCCCCATAGCGGAGGGGGGTCCCATCGGCTTGGCCGATGGGGGGGAACCGACGGGACTGGTTCCCCAGGGGGCCGGGGGCGATCCCGTCGCCGCGACGACATTTTTGTGCGAGGGACTTGCCGCCGAAAAAACCGGACGATGAAGCCGTTAAGATTTCCGCGAGGGAGCGAATCCCCCACCCCGAGCCCTTTATTTTTCGGCGGAGAGCTTTTGGAAGAGGGTGGTCAAGGTCTGCTTGTCCATCATGCCCTCCTCGGCGTGCCGGATGATCCCCTTCTTGTCGATGATGAACGTCGTCGGGATGGCGCTTATCGGCCCGTAGTCCCTGAGGATCTTATCCGTGACCAGGGCGACCGGATAACTCATCTTATTCTTATCGACGAACGGACGGAGCTGCTGGGGCGTCATCTCATCGACAGAAACACCCACGATCTCCAGCCCTTTGGCCCGGTTCTGCTCGTAGACCTCGACGAAATCGGGGATCTCGGCCCGGCAGGGCGGGCACCAGGTCGCCCAGAAATTGACCACGACGATCTTGCCCTTCAGCTCGGACAGGGCCAGCGTTTTTCCATCCAGGCTTTTCAGGGTAAAAGCGGGAGCCGGCTGATTCGGGACGATCGCCGCGAGCGGCGCGAGTCCCGCCGACAAGGCGATGATGAGGAAGGCAGCCGTTTTCTTCACGGGATCTCCTTCTATGCACTAAATCTTATATATTATATAGGAACGATAGGAAAAAGCCAAGCCCGCAAAAAAAGGGTCCGTATCGTCCGGACCCCCCGAGCGATGCGATGGGTCAGGTGGCTTCGCACTTCTTGAGGAGGCGGGCCCAATTGTGGTCCACCTCCTCCTGCATGAGCTTGATCTGTTCGGGTTTCAGGTGGCGGAACCGCCCCTGGAGCTTGAGGTAATCGTCGATCGGCTTCTTGTCCTTGATCTTCATGGTCAGGGTGTATTTTTCGCCGTGCTCCACCTCGTACAAGGGGAAGACGCAGTTCTGGACGACCATCCGCCCGAGCTTCACCGCGTCCTCGGGCCGGCTTTTCCAGCCCGTCGGACAAGGCGCAAAGATATGGAGGAACCGGGTCCCCTTGATGCCTTTGGCCTTCTTGGTTTTCTTGACCACATCCTCGGGATAAGAGGTCGAGGCGGTGGCCAGATAGGGGATGCGGTGGGCGGCCATGATGGCATCGATGTCCTTTTTGGGCCGGTCCTTCGGGAATTTCACGGGCGTCGTGGTCGTCCAGGCGCCCGTCGGCGTGGCCGAGCTCCGCTGGATGCCGGTGTTCATGTAGGCTTCGTTGTCATAGCAGACGTAGAGGATGTCGTCGTTGCGCTCGGCCGCGCCGCTGAGGGCCTGCAGGCCGATGTCGAACGTGCCGCCGTCGCCGGCCCAGGCCACGACGGTCGTCTCCCGGTCGCCGACCATCTCCAGGCCGGCCTTGACGCCCGTGGCGGTGGACGCCGCGGTCTCGAAAGCGCAATGGTAGATGGGAACGCTCATGCAGGAATGGGGGAACGCGCCGTCGATGACGGCCCAGCAGCAGGCCGGAATGCAGAGGACGGTCCTCTGGCCCAAGGCCTTCAAGACGTAGCGCAGGGCGAGGTTCGCTCCGCAGCCTTGACAGGCGAGGTTCCCGGAACCGACCAGCTCCTCGACGGGCAAGGTCAATGTCATCTTCTTTTCTTTTTTCATTTCTTCACTCCGATCCAGACGATCTCCTCCTCGGGCCGGTCGTGGGAGATCGTGTAGTCGACGACCTCCCGGAACGAGGCCGGGGTGATGTCCCGGCCGCCGAGGCCGGCGATGAAGCCGAACACGGGCTTGCAGTCGCCGTAGCCGTAAATAGCCGACTTCAGCTCCTGGGCGAAGATGCCGTGGTGTCCGTAGGAGATATTCCGGTCGACGACCGCGATCTTCTTGGCGGATTTCGTCAGGCGCCGGACGATCTCGAAGGGGAAGGGCCGGAAGACCTTGATCCGGAGATTCCCGACCTTGAAGCCGTGGTCCCGCATCTCGTCCACGGCGACGTGGGCCGTGTATCCGGCCGTCCCCGACGTGACGAGGATGATCTCGGCATCATCGCAGAGATAATCGTCCACCAGGCCGAGGTAGCGGCCGAACGTCGTTTCATATTCCCGCCCGGTCCGTTCGATCATCTCCGGAACCTTCTCCATGTCCTTCTGGAGTTTGTAGCGCAGCTCCATATAGTGCTCGGGTCCGGTCAGCCCGCCGAAAGCGCGGGGATCATCGGGGGTCACCCGGTAAGGCGGATTGAAAGGGGGCAGGTACGCGTCGACCTTGGCCTGGTCGGGGATGTCCACGACCTCGTAAGTATGCGAGAGGGCGAACGCGTCGAGGACGACCATGCTCGGTATGGCCAGCGCTTCCGAGACCTTGAAGGCCTGGATGACGGTGTCCACGACCTCCTGGTTCGAAGCGCAGTAGAACTGGATCCAACCGGTGTCGCGCTGGGAGAGGCTGTCGTTCTGGTCGGTCCAAATGGTCCAGCCGGGGGCCATGGCCCGGTTGATGTTGCCCAGGACGACCGGAAGCCGGCCTCCGGACGCCCAGTGGAGCATCTCGTGCATGAGGGCGAGCCCTTGGGCCGAGGTGGCCGTGAAAGCCCGCGCGCCGGCAGCGGAGGCGCCGATGCAGGCGGCCATGGCCGAGTGCTCGGACTCGACCTTGATGAACTTGGCCTTGAGGGTCCCATCGGCGCACATTTCCGAGAGGAGCTCGACGACCTGCGTCTGGGGGGTGATCGGATAGGCGGCGATCACCTGGGAGCGGGAGAGCATGGCCCCGTAGGACAGGGCGTGGTTGCCCATGATGACTTTCTTCATTTCCGTTCCTCCACCATGACGATGCACTTGGCCGGGCATTCCTCGGCGCAGATGCCGCAGCCCTTGCAGTAATCGAGGTTGACGACCGGCCACTCGGCCTCGATCTCGATCGACATATCCGGGCAGAACTTCCAGCAGATCCCGCACTGGATGCAGTCCTCGAGCCTGATTTCAGGCCGGATGTTCCGCCAGGATCCGGTCTTGTTCCAGAGCATATTGCCGATCGACATGGGCATCGTCGGCATCTCCTCCGCGGACTGGAAGACGATCTTTTTGATCTCTTTTTTCGGTTTCATCGGCGTTCGGTCCTTTCCCTCAGGAGTTTTCGTAAGCTTCCCGGGCCGCCTTCTGGTTGTCCTGGGGCTTGATCGTGATGGCGTCTCCGATCGCCGCGAGGAGCGTCTCGAGCTTGGTCAGGTTGAGGATCTTGACGATGGCGCCGGTGATCGCGGTGTTGACGATGGGCGCGGCCAGCGTGCCCAGCTTGTTCCGGACCGCGATTTCGGTGGCATTGATCGTGGCCACCTTGAACCGGGACGGAAAATGGAAATCGGCCGGTTTCTTGTCGCTGTTGATGATGATCCAGCCGCCCTCCTTCAGCCCCTCAGTCACGTCGATGGCCTCGACGAGCGTGGGGTCCACGACGACGACATGGTCGGGTTCGTAGATCCGGCTCTTGTCGTAGATCTGTTGGTCGTCGATGCGGATGAAAGAGATGACGGGGGCGCCCCGCCGTTCGACCCCGAACTCGGGATAGGCCTGGACGAAGTTGCCCTCTTTGGCCAGCGCGTCGGCGAGGATCTTCGAGGCCACGACCGTCCCCTGGCCGCCTCGACCGTGGAAACGTATTTCGATCATGAAGACTCCTTATCGGAAAGATCGTTCGAATAATCCGAAAAACGGTAGTTTAGATGGCCGGGGAAAAACTGTCAAGCCGGAAGGCCGTTGACCGCGTGGCCTTCCTTCGCCGAACGGGGGATCACCCTTTCAGCACGTAGGATTCGTATAGTTTCTTGAGCATGGCCGCGTCCGTCTCCCGGCCGGGGCTTTCGCAGACCACGCGGCCTTCCACGTCGAGGTCTTTCAAAGCTTGGAGCCATTCGTCATAACGGAAGTCGGAGTCCGGCAGGTTGAGATGCTTGATCTCGCCCTTCGGGTTATACTCGATCCCGGAGATGTGGATGTGGACGGTCTTCAGGGCGTTCCGGCCCAGGCGTTTCTCCACTTTTTTCAGGATGCGGTAAAAGTCGAGATAGGTATTGGCCTTGCCCTCCCGGGCATGAAGATGGGAAAAGTCGAGGCAGGGGGCGAGCCCGTCGACCTCCTGGCAGAGCGTGATGACCTCATCCAGGGACCCGAACTGCGACCGTTTGCCCATGGTCTCGATGCGCAGGACCACGGGATTCCTTTCGGACCGGAGAGCGGACAGCACCTGGGCCAGTTCCTTCTTGATGACCTCGTAGGCCTTGTCCGGCGAAGAGAGGCCGTAATAGCCGGCGTGAAAGACGACACAACTCGCGCCGGCCTGCTCCGCGGCCCGGGCCGCGCGCAGGAGATGGCCCTGGCTTTGCATCCTTTTGCCCGGCTCGTCGGAATTGAGATTGACATAATAGGGGGCGTGGGCGCTGAGGCGGAGGCCGAGGGCCGCGGCCTTGGCCTTGATCTTGGCCGCGGTGTCGCTCCCGATCTTGACGCCCCGGACGAACTCCATCTCCAGGCAGTCCAGTCTCAGTTCGTGCAGGTGTTGGAGGGCCGACAGCGTCGAGGTCTGGGGTGAGGAATCGGGCACTCCGGCGGTGCCGAAGAGCAGCTTTCTAACAGCGGAAGGCATCCGGTTCTCCATGGGGGTTCAGGAATTCGGAGACGAGACGCATGGCGCAGAATTCGCCGCACATGGAACAGGCGTCGGATTTCGACCGCCGCTTTTTCCGGATGTCCTCGAATTTATGAGGGTCGATGACCAAGCCCTTCTGTTTGTCCCAGTCCAATCTTTTGCGGGCTTTTGAGAGCCTCAGGTCCTGGTCCAGCGCGCCCGGCACGCCTTTGACGATATCGGCCGCGTGGCCGGCGATCCGGGAGGCGATCAGTCCCTCCCGGACGTCGTCCGCTGTGGGAAGGCCGAGGTGTTCGGCCGGGGTGACGTAGCAAAGAAAATCGGCCCCGGCGGCCGCCGCGACGGCCCCCCCGATCGCGGCCACAATGTGGTCGTAGCCGGCGCCGATGTCCGTGACCAGGGGGCCCAGAACATAAAAAGGCGCTCCGTGGCAGACGCGCTTCTGCAGCCGGACGTTCATTTCCACCTGGTCCAGAGGGACATGGCCGGGGCCTTCGACCATGACTTGGACGCCCTGTTTCCAGGCGCGTTGGACCAGCTCTCCGAGCGTGAGAAGCTCCTCGATCTGGGGTCTGTCGGTGGCGTCGAGGATCGAGCCGGGCCGGAGCCCGTCGCCGAGGCTCAAAGTGATGTCATAGGCGCGGGCGATCTCCAGGAGCCGGTCATAATGCTCGTACAGCGGATTCTCTTTCTGGTGGTGGAGGATCCAGGCCGTGTGAAAGGCGCCGCCGCGCGAGACGATGTCGGCCACGCGGCCCTGGCCCTTTAATCGTTCGATGGCCCGGGCGGTCAGGCCGCAGTGCAGGGTCATGAAGTCGACCCCTTCGCGGGCTTGGGACTCGATCACGGCGAAAAGGTCGTCCACGGTCATAGCCAGGATGGAGCCCCGTCTTTCGATCGCTTCGATCGCCGCCTGGTAGACCGGGACGGTTCCGAGCGGAAGGGGAGCCTTGCCGAGGATCGTCTTTCGGATTTTTTTCAGGTCGCCCCCCGTGCTCAGGTCCATGATCGTGTCGGCCCCGTATTTCAGGGCGATCCCGACCTTCTCGAGTTCTGCGCCGAGGCTGAGAAAATCCTTGGATGTGCCGAGATTGACGTTGACCTTCGTCCGCAGTTTTCGACCGATGCCGACCGGCCTGAGCCTGGGGTGGCGGGGATTGAAGGGGATGACCACTTGGCCGTCGGCGACCAGTTTTAAGAGGTCGTCCGGATGAAGACCTTCCGCCCGCGCTGTCCGTTTCAGCGCCGCCGTGAGTGTTCCCTTCCGGGCCGATTCAAGCTGTGTCATTGTGGCCTAAAAAAAAGAAGTTTACATCTCTTGGCCGGAATATTCAACTGGTGGCCGGCCTTCGATCTCAAAAATGACTTGAAAAACATGAATTTATGCGCTTTATAAAGCCTCCCCTCTAAGGGTGAGAAAAGCCCAACTAAAATCACCCCTTGATTCATCCATCCGGACGATTGATACAGATATATTTATATAGGTATCATCAGGGCGAAATCGAGAAATTACAGAAAGTGACAACATTTCTCCGGCTATGTGACATTTATTGTCAAATCAAATAGAATAGTTTTTTTAAATGGAATCGAGCGGTTTCAAGTCCAACGGCGGTAGCTTGTTGAAAATGAAAGAATTTGAACAGGAATACAGGGACCAGGGAGCCTATCATCATCGCCTCGAAGGGTTCTCCCAATGGTGGATGTTCGACAACTACCGGATCCTGGCCTCCTGGGTGGAAAGTGAGGGCCGGACGCTGGACCTGGCCTGTGGGGACGGAATGATCTGGCGGTTCCTTAAAACGTCCGATATCATCGGCGTCGATCATGCTCCGACCGGATTGCGTCATTCCCGGCAATTCGCCAGGCTCCCTTTGGTCCAGGCCGATATGATGGCCCTTCCCTTCAAGGCCGGATCGATCCGGAACACCGTCTGTTCGCTGTCTTTCCAGTATCTTCCGGGGCCCGATCTCGAGCGTTGTTTCCATGAGCTGGCAAGGATCATGATCAAAGACGGGCGGCTCGCCTTCTCTTATCCGAACATCCGGCCACCTGGGAAGGGCGTAAATCTTTCCCACGCCGCTCTGCCTTACGCCGAACTCAAGGCAAAACTCCGAAACTCGGGGTTTCGCCCCGCGGCGGTCCGGGGCATTTCGCTGCGCATGCCGCCCCGGTTCGTCCGATGGAGCGTCCATCCGTTCTTGAAGCCGCTCGCCGGCCTTTATTACCGGATGTCGAAGATCGCCCGGTTCTTTCCGCGGAGATCTTATCATTACGCGCTCTGTTGCCTGAACACCGGAGAGGGGAGCGGATCATGAGCCGCAGCATTCCTTTCGGGGCGCCGTGGATGGGCGAGGCCGAGGAAAAGGCCGTCGCCGAGGTCCTCCGGAGCGGTTGGCTGGCCCACGGGCCCAAAGTCAAAGAATTCGAACAGGCTTTCGCCGCTTACCTGGGCGTGAAACATGCCGTGAGCGTCTCGTCCTGCACGGCGGCCCTCCATCTGTCCCTGCTGGCGCTGGGCATCGGGCCGGGCGACGAGGTGATCGTCCCTGCCCAGACCCACGTGGCGACGGCCCACGTCGTCATGTATGTCGGGGCCAAACCCGTCTTCGCCGATGTGGAGCCGGGAACGGGGACGATCAGCCCGGCGTCGATCCGCCGCGGCCTGACGCCGCGGACGAAAGCGATCATCGTCGTCCATTTCGCCGGGCTTCCCTGCGAGATGGACGACATTTCGAAGATCGCCGAGAACAACAACCTTTTCCTCGTCGAAGACTGCGCCCACGCCGTGGGCACGAAATATCGGGGCCGACCGGCGGGAACGATGGGCGCCGCCGGCTGCTTTTCCTTCTATCCCGTCAAACACATCACCACCGGGGAAGGCGGGATGCTGACGACCGATGACGACCGGATCGCCGAACAGGCTTATAAACAGCGGGCCTTCGGCATCGATGTCCCCGCTTTTTACCGCCAGAAGCCGGGCGTCTATGATACGCCGATCCTCGGTTTCAATTTCCGGATGACGGACATCGAAGCGGCCCTCGGGATCTGTCAGCTGGAAAAGGCCGACGGTTGGATCGAGGCGCGGATCGCCAACGCCGGGTTCCTGACGGACCACTTGAAAGGCATCGCCGGGCTCGAGCTGCCGGTCATCCCCTCCCACATGAGACACTCGTTCCTTTTTTACCAGCTAACGGTGACGGAGGGTTTTCCCCTGACCCGCGACGCCCTTCTGGCCGCACTCAAACAAAGCGGCATCGGAGCCAGCATCTATTACGCGACCCCCGTCCATTTGATGACGCTTTACCGGCGGACGTTCGGTTATGGGGAAGGCCTGCTGCCGCAGGCCGAACGCGTCGCCGCCGAGACCATCGCTCTCCCCGTGAATCCGCGGCTGACCGCCGAGGACATGGGCTATATCAGTGATGTCATCCGGGCGGCCTCGCGGAATGAGCTCCCGAGCGCGTAAAGGAGACAGGCCATGAGAACGAGTTCATCCATTCTGATCACGGGAGGATGCGGTTTCATCGGCCATCATTTGGCCCTGGAGCTTCGCCGGCTAGGGAAGAACGTGACCGTCTTCGACGACTTCCGCTTCACGATGGGGAATCCCGCTTATCGGCATTTCATCGAAGGGCGGCTGAAGAGACTGGCCGCCGCCCGCATTCCGATCATCCGCGGCGATGCGACCGATTCCTTCGCCCTGGCCGACGCCGTCGAGAGCGTCCGTCCGGCCAAGGTCGTCCACCTGGCGGCCATCGTTTCGGCGGCCGTCTGCGATCTGGAGCCCGAACAGGGATTCGAGATCAACGTTCACGCGACCCAGAAGGTCTTGGAGATCCTCCGCCAGTCCAAGGGGATCGAACAGCTCGTTTTTCCCTCTTCGAGCATGGTCTACGGCCATTTTCCGGCGGAGTCCGTCACGGAGGAAACGCCGGCCAACCCGATCGGCATCTACGGAGCGGGCAAGCTGGCCTGTGAGCTCATGATCAAGGCCTATCACAATATTTACGGTCTCCCGTATACGATCATGAGGCCTTCGGCGCTTTACGGCCCGACCTGCATCAATCGCCGGGTCAGCCAGCTTTTCATCGAGGCGGCCCTGGAAGGACGAAAGCTGTCGCTCGAGGGCGGCGGCGAAGACCGGCTGGATTTCACCTATATCGACGACCTCGTCCAAGGCCTGGTCCTTATCCTGACCAACAAGAGGGCGCTCAATGAGACCTTCAACCTGACCTACGGCGAATCGCGCCCCCTCAAAGCTCTCGTCGACCTGATCCAGCATCGTTTTGCCAAAGTCGAGGTCGAAACCAAGCCCTGGAACCACACCATGCCCCACCGCGGGACGCTGAATATCGACAAAGCGCGCCGGCTGCTCGGGTACGCGCCGCGATATCCCCTGGAACGGGGCTACCCTTTGTACATGAATTGGTATGAAACCAGCGGATTCCGCGAACTGGTGTCCCTAAAAAAGCCCGCTTATGCGGACGACCTGGTCAACCCGAAATTCGCCCCCCGGCATTGAAGTGCCCTGAGATGAAGTCGATCAGAGATGAGCTCTTAAACAAAGACGGTCTGTTGGAGGAGTGGATGTCGTGAGCAGCGAGAAGCCGGCCGAAACGTTGGCCCAGCGCGTCATCAAGAGCGGATTCTGGGTCTTCGCCCTGAAATTCGTCCAGGAGATCCTCTATTTCGTCCGGCTGATCATCCTTGCCCGGCTGCTGGCGCCCCGAGATTTCGGCGTCATCGGAATCGCCATGCTGACCCTGGCCATCCTCGACACCTTTTCCCAGACCGGGATCCAGGACGCCCTGATACAGAAAAAGGAGGACATCCGAGGCTATCTGGACGCGGCCTGGACCTGTCTCCTCCTGAGGGGTTTGGCCCTTTTCGCCCTGATGTTCCTCCTGGCTCCCGCGGCCGCTTCCTTTTTCAAAGCTCCCGAAGCCGCGGCCATCATCCGCGTCTTCGGGCTGTCGCAGCTGGTCGCGGCCTTCGCCAACATCGGCGTCGTCGAGTTCGAGAAGGACCTGAAGTTCCACAGGAAATTCGTCTATCATCTCGCCGGCAACGTCACGAACTTCGTCTTCGTCGTGGTCTGGGCGCTTCTTTTTCGCAACGTCTGGGCCTTCGTCCTGGCCGATCTGGCCGGCCGGATCATCCAAGTCGTGGTGAGCTACGCGATCCATCCGTACCGGCCCCGCTTCCGCTGGGACCTGCCGAGAATCAAGGAGCTCTTCAAGTTCGGCCGCTGGGTGATGGGGTCAAGCATCCTCATCTTTCTGGTGACTCAGGGGGACGATATCTTTGTCGGCAAGGTCCTCGGCCCGGCGATGCTCGGCTTCTATCAGATGGCCTTCAAGCTCTCCAACACGCCCACGACCGAGATCTCGCACGTCATTGGCCAGGTCATGTTTCCGACCTATGCCAAGCTCCAGGACAACCCGCTCCGCTTGAAAGAGGCCTTTATCAAGGTGTTCCAGATCATCATGTTCCTGTCGTTCGCTCTGACCGGCCTCATCCTCGTCTTCGGTCCGGGGTTCACCCGCATTTTCCTCGGCGAGAAGTGGCTGCCGATGGTCGCTTCGCTTCAGATCCTGGCCATCGCCGGCCTGGTCCGGTCCGTCATCGGGACGACCGGGCCGCTCTTTTACGGCGTGGGCCGGCCGCAGATCGAGACCCGCTGGGAATTCGTCCGGCTGGCGGTCCTGGCGGCGTTCCTCGTCCCGCTGACGCTGAAATGGGGACTGGCCGGCGCTTCGATGGCCGTCCTAATCAGCCTGTCCGTGTCCTTGATCGGGTTCATGGGGAACGCCCTGAAGATCACCTCCTGCCGGAGGATGGAATACGCCCGCTACTTTCTGCCTCCGACCGTCGGCGCCGCGGCGCTGGTCGCGACGGCCTGGGGGGTCATGAATCTTGCCGGACATGGTCCGGGCGGGATGGTCCTGGCCGGCCTGGCCGGGTTGATCGTCTATGTCGGCCTGGCCCTCCTCCTCGAACGCGGACTCGAGTACCGGATCCTGTTCTTCGTCAGGGAACGCGTCTGGCCGCTGGTGATGCGGCAGAAAAATAAAATAATGAGAATGGTCTTCGGATGCCAAGAGACAAAAATTACGTTGTGATCGGCGACCGCCGCTTCGGATTTCACACCGGCTCGTCCTATCACATCGCCCGGCGCTTCGCCGCCATGGACTATCACGTCGCCTGGATCTCGTATTTCCTCTCGCCCTTCCATTTCTTCGGGACCCAGGACCGGAAGGAGTTCAATCTGCGGCTGCGGCAATGGCGACAAGGAGGAACGCTGGTCAACGGGGGATATATCTGGTCGTACGTACCCTTCTCGCTCCTGCCGATCGTGGACCTCCCGTTGCTGAACTCCCGGTGGGTGATGAACCACAGCGACCGCTTGACCTGGCCGTCCTTCCAGCCGACGCTCGATAAACACGGCTTCAGCGAGACCGAAGTCCTCTGGATCGACAGCTCGCGCTATATGTTCGCCCTGGACCGCATCCCGCATCGCCGCAGCATCTTCCGTCCCTCGGAGGACATGACGATGATCCCGAACGTACCGCCGAGCTTCGTCAAACGGGAACGGGAACTTTTAGATCGGGCTGACGTCGTGATCGCCCACAGCCGGCTCATGATCGAGAATTACCGGAAACTGACGCGCCGGGAGATCCACTTTTTCCCCAACGCCGTCGATTTCGAATTCTTCCGTTCCGCGCCGGCCGACCCGCCGGAGGATTACGCGGGCATTCCGTCGCCGCGCGTCGTCTGCCTCGGCGGCATGGCCAATCCGCGCCTGTTCGACCAAAACCTGATCGCCCACATCGCCCGCCGCCTGCCGGATGTTTCGTTCGTCCTCTTGGGTCGGATTTACGCCGACGTGTCGCGGCTGAAGGACTTGAGGAACGTCTTCATCCTCGGTCAGCGCGATTACAAGAGGATCCCGGCTTATCTGAAAAACGCCGACGCCGGGATCGTGCCTTACAAGAAATCGCCCCATTCCGAGCGCGTCGGCGGCGACATGTTGAAACTGTTCGAATATATGGCCTGCGGCCTGCCCGTCGTCAGCTTGAACTTCCGGGAGTTCCAAACGTTCCATTGCCCGGTCCTCCTGGCCGCGGATTACGATGAATTCGCCGAGCGTCTCCGCGGCGCGCTGAACGAAACAGACCGCCGATGGTATGTCGAGTTCGCCCGGCTCAACTCCTGGGAGACGAGATTCGATGAGCTCTTGAAGCTCCTCGGAATCAAGGCCGGCCGGCCGGCCTCCGGTCCATCCGGTCTCCGTCTCGAGGCGCCGGCGGCTTCCTCCAGGCGGCCGAGGATCGCCCTCATCCATCCTCGGCTGCAGGTGGGCGGCGGCTCGGAGTCCTGCGTCCTGTGGATGCTCGAAGCGCTGAAGCAGCGCTATGAGGTGACCCTGATCACCTCGAACGCCGTCCGCTTCGACGATTACAACAGGTTCTATCATACCCACATCGGGAGCGATGAGGTCAAAACGATCCGCGTCCCGCCGCCGGCCCTTCTTCAATCCGGCCGGCACTTCGCCGCCCTCTGGGGTTTCCGTCTCAATCGCTATTGCCAGAAACATGCGCCGGAGTTCGACCTGATGTTCTCCGCGTTCAATCCGATGGATTACGGACGCGCCGGGATCCAGTATGTTTTGGACCCGCTCTTCAACAGCCAGATGCTGAAGATCCTGAATCCAACCCCGAAAAAATGGCGGAGCTGGTTCTACCAGGATTCCTTTTTCCGCCGGGCGTACTTGAGGTTGGGCGAGCGGCTGTCCGCTTTTTCCCCGGAAGGGGTCAAACGGAACATCACCCTCGTCGATTCAGATTGGATGGGCCGTTTGACGAAGATCGGTCTGGGCATCGAGACGCGCACCCTGTATCCTCCCGTTCCGGACGACTTTTCGCCCGAGCCGTGGGACCGCAAGGAGAACGGTTTTCTCTGCGTCGGCCGGATCGTTCCCGAAAAACAGGTCGGACGGGTCCTCCATGTCCTGCAGGCAGTGCGGGCGGCGGTCCCCGATGTCCATCTTCATATCATGGGCCGGATCGGCGATCAGGCCTATGCCAGGGGTCTCATGAGGGAGGCCCAAAAGCTCGGCGATTGGATCCAGTTCGAAACAGATGCCTCGGCCGCGCGCAAAGAGGAACTCCTGAACCGGCACCGGTACGGCATTCACGGCAAGGAGAACGAGCCGTTCGGCATAACCATCGCCGAGATGATCAAGGCCGGCTGCATCGTCTGGGCTCCCCGCGGCGGCGGCCAGGTGGAGATCGTCGATCATCCCGACCTGACCTACGAGAACATCCCGGACGGCGCGGCCAAGATCCTCCGCGTCCTCGGCGACGGGGCCAAGCAGGCCGAGCTCCGGGAGCACCTGGCCGCCCAGGCCAAGAAGTTCTCGGTGGAACGGTTTCAGCGGGACGTCCTCGATATCGTCGATCGGTTTTTGAACGACCATGCCCGGATCCATGAATAAACTGAAATTGACGTTCGTCGTCCCGACCAAGGACCGGCCGGACGAGCTTCGCCGGCTTCTGAAAAGCCTGGAAACTCAGACCCGGCCTCCCGACGAGGTCCTTGTTGTCGATGGCGGCGCCGCGCCGGTCCGGGAGGTCGTCGAGGAATGCCGCGGCCTCCAGGTCCGCTATCTGCGCAGCCTCCCCCCCTCGGCGACCCGCCAGCGCAACACCGGGATCCTGGCGGTCCGTCCGGACCATGATTTGATCGGCATCCTGGACGATGATTCCATCCTAGCCCCGGGGGCCTGCGAGGAAATGCTCCGCTTTTGGGAGACCGCTTCCGCCGACGTCGGCGGGACTTCCTTCAACCTGGTCAATCTTCCCCCGCTGTTCGCCTCCGGGCTCAAGCATCTGCGGCTGGCCGAGCGGATCGGCCTCTACAGCCGGACGCAGGGAACGGTGCTGCCCTCCGGCTTCCAGGTGATGCTCTCCGAACTTACCGAGAATCGGCCCGTCCAGTGGCTTCCTTCCGGCACGTCCGTCTGGCGCCGAACGGTCTTCCTGAAGTTCCGGTTCGACGAATGGTATTCCGGATACAGCTATCTCGAGGACCTCGATTTCAGTTATCAGGTCGGCAAAAGCTTCGCCCTGGTCATCGTCGCGGCCGCCCGGCAATATCATTATCCCTCGCCCCGCGGCCGGATGAACGGATTCCGATTCGGCCAAAAGGAAGTGGCCAATCGCCTCCATTTCGTCCGGAAACACAAGGAACTATCCGTGGCCAAATGTTACCTGGCCTTGACCATCCGGGCCTGTCTCAGCCTCGTCCTGGCGGTCCGGGAGCGGGATTGCGATTACATCCGCCGGACGGCCGGCAACGTCGTCGGGCTGGTGAAATCCCTGGTTTGAGATGAGGATCCTAACGGCGGAAAAGTACCACTTCGTGGCCGGAGGTGCGTCGCGCGTGTTCTTCGAGACAAACCGCCTTCTGGAGAAGCACGGCCACCAGGTCATCCCCTTTACGGGGGGGTACGCGAAGAATTCTCCGTCCCCCTATTCCCGCTATTTCGTCCCCCGTTTCACCATGTTCTCGGGCGAGGACGAAAGCCTGGCGACGGTTCCCCAGATGGCCAAGGCCTGCGCGGACGCCTTGTACGCTTTCGACGTGGCCCGGTCCATCGGCCGGCTCATTGCCGAGCAGAAGCCCGACGTGGCCCATCTCCACACGATCCTCTATCAATTATCGCCTTCGCTGATCACGCGTTTGAGCCGCTCCGGGATCCCGGTGGTCCAGACGCTTCATGATTTCAATCTGGTCTGCGCATCGAGGTATCTCTACACCGACGGCCGGATCTGCGAACGGTGCCGGGGCCGCCGATATCATCAGGCCTTAATCCGGAACTGCTGCAACGGCAATCTCCTGGTAAGCCTCATGTCGTTCAGCGCCATGACCTTCCACGCCCTCTTCCATCTGTATCCGGGGAGGGTCGATCTTTTCATTTCCCCGAGCCGGTTCCTGAGAAGGAAGATGATCGCCTGGGGACTGCCCCCAAAGAGGATCGTCCACATCAACCACTTCCTGCCCTCGGCCAGGTTTTCCGGGACCGGCGGCGGCTCCGGGGATTATTTCGTCTTCGCCGGATACCTCGTCCGGCAGAAAGGCATCTACACCTTGCTCAAGGCTATGACCAAGATCCGCGACGGTCGGCTCCTTATCGCCGGCCGCGGCCCCGAGCGGGCCGGCGTCGAAGCGTTCATCCGCGAGCACGGCCTGAAGAACGTCGAGCTCGTCGGGTTCTTGGGCCAAGACGTCTATGCCGACGTGCTGGGCAAAGCGAAGTTCGTCGTCTTTCCCTCGGAATGCTACGAGACGTTCGGCATGGGCATCCTCGAGGCTTATCTTCTGGGCAAGCCGGTCGTCGCGTCCGACCTCGGAGCCTATCCGGAGCTGGTCCGTCCGAACGAGACGGGCCTCCTCTTCGAACCGGGCAACCCCGACGATCTCGCCGGGAAGATCGAGGCTTTGCTTCGGGACGACGGCGCGACCGAAGCCATGGGCCGGGCGGCCCGGTCCGTCGCCATCCGGGATTATAACGAGGACCTTCATTATCGGCAATTGATGGAGGTCTATGAGCGACTGACGGGATAAGAGCGTTTGAGGCGATAAAGGCAAGGACCATGAAACGATCCAAGATCCTGATCTCAGCGTTTGCCTGCCATCCTTCGACGTCGAGCGGCTTCGAAGGAGAGGAAAAGGTCTTGGGGGCCGGGGAATCCATCCTTGGCTGGAACCTGGTCAAACAGATCAGCCGGCGGCACGATGTCTGGGTGATCACCCAGCGTCGGAACCGGAAAGGGATCGAGCGGGCCGTCCGCCAAGGCGAGATGCGCGGCGTCCGTTTCCATTACGCCGATTTTCCGATCTGGCACCGCTCGCTTTGGTATCACCAGGTCAGCCTTCATTTCTATTATTACTGCTGGCAGATCCGGGCCTATCTCCTCGCCCGCGAACTTCACCGGCGGCTCCGGTTCGACGCCGCCCACCACATCACCTTCGCCAACTACTGGATGCCGAGCTTCATCGGCGCTTTCCTGCCCGTCCCGTTCATCTGGGGCCCGATGGGGGGGGGGCAGAGGACGCCGAAAGGCTTCATGCGGGAGTATCCTCTGAGCGGGAAGCTCGAGGACCTCGAACGCGGCGTCAGCCAATGGATCGGCCGGAAGCTCTTGTGGTCCCGGCGGAGGTGCATGCGACGGGCCCGGGCGATCCTCGTCTGCAACCAGGACACTAAGGTCGAGTTTCCCTTGAGATACCAGGACAAGATCCGGTTCTTTCCCGTGACGGGCATCGGGATCGAGGACGTGGCGCCGGCCTCGGCGCTCCACGCCTCCTCGGGCGGGATCCAGGTGTTCACCACGGGGCGGCTCGTCTTCTGGAAGAATTTCGCGGAATCCATCAAGGCCTTCGCTCTCTTTTCTCGGGCTTTCCCCGACTCCCGGTTCACCATCGTCGGCGAAGGACCGGAAGGCCATAGGCTGCGGGACCTCGTCGCTTCGCTCGGGATCCAGGATAAGGTCCACTTCGTTCCTTGGCTTCCTCAGAAGGAGCTCTGGGCGAAAATGCGGGCCAGCGATGTCTTCCTCTACCCGAGCCTTCGCGAAGGGGGCGGGGCCGTCGTCATCGAGGCCATGGCTTCGGGGCTCCCCGTCATCTGCCTCGATTCGGCCGGGCCAGGCTTCCATATCCAGAGGGACTGGGGGATCAAGATCGCTCCCAAGAGCCCTGAATTCGCCATCGCCGGCATGGCCGACGCCCTCGAGACCTTGGCCCGAGATCCCGACCTTCGCCTCCGCTTGAGCCGGGCCTCACGCCAAAGGGCGGAGGAGTTCTATGTCTGGGACCGTTTGGGCGAACGGCTGGACGGCATTTATGCCAAAGCTTTGGATGAAGGTCACCAATAGGACATGAGGCTCATCTTTTCCTCCGCGCTCTGGATGGCCATCTGGGGCGGTATGTTCACGGGATATTACAACCTCCGGTTCCTCTCGTCGACCGATCCGTTCATGTTCTTTCAGGGATTTCGGGCTTTGCTCCCCCTCTTCTCTCTCTATGTCTGTCTCATCTGGCTGTTCAAGGAACGGACGAGGTTCCCGTTCTTCAAGGATCCCCTGGGATTCCTCTTCCTTTATTCTATCGTCGGGGTCACGACGTCGCTCCTTTTGTCTCCTCTCATGGGCCAGTCGATATATTGGGCCGGCGTCTATCTCGCCCCCTTGTTCATGATGTGGGTCGTGCTCCGCGATCGGGAAGCGAAACTGCTTCTCCGCTTCATTTGCTATATCAACTACGGTGTCTTCTTCATGCTGACTTTCCTGCTGCTTCCCGAGGCCGTCAAGATCTTCCGCGGCCAAGCCGGATTTTCCGCCTTTTACAATCTGCCCCTGGGATTCGGCGGCGTCACGAAGAACGGCGTTGGCCGCTACGCCATGATCGTCATCATCGTCGCGGCGATGAGGTTTCTGTCCGAAACGCGGCGGCGGCGGCGCTATATTTGGCTGGCGATCGTCTTCCCGGCGATGTTCCTTCTGATGCAGACGCAGTCCCGGACCGCCCTTCTCGGTCTCGCCGTGTGCAGCGCCCTGTACGTGATCATGAAGGGGATCGACTGGCGATATCTTCTGGCCGGTCCTCTCGTCATCTTCATCCTGTGGTTCTCAGGATATCGGATGCGGGCCCAAGGCCGGCTGGACGCGCTGCTCAATCTCTCCGGTCGGGAAGCGACCTGGGGGAGGGCCTTTCAGCTCATCGGCCAGTCGCCCTTCCTGGGCTGGGGGTTCGACGCCGACCGGATCATGATTAACCAGGAACATATCCATAATTCCTATATCCATGCCTCGATCCAGGTCGGGATCGTCGGGGCGCTCCTGTTCTTCGCCGCGTTGGTCAGCATCTGGCTCCTCGTCCTCAAGACGCGGTTGCTGAAACATACGCGCGACATCAAAGGCGAAGACCAGACCGTCCTCCAGGAGTCGATCCTGATCGTGGCCTTCCTGACGGCCCGCTCCTTCTTCGAATCCACAGCGGCCTTTTATGGGGTCGATCTTCTTCTCATCGTTCCGGCCATGGCCTTCATTTCCCTCTACGCCTATGAAAGCCGCCCGGCCGAATCCGATCTGGCCGAGGTCACATGAGAATCTTCATCCACACCATGTATTATCTGCCGGAGTTCGGCAGCGCGCCGATCCTCATGAACGAGCTGGCGACGCAGCTCGCCCGCAACGGGCACGCCGTCGAGATCGTCACGACGCTGCCCCGCCCGCCGCACAACAAGGGCTACGAAGGGCGGTTCTATGTCCGCGAGACGAGGACCGGGTTCCGGGCGAAGAGGATCCTGACGAATTTCACCCGCCATCACTTCGGGCGGCTGATCGCCTGGTCGATCTATACCCTGTACACCATGGTCCATTTGGCCAAGGTCCGCCGCGGCGACGTCGTCTTCCTCCGCCTGCCGCCGCTCCAGCTCGGCGTGACGGGGATCCTGGCCCGCTTTCTCCGCGGGGCCCGGGTCATGCTCAACGTCCAGGACATCCATCCCGACCTGTCCATCGAATCGGGGCTGTTGAAGAACCCCCTGGCCATCAAGGCCGCCCTCGGCTTCGAAAAATGGATCTACGACGGACACCGGAATATCGTCGTGATCAGCGATGGATTCAAGAGAAACCTGACCGCCAAAGGCGTCCCCCCGGAAAAGATCTCCGTCATCCCCAATTGGGTGGACACGGAATTCCTGAAGCCGCTGTCCAAAGCCAACCCCGTTTCCGAAAAGTATGGACTGGCCGACAAGTTCGTTCTCCTGTATTCCGGGATCGTCAGCATCAGCAGCTACGCGACCCTGGTCAGGATCCTGGATACGGCCGCCCTGTTGAAGGACGACCCCGAGATCCTGTTCGTCATCGTGGGAGAGGGGTTCAAAGCGAACGACCTTCAGGCCAAAGCGGCCGAGCTCGACCTGCCGAACGTCCTCCGGCTGCCGTTCCAGCCCTACCGCGACGTGCCTCAGATGATGGCCTCGGCCGACGTGCTCCTCGTGCCGCTCGACAAGGAGAAGTCGTTGCTCTCGGTCCCCTCGAAATTCTATAACTATGTCGCCGCGGGGCGGCCCGTGCTCGGGCTGGCCCACGAGAACTCCGAGGTCTTCCAGATCATCCGAGAGACGCGGTGCGGGCTCTGCGCCCCTCCCGACGATCCGGCGATGATCGCCGCCGCGGTCCGCGCCCTCAAGAAGGACGCGGCCGGCCGGGCGGCCATGGGCGCCAACGGCCGGGCCTACGCCCTGAAAAATGTGGCCAAGGACCTCGTCCTGAAAATGGTCGAAGAGCTGATGGCGACGATCTCATGAGGCGCACCGAAAAGGCCTCACCGATGAAAGCCCTGTTTTTAAAAAGGCCCTTCGATATCGCCCTGTCGGGCGGCGGCATTCTTCTGTCCTCGCCGCTCTGGCTGCTGTTCGCCTGCCTCATCAAGCTCAGCGACCGCGGCCCCGTCTTTTACAAGCAGGACCGCGTCGGCCGGAACGGGCGGATTTTCAAAGCGTTGAAGTTCCGTTCGATGATCGTCGACGCGGAAAAGGACCACGGCCCCGTCCAAGCAGTCGAACACGATCCGCGGGTCACCAAGATCGGACGGATCCTTCGGGCCACGGCCATGGACGAGCTGCCGCAGCTGCTGAACATCTTCAAAGGCGACATGAGCTTCGTCGGCCCCAGGGCCTTGCGGCCCAAGGAGAAGGAGGTCCACGGCGACGCGGACACCCGGGAGATCGAGGACATCCCCGGCTATCGGGAGAGGCACGCGGTGAGACCCGGGCTGACGGGATTGACCCAGGTCTATCTGCCCGGAGACACGCCCCGGCGAAAGAAATTCCGATATGACCTGCTCTATGTCAGGAAGATGAGCTTTTGGCTGGACCTGAAGCTGATCGCCCTGTCCTTCTGGATCACCTTCCGCGGCAAATGGGAGTCCCGGCAGAAAAAAATATGAAAATACCAAACGGAACCGAAAGAAAGGTTGATACGTTCGACGGCGCAAACCCCGATTTTTAAATCGGGGTAAAAGCGCCGCTCAGTATTAACCCTGAGCATACCCCGGGTTTCAGCCCGGGGAGTCGAATGGGTTGATTTTCCGGGCGGCGAATACATATAATGAACTGGTCGAGCGGCGAAATTTTTTAGGCAAGAAGCGCTTGACAATGCTAACAACATGTCGTATTTATCTGGTGAAGGGCCCAATATCTAGTGTTGCCCATTTGCCTTGCCTGAATGAAGCGGGTTCAGGAGCATATTAAAGGGAAATCCGAGGACGATGGACAGATTTGACGTAGCCGTCATCGGCGGCGGGCCGAGTGGCCTGCACGCCGCCTTTCTCTTGGCCGAAAAGGGACTGAAGGTTCTCGTCGCCGAACAGAAGAGAGAGATCGGCTCCGATGTCATCTGCACGGGTATTGTCGGGAAGGAGATCTTTCAAGAGTTTTCGATCCCCTCCGATCCCGTGATCCGGGACATCCAGATCGTCAAGGTCGTTTCGTCGTCGGGCAACTCCCTCCATTATCAGCACCCGTCGTCGTTCGCCTGCATCGTCGACAGGAAGATGTTCGATCAGGCGCTGGCCGAGAAGGCGAGGGCCGCCGGTGCCGAGATCGCCCTCGGCACGTGCGTGAGGGATGTCACGCTCGGGCGGGACGGCGTCGAGATCGAAACGGGGGGGCTGGACGCTCCGGCCAGAACGTTCGCGGCGCGGATGGTCATTCTCGCCACGGGGATCGATCATCGTCTGAACAAGAAGCTGGGATTGGGCGTGCCCGATGACCATCTCCTTGGAGCCCAGGCCGAGATCGAGATCTCGAACGGAGCCGCGGCGACGATCTTCATCGGGAAGAGCGTGGCTCCCGGGGCCTTCGCCTGGGCCGTGCCCACGGTCGAAGGACGTCTCCGTCTCGGTCTGGTGACCTCCCGCGAGCCGCGGGCCTGGTTCTTAAACCTCATGAAAAAATTCTATCCGGATAAGATGGATGAATTCCGGCCCGAGTCGATCCAGATCAAGGCCATCGCCCAGGGTCTCGTCTCCCGGACCTACGGCGACCGGGTCATCACCCTGGGCGAGACGGCCGGGCAGGTCAAGACCACGACCGGCGGCGGCATCTACTTCGGCCTTCTGTGTTCGCGGATCGCCGCCGACGTCGTCCATCACTGCCATCAGGCCGGATCCTTCTCCGCCCAGGGCCTCTCCGCCTACGAAAAAGCCTGGCGGGAAGCCATCCAGAGGGAGATCGTCGTCGGGCACTACGCCCGCCGGATCTTCTCCTTGTTCTCGGACGCCCAGATCGAGAGGCTGTTCGATCTGGTCAAGACCGACGGCATCATCCCCCTCGTCCAGGCCAAGGGACAGTTCGATTGGCAGAGCGGCCTTCTTATCGAGCTGGCCAAAAAGGTGCCGCCGCTGAGCTACTTCAGCGATATCCGGAAGAAGCTCGACTTATTCGACCGTTTTCTGTCATAGTCTTCGCTTTTCCCCGACACGATGAAAAAAACGCACCTCCCGGTGTTCCTGGCCGTCTTCCTCGTCCTGGCCGCCACGAGCGCCTCGGCCCAGAACTACCAGAATTTCCAGGATGATTGGACGCGGATCAAGGCAGCGCCTCTGTCATTCGGACCGTTCCGCATCTTCCCCGGGTTCCAGCTGAAGAATTTCGGTTTCGACAACAACATCTATTTTGAGAACCAGCCTCTCCGTGATTTCACGGCGACGCTCTCGCCGGAAGCGACGGTGTATCTGCCGTTGCGGAACAACGCCATCCTCTATTTCCGGGACAATCCCGAGTATCACTATTACGTCAAAGAGAAGCGGCAGCGGGCTTTCACGAACAGCTATTTCACGGGAGCGAAACTGCGTTTTTTTCAAAGGATCGTTCTGTGGGGCGATTATTCGTACGGGGAATACAAACAGCCGGTGTCCGTCGAATTGGCCCGGCCGATCCGGGACGTCCAAGAGGCCGTGGCCCTCGGGCTTTTCTTCGAAACTGCTCGGAAAACGGCACTCGGCGTTTCCTGGAGGAATGTCCGCTATTCCTATCGGGATATCCAGCTCGCGGGGGACGTCATCGGGCTCTCCCATGTCCTGAACCGGCGGGAGCGGACGATCGCCATGGAATTCTATTATCAAGCCTGGCCCGGCACGTTCGTATTCACCAACGCCGGATATTCGGAATATCGGTTCGACCAGGCCGCTCTCGAGCGGGACTCGCAGGCCGCCCAGCTCGGCGTAGGCGTCCGTTTCCCCATTTTGGGCAAGATCCGCGGCACTTTCTTGTTGGGCTACCGAAAACTCATCCCGCGCGACCGGGGCAAGCCTGGCTTCGCCGGCCTGTACGGAGAATCGGAGCTCAGCTACAGGACCGGCAAGTTCGGTTTCCGGATCGGGTTCGGAAGAGG
>Ga0315288_10000923_pt1 | contig 37390 bp, 26 predicted proteins | sample YL17G11_20_MG_FD_203454 | JGI IMG/M metagenome (GOLD analysis project Ga0315288, IMG submission 203454) | Sediment microbial communities from Yellowstone Lake, YNP, Wyoming, USA - YL17G11_20 | ecosystem: Environmental > Aquatic > Freshwater > Lake > Sediment | place: USA: Wyoming | collected...
CAGCGCCGACAGGCGCGGCATCAACAGCACCAGCATCAGCCACACCAGGCACACCGGCGGCAGTCGGTGGTCGCAGCAGAACCCGCGGACGCGGACGCAGCCACAGCAGAACCCGCGGACGCGGACGTAGCCACAGCAGAACCCGCGGACGCGGACGAAGCCACAGCAGAACCCGCGGACGCGGACGCAGCCACAGCAGCCATTAACCATTAACATCAACAAAAAATCATACCCAAAACTTCTTGAATCGATGAAACCTGAATAAATACAATTGACTTTATTTCTTCTTTTGTACCGTTCTTTTCCATAAATTCATCATAGTCTTTCTTGTTATCTTTAGGAAAAATGAAGGTTGTTACACCTCCATTTATCCCACCCATTATTTTCAAGTCCAACCCGCCAATTGCCGTAACTTGTCCCTGCAAATTAATCTCACCTGTTATTGCTATCCGGTTATTTATTTTTTTATTCGTCAAAAGACTGTATAATACACACGTTATCGCCGTACCGGCCGACGGGCCGTCCTTCGGTGTAGCGCCTTCCGGACAATGAATGTGAATGCCCTGCATTTTCGTCTTTGTAAACATTTCCAAATTGCGCGTCATTTCATCTTCTGTCAACAACGACCACGCCAGCGTCTTTGCAACATTCATGCTCTCCTTCATGACATCTCCCTGCATTCCCGTCAATTTTAAATCAAAAAAGCGGTCGCACGGAAAAAAATGCGCCTCAATTGGTATTATTCCACCGCGACCCACCGCATTCGCCCACAGACCATTGATTATACCCACATTTGAACTCGCGCTAATTTGCTGAACTCGAATTTCATGTCGCTCCCGCAAGTATTTCATTTTGATTTCTTCATTTGTTATCATAATTGGAAGAATAACAACTTCGCTATTATCCACATTATTATTTTTATTTTTAATGCATTCAAGGTTAATCTCTCCAATAATTTCAAACAATATTTCTTTCAATTTCCTCACCCCAGGCTCGCATGTATATTTTTCAATTATGAACTTTAAATTGTCTTCCGTTAACTCAACCACCCCATTTTGTAAGCCCATTTTTTTGTACAACTCTGGAAGTAAATAATCTTTGCAAATAACCAGTTTCTCATCTAGAGTAATGTGTTTGAATTTAACTCGATGAATTCTATCCAATAATATACTATCCACAGCACCAGGATCATTGTATGAAAATATAAAAAGCGCTTTTGATAAATCTAAATCAATTCCATTGAAATACTTGTCTTGAAAACAATCATTTTGCGTCGAGTCAATCAAGTGCGTTAATATGCCCACAATTTCGCGACCATGGTCCGTGTTGCTTATTTTATCCAGCTCATCAATAAATATTATCGGGTTCATGCATTTTTTATCCATCAATATATCCACAATCTTACCCCACATTGAACCGACATATGTATAATTATGACCTTCTAGTGTGCTGCCATTACTCGAACCACCCATGGCTATAAACGCAAACGGTCGACTTTCACCATTTTCATTCTTCAAACAATTTGCCAATCCATATTTTGCCAAACTAGTTTTACCGCAGCCCGGAGGACCTTCAAAACCAAAACAATATCCCGTCGATTCTCCACCAATCCACTGACCTATTATCCGCTCAATTTGACGCTTCGCCTGAATATGTCCGTGAACAGCTGAATCCAACGTTTTTGTAACATCGTTTAAATAATCACCCACACCGTTCATCAATTTCGTAATCTTACTCGCATCATTTATAATATCACATGTCAATGAAATCGGCGACATGCACTGCTTAATGTCATATTCGCTAATCATTTCCTTGAGAAACTCATCACATGCGCGCCAGACTTCATTTCCTTCTGTTTTCAATTTCATTGACGTTTTAAATATATTGGTCACGCAATATTCAATTGATAACCTTATGGAGTCAATAGTTTTACCCACCACTCCCGATACTGACCCTCCTCCTCCTCCTCCTCCAAGATAATTTCTATTTTTTTTTATAAATGTCATTAATTTATTTAGCATGTCCACCAATACATCTTTTTTATGATTACTAATCAAACAAATGATGAATTCATTCAAATACTTTAATCCAATTTCATCTATATTATCATTGATTTTTATACACGCATTTTTTATTTCCAACGTTGTTGTCATTTTTCCAGAATTTGCATTGGTTGTGTCAATTTCATATTCACAAAATGTTGCGTCCACTAAACGCATTTTCGAATATACTTCCTTCACCGCCGCAATTTCATCCAAGATTTTTTCTCTCGCAAATGTACCAAACGGTATCTTTAATAACCCATCCAAATACTGACGAGCCTTGGTTGTTGTGTCATCCGTCTTTGACTTGATCTCGCGTAACTTTACCATTGCCTTTTCCTTTATCGCATCTGTCGTTTTCAACAGGCAAATTTGCTGCTCCAAGGGAATGTTGCCAGCATCGTACTTTGAAATCGCGTTTGTATAAGAGACCGTCTGTTTCATCGCATCCTTGAAATACAACTTCATATTCCAGGGTAAACTATTAAACAGCGCAGTTTGCTCATTCGATTCCACTTGCGGATTTATCTCATTCGATAACATGTCATACAACAAATACGACAAGTATTTATACTCGTGTTCATTTGATTTTAATAATAACTGAATCAACATTGACCGCTGAGAAAATAAATCCGTATTTATAAACTCTTTTACAAGCTGCGATGTCTGTTTCTGTTTCATTAACTGAATAACACTAATATTTGACAAATATCTCGAATATAATTCATCATTCGTAAATACTAATACATCCTTCAATGACAATGATTTTGTATACTTGGTGAATGATTCTGCCATAAATTCAGGGTCCTTGGGAACATTTTTCCACAAATGCGCAACCCTATTTTTAACATGTTCGCATGAAACGCAATCCAGTAGCACATTGTCCACCAGACCATTTATTATCAGTGTTTTTTGTTCTACATAATTATGAACTGCAACCTTTATTCCAAATACACGACTCGCAAAATTCTTATTTGTTCTTGCCAAATCAAAACAATCCAAGTTGGTCGACTTTTCTACTATGATAAAATCTTCTACTATTCTATTTTTTTGTATCAACTTGTCACTCGTTGCACTTTTTTTCTCATTCTTCCATGGCAAAACTTTAAAATTTATAGGATGAAAATACATTTTCAACACCTCGTATTTTTTATGGTCCCATTCCGGTACACCCGACGCCGAAGCCATCGACGAACACGCACCTTTAATATAGTCACTTCCAAATGTTACTTCAAGTAAATCATTTATATATTGAGTCCCATAGTTTCTAAATATCGATGACAATTCACTCATAGTTAACTTGATTTCATATTTAAGTTCCAATACTGTTTTACTAGCATCGGCACACTGTAAATTATCTTCAATGATATCCAAATTTCGATATATTTTCTCTAAATACTGTATTGAAAGATTTATATCATTCGTGCTCAAAATATCAACAAGTTTATACTGATGTTGTGCAAGAATTGTTCGCTGAACCATTTCTCTTAACTTTTCTATTTGCAATAACATGCACGACGTTTCGATGGTTGTAACTGCAACAACAGTTGTTCCTGCAACTGCATTTGTTTTTACCGGAGAATAAAATCCACATAAATCATTTTTTATTTTAAAGTTCTTAGTTTTCATCTTTTTTCAGTTTTCTCTATATTTTTCTAAATATTTTTTGATTTTATTTATCTATAATGTATATATTATTTATATTTATATTGTATTTATTTACGTTTTTGCGCATAAACTATATACATAAAGTTATTAAAGATTGCGCAATATATATATATAAGCTTGTACATCACTCGTTATACCGTCACACTACATATTACCATGGGAATACCTTCTTATTTCTTACACATTGTAAAACGCCACCCGGCCATTCTAAAAAAAATAGCCTTGCTCGGACAAAACATTGACAATTTTTATGCAGACTGTAATGGAATCATTTATAATGCCGTATACGAAACTGTCATGGGAACAAAAAATATTCATGTATATGAAGCCGAAATTATTCTTGCCGTTTGCAACAAAATTCAAACTTATATTGACATGTTTCAACCCAAAGAAAAAATTATTATTGCATTTGACGGCGTTGCACCTGTCGCAAAACTAAATCAACAACGCGAGCGTCGCTACAAGTCGTGGCTCACCGGCGACTTGCAAAAACGCATCGATAAAAATAATGCAACCAAACCAAATAAATCAAATAAAAACACAAATGCAGTTAATCAAAATCCAGACACGTCGGCCATTTGGAATACTAGCTCCATTACACCTGGAACCGCATTCATGAATAAACTTCACACCCTCGTGACAGCGCATTTCAAATCAAATACAAAAGTCATTGTTTCTTCCAGCTGCGAATCAGGCGAAGGGGAACACAAAATATTTCAACACATTCGTGATTTCCCCGATGCGCACAAAAATCAAACCACCATCATTTATGGACTCGATGCTGACCTAATTATGCTTTGTCTCAACCATTTACACATTTCTGAGCGCATCTTCTTATACCGCGAAACACCCGAATTCTTGAAATCGGTTGACAAAACACTCGACGAAACGTGCCAATACTTTGTTGATATTCCTGAACTCGCGCAATCCATTATCAAGTACATGAATTGCATGCACGATAAATGCGGACAAGTCAGCGAAAAAATAGAATTTCAAAATGAAAAATGTAGAATGTTTGACTATATTTTTATCTGTTTCATGCTCGGAAACGACTTCATGCCCCATTTTCCAGCGGTTAACATTCGTACCACCGGAATTGATACACTCCTTGAAGCTTACCGCAAAACCATCGGTTGCAAACCGGGCGAATATCTCATTTGCTTGACGCCGAACCAAAATAATAATGATGCGAATACAAACATAAACTGGCCCAACTATAAATTATTCGTTGAACATCTGGCAAATAATGAAGATTCGCTTTTTCGTCAAGAATACAAAAAGCGCGACCGTTGGCAGCAACAACAGCTCATGCATAATTCAAATAATTCAAAATCGCATCCAAATCCTGAAACAAATTTCGCAACTTCCATTGTTGAAATTTCCGACATTGTTAGCGAATGGTCAAACGATGAACTGCCGTCCAGCATCGATGAACTGAACATGTGCCCCATCAAATATCGAGACAAGGAAAAACAAATCAACCCATTCACAAATAACTGGGAACGCCGATACTATGAAACGCTTTTCCATGTCAAAATGACAGCATCCGTTTGCAAACAAATCTGCACTAATTACCTCGAAGGTATGGAATGGACCTTTAAATATTATTCAAGCGGCTGCGTCGACTGGCGATGGTCTTACAACTATCACTATCCGCCACTCTTAAAAGACTTGCTTCAATTCATTCCCGATTCTAAATGTTATAATTTCCTAGAGGTTAAAGAACCCGATCCAATTCGCGATGTCGTTCAACTTTGTTACGTGCTTCCGCGCCCGAGCCTCCATCTGCTTCCTCCCAAGATTATGGACAAGCTTTTGAAACGGTGCGACCCCGACTCTCTTTATACTACCAATCATCGCGTTAATTGGTCATTTTGCAAATTCTTTTGGGAATGTCACACCGAAATGCCACACCTGGATTTGAATCTACTCGAATCCATTTGTTCTGTTTGAACATCATTCAAAAAAAAATATATACACATATATATAAAATTTGATAATGAAAAAATCATTATTTCGAAATAGAAAAACACATAAAAAAAAAATAATAAATAAAAAAAAAACAAATAAATATAAACATTTTAGTAGTAATTTCAAAGGAGGAATGGAAACTGGAGAAGCCCCCTCTACACCCTCACGGCTAAAACTAACCCCCCGCCGCACACCACAGTCTCTATTATCTCTTACCCCCAGCCAAAAAATGCAGTCTCCATTACCTCGATTACCATCACTTCTACTTCCATCTCCATTGGAGATTCCTGCAATGACTTTTGAAACTTATGAAAAATTGCAACCACCGAACAAAAATCGAAAAAGAAAAACGCCTTCTATTGTTGACGGCATAATGTATTCCTTACCACATTCTCATAAGACAAAAATGGACGAAAAATACCATCTTGTTTGTAGTATCGACTTGAGTGACTACGAAAATAGACCATATCCACGTTCTAAATCGGGGTATGTTTTTGACTCTATGCTTTCATTAAGAAATAAACCTTCTTCTCGTGAAACGGCCAATCTTTTTATGCTTGTTAACAAAACAATCAACGGCTATGTGTTGTATAATAACCCACATAATGATAGTAACGATTTAGCTGATTTTACACTTGAATGTAAAAACGGAAGAGAAATTGTAAGACAGAATGATACAAAAAAATATGTTGGTAATTCAATAACATGTTTTGCATGGGATAAAAATAACCCTAATCATCTTTTTGTAATGGGTAGAGGTACAAATATGATGCGCGAATTTAACAATTGTTTGTTACGAAAATTTGATTATACTAATCCGGATAATCCTAATCCTACTACTGCAATCAGGCGGTTTGTAAATAAAGCGGATGATATTTTCAAGTTTGCTATAAATCCAAATCCGGATATGGACGAAATCGTAGCACTCGAATACACCCCTAGACAAATATTATTTCACGTTTATAAAAAAAGCGATTTAACCCACCTTCGCGATTTTGTGTGTGAAGAACTTGGAAAATTAATTCCGTCATTTATTATTGACAATACCGGTCGTCATTTGATAGTTGCCGATGCAGACAACAGTCGAATTCAAGTGTTCCAACTAAGTGATGGAACTTATTTAAGAACTATCGGTCCACCTGGTCCACCTCCTAGTATTAATCCGTCACCGGTTTCTCGCTACAAACCTGGTTCACTTACTTTGGGACTAATGAATCATTTGATTGTCACAAGTCATACAACTGGATGCGTGGAAATTTTTTCTTATTCTGACGGGTATCACATTATGACAATTCAAAGTGATCCAGATGAGTCACCACTTGGAGTTACCGCAGATGAAAATGGAAATTTTTTCGTGTTTTATAAAGGTCCTGATAGAAGTATTATCAAAAAATATCAAAATATGATTTGGAAATATAGATTAAACAGAATGATGTAGAATAAAAATATAAATTGATTTTTTTTTCTTTATTTTAAAAGTTATCAGTTTCCAACAGATAAATAACACACACACGACTACTTCAATGGCATCTTGGGCTTCAATTGTAAAAAAAACTCCTGTTGCTGCTGCTCCTCCTGCTTCAACAACTGCTCAACAACAACAACAAGGCGACATATTCATTCTACACCCAACAAAAATACGAACCAAAAAAAATGGTGGCAATGGCAATGGCGGTGCTGCTGCCGCTGCTGCCCCCGCAAAAGAACCAACATCACCACCAACACCTGCACCAACACCACCTGCACATGAACCCATCACACAAGAACCCACCACCACCACTGCACACGCCACACAACAACCATCATCACGCACCGAGAATTCTCGTCCAGAATACAAAACTATCGCTCGACCTGATACTCCAACTTTTGTTCCCATCTTCAAAGATGAAGATGAAAAAAATAAATGGTATGACAATGAGTACAAGCAAGATTGCAAGTATTCTCAAGAAATTCATCATCAGGCAATGGAAAAATGGAGAACGGAAAAACGCTGGCACGTTGTTCCAAATATGACCGACATGACGAAAGAACAAGAAGCCGCAGGATTCAGAAAGGTTTACAAGTCGTACATTCAAGTGGATCAAGAGCGGAGCACTTTAGAACGTTGCCCTCACTTCGTTCTCCCATCCGACTACGGATACCTGATTCCATGGAACTCGGCACAAATGACAGAGACGTTTGCGGATTTCCTTGCAACGTTATTATATAACCGGGCTGATGAACTATGCAGATGCAGAAACGTGGAAGACTTTGAGAAAGTTTACAATGCAGCGGCTGAACTACAATGGAGCAGCCAATGGTGCGATTGGAAGTGGAAAATTCAGCAAGAGTACCCTGCTGAAAAAGCGCTCTGGACCATGTCCACAAATGCAAACATGTGGCCAGGTAAAATAATTGTGCCACGCCCTGACAACTTGTGCGGTCTGTCGGGTTCTGCCTCTGCGTTAGCCCATTATGGCATCAAAAAAACGCCGAAATATGAAGTTCATACAGTCAAACGCGGACAAACCGGCATCTGCAATGTCAAAGACTTGAAAACACTCGGGAAAAAAGCCCCGATTCGTTGGTACGTTTCACCAGCTTACTTGAAAAACATGAAACGATTTCAGTTCATATTTGAAGAAAATCCTAATGCCCGCGCGGATTACGACTCTGATGGCTGGTTTAGTGACTGGTAGTATGCCGTCATGCGCCATGCCATGTCGCTTGGGAAACACTTTGAAATAAAAATAAAAAAATCACTAATGTTTTTTTTATTTTAGTTTTTTAATTTAAACATTTTTTAAACAGCTCAAATGATAGTACAAGTAAAACCATACATCACCCTTTTTACTATCTGGAATAATTAAATTGAACATTTCCTGATTGTGCACATAACATGTTGACAATATTTGCTGGTCACAACCGGCAAAACATCCTCCGCATATGTATACATCTAGCGCCTTGTAAAATTGTCCATACAAACGATTTATTGCCCTTGTATTCCCCCCAAACATTCCACCTAAATGCACAGTGTTGCGAAAAATAACCTGGTTCATTTCTTCTTCAGCATACGGGTTTACCAACACAATATCCACCTTGTCATTGTTTGATATATTTTCATACCTCGGAAAATGTTCCACCAACATTTTATTCGATTCAGGATCTGTCGTTCTGTAACTACCAATGTCTATCCAAACATACTTGTCGCTGCCATAAATATTGCGCTCCATTGCTTCCTTCAAAAATATCAACTTGGAATTCCATATCAAATAACACTCAATCGTGCGACCACACGATTTTTGCGGGTCCATAGCATGCTGTCGAATCCACACTTTCAACGGATACCTTTTCAATAACTTGAAATCCGCCAGTTTCATACCTATCACCGTAAATAATGCACCCAAAACATTTTTTTGACACACGTTATTCATATACTTTTCTAAATCTGGAGATGTAAAAATTACCATTTTACAATTTGAACCAACATTCAATAATAAATTATTTATCCATACTTCGTACTGTTTTGGACTATGCTTTGACTTGACACAATAATATGCCGTTACAACCGTCACTGTTTGATTCATTGTATAAATATTATAAATAATTTTATTCTTTAATATTTACTTTTTACTTTTTAATTTTTAATTTTTTAAAACCATTAACGACGACTGCGACGGAACTTTGCGCCTTGTTCTCCTTTTATTACTAGTCACAGCTACTCGCCGTTCTTCAATGCGCTCTCCTATGGTAATGCGCTTTGCACCACCACCACCACCAACTTGAGCTGCCACTGGTTCTAAATCAGCATCAATCACAAAGATATGATTTGCCCCCTTTTCCACATTAACATAACTAGGTTGATTATCCGTCCTTGTGTATATTTTCATTTTTTCTAATTCTAATTTCTTACACACTTCTGCGTCGTGTAATAAGTTACAACCAAAATCACCACCAAATATAATTCGTCTGATTGGACCACTTATTCCTATATCTACAATTGGCTGTCCAGTCTTTAATTTCATAAAATAATTTTTTATTATTTTCAAATACTCAAACATTTGACTGCTTTTTATTTTGTCTTCGTCATTATTCACATTCACACTTACATATATCGTTTCTGTATCCATACTTCCAATGTCACCAAATAGTGCTCCGGGTGGTGGTACTGTATTTCTTTCAAATTTATAAAAACTGCAAAAATTTATTTGTTTAATTGTATTTCCAGTTTCATCAATTCTTGTTCCATGAAAAATTTCATTATCATCAAAAAATGTATTTCCAAACTCATAAATTTTATTTTGAATATTCTCTTGATTTTTATAGGTTAATAATGTATTCAAATTTAAATTAAAATTATAAATCAAATATGCAATTCCAGACTCTGTGTCCGGGTCACTACATATTTTGTAATAATAAGGCGATTCAGGGTTAACTCTCAACATTGTTTTATATTTTGTTGCAATTCCTTGAATCGCATCATCTATTATTTGGTTTAAAACCTGGGGAGAAGTGGAGGTGTCTATATTATGTTTGAATCTTTCTCTCCAATTAATATGGTTAAGTTGACCCGTAAATGGAACTACAAGTGTTCCAACTGGAGATAGAATCAATCTTACATAATTATTACATACTGTTTCTGCATAACTATTGCATCCAACGTACACTAATATAAATATAAGATTATTTATAAACTCATAGAATTTTGTGTGTATGTCTCTCGTGACATTGTTGAGGGGGGCGGCGGGGACTACGGGTATTAAATTTACAGTCGTTGTTTTATATATGTAAATAAAATTTATAATATTCATGACTTTTTGATCAATGTCATTACATGCTGAAAAAATATCGATGCTTCTCTCAGCAGTAACATTAGCCCTAAATTGTATCATACCGGCGCCAGTAGCTGCTGCTATCAAATTATCCCTCATTTTATCTAATATTATTTTAGTTATTCGTGTGTTGTAATCACGCATATCAATATTTTGAAGAAATAAAAACATCGACGGATTCAATTCAAACATTTTTTTCATCTCCAATATTTTTTTTATAAAATTAGAAAGTTTGACGTTATCACTATCAGTAGAGGGAGACATCATATTCCAATCGCCTATTTCCTGATAATTAGAACGAACAGTTAGCGGGTCTGAAGAATTCGTGTGTGTAACAAATACATTGAATGCATTAACATTATCATTTGTATTATTTTTTATAACACACATATCCGTAACTGAATCATTATGCAAAATATTTCCATTTATATTACTAAAAGCTGAGACAATTTCAACTGGAGTCGCTGGATTTTTATTCAAATTACTTACATTGCATGTAAATATATGATTATTTATAACTGCGCCGTTTAATGTAGTAAAACTAATAACCAAAACATACTCATCATCATCTTTTGAAACCGCATTATTATTGTTATTCTTGTTATTCTTGTTTGTAACAGTAAGCAGTAATGTCTGAAACATGTAATTATTAAAAAGAACTTGAACAAATCCATTATATGTTATATCTTGCGGCGTTTGATAATTTACTTTTGACTCTACATCAAATATGTTCAACCTTGTATATACTTCATTTACTACAGCAAGAGGCAACGCTCTAATAAAACCAGTTAAACAAAATAAATATTTTTTTGAATTTATTACTTTGTATACAAGAGATGCGTAAAATATTCTATCGTTACCTACAGTATTAACATCAATGGGTTCAAAAATACTTTTTTGATTATATTTACTTATGACATCATCATCGTCATACTCGCAACTCAATGTCAATTTTATAATTGAATTACAAGCGCGACGAGCTAATACCGGCGGCGGTACTGCTGCTCCTGCCGCTATTGCTGCCGCTTTTGTCGCCTCGTATACTGGATAATCAATATATCTGTACCTATTAAAATTACCACCTATAAAAAATACCGTTTCTTTTTTTTTTTCATCATCATCATCATTATCCACTTCATTTTCATTACATACTATTGATGTTACTAAAACTCGTGGCACTAATAGTCCTACTCCAGTTACAAATATGCCACTAGCCCTAGCAGGATTAACGAGTGAAGCTTTACTGTCTACAGCAAGTAACCGTGCACTTGCAGCAGCAGCATTATTTACATTAATCAATACACATCCAATGTTGATTATTTTTTCTATATTATTTTGAGTAGGAAGAGCAGGAGGAGGAGCAGGAGGAGGATTATTATCATTTGTAACCGTCATTCTTTGAAAATGACCTCCAATCATTGCAATGTATCCATAAACATCCTTTTCTTCATTTCCCAATCCTTTTTTCTTTATTATTTTTTTATTCTTACATATACATATTTTACTTACTACATTATTTGGATTTGGTACACCACCACCTAGATTAACAATAACAGGAGCAGGAACAAGAGGAACAACAGGATCATCGTAAAGGTTTATTATTTCATATGTCTTCAAATTAATCATTGCCGCATAACATAGTACCCCCTTAGTAAATTTTTGAATTTGTGCATTGTTAACATAATTATAGTCAAAAGTAGTTAATGTTGTAAAATTTCCACCAACCAACATGTATCCTTCTTCTACATCTAAAATGTCCATACATTTGACTACTACTTGTACCCCCGCCAATGTTGTAGTTGCAGTTATAAATTGTGTTAATTTATAAGTTTTCAAATCCAACTTGAATACTCCATCGTTTCCCCCCAAAAATAAAACTGGATTATTTCCATTTTTATAATATTTCATACATTCAAATCCAGTATATCTTGGCGGCGCTGGTGGTGGTGGTGGTGGTCCTGGCATTAACGCTAACCCATTCAAGTGATGAAAAAATTCATTATTGAATTTATACTTTCCATTGGGATTAATATTATAGTATACATCTTTATAAGAAATTGGATAGTATTCTCCAATGTCCCACCCAGTTGTGACTGAATACATTTGGTCGCCGCTTTGTATTGCCTTTACCAAACATAGAGCATTGTCATCCTCACCATCATCACCATCATCACCGTCTTTATTTTTGGCTGTTGCCTCTTCCGTTGCAATGTCAACACGTTCAAGTTCGTCATCAAATTCTGTTTGTTCTTCACTTTGAATCAGGTCGCTCCAAAAATTGTCCCAAACAGCTGAAAAATTATCAGTAATTAGTTTTTTTTTTACAGCACAACCTACCCGGAGATTATTCATATTATCCTTGTTCTTGAAATCCGTCTCTGTTTGTAAAAATAACTTCAAGCACGTCAAGTAACTGTCATTGTCATAGGTCTCCTGTTTCACAATTGTATATGTTGGACAATTTCTTTGATAAGAATGAATATAGTATGGAAGACTACCACTAAGAAAAAATAAATTGTTCGGCGAAAAAAACAACTTGATTAGAAAATTGATATTGGCTTCAATGTTATTTTTACGTTTAGATTCCGATATAATAGAAAGCAAATGCGGCGGAACAGTTCTGCTAACCAACCTAGCCACAACCTCATTGAATTCTTTAGATGCCGAAGATATAAGTCCGCCCCTGATTAACGCAACAACCTTGAATATTTCATAAATAAGATTTATGTCTCCTTGATATATTTTAACTTCTTTCCCCGAAACTAATTTCGACGGCTCTTTGGTTAAATTATAAACGACTTTCATTGAAACGTATTGGGTTTTCATCGTTTCTTTAGGTAGGTCATTCGTTTTTGCATTATATATAAACACACCGACTCCGTCTTTATCATTCTTTCCGTCTTTGTATATATACACAAATTCCAGTGTCCATTTTATATTAACGGATTCTGTGTTGAAATATTTTTTTAATAATTTTTGCAAAAGGGTATATCCGTTTAAGACGTTTGGATCGCCCAAAATCTGCGATTGAGAAGGCAGCGATAAATTTACAACCGTTCCTATCTGATTTTTTTGCATCAACATTTTACCTTCTCTAAAATCACACAACCACAACACAACTCTTTTAAGTTTATATTGCAACATTGCTTGCATGGAAACTTCTGTTAATTTTGTTGATTGAACATTTGTTTTTTCAAACATTTTGTTTTGCACCTTTACAACCTCATCATCATCTCCAAAAAGAAGATACCTTTGTCTTAGGTCATTATATTGACTTTGACCAAATCCACGATTTTGACCAAATCCACGATTTTGACCAAATCCACGATTTTGACTGTCTAAATTTTCATATCCAAGGTATTCATCAGGGTATCCTTGAAGGTATTGTTGTCTCTGCATTTGCATTAATCGCAAGTAATCATCCCGCGGGTCGCCGCCCACTTGACCTTGACCTTGAACAGCTTGTTTTACTTCATTTCCATTTTCAATAATCGAATTAAATCCGCTCCACTGTTTAGAGTCAAACGTTCTATATGCTATAAAAGGATTCAACAAAAAAGATGAATTTGGAACCTTGGGAATAATTTCTGTTACCGGATTTGCTGCTCCTGCAGGTTGTGTCACTTTAACCGTGCTTGAAACTATCATTTGATTCGGTGTCAACAACGACACACCATCTGCAATTCCAGCAAATGCACCATAGTCTCCAATAAATCCCCGGTCATTCCACTCATTCACAAGAATCACATTTTTATTTTCTTCTATTATACCATAATCATATATATCATTTTTCAATACTGTAAAATAATTCTCAACACCATCTGCATCATATTTTGATTTGTTTTCTTCATACAAACCATTAAATCTATTAAATGTGTTTGATTTTGTACACAACACTATTTTATAATTATCTTTTATAACATTTTGTTGTTCAGCATTTTTATACAACTTGTTAGAATATTTGTACAATGCATCAAAAAAAGATTTTCTAACCGCGGCTTTTTCATCATCGTTAAGTTCAGCTAAATATACATCGCTCATCATTATATCAGGAACACGAATTTCAATCGTTTGTTTTATAACGCTCCCTTTATTTTTATAACGCTCCAACTTTTTAATTTCATCCAACTCAATTTGTCTCGCCATAATCATTGCCTGAGCGTCTTCTCTTCTTCCTCCTCCTGATATAACCAAATTCCTATTGCCTTGTCTTTTAATTCTAATATCAGGCGCAGCAGCCGGAGTTACTATCGTTCCAAATTCCTTGTAAATCTCGCCCCTTATTTTGTCTTCATAATACTTTTTTGCACTTCCAAGTATCGTACCTACCACTTGATTTATATACTTGTCGTATATTGCCAAGTTGAATTTATTAGACTGGTGTATGCGCCTATAAAATGGCGTCCTCTTGGTGCTTAAATCAATACCCCACGTGTTCAACACATGCAAATTAGACGGCGTTTTACTCAATCGCGAATTTTTAAATGCAACCAACGTGTACTCCCCATTAAATAATTCAGTAATGGTTACTTCTCGTTTTATTGGAACACCACCAACACCAGCAGCAAAACCAACAATACTCTCTTCCACTGTAGTTTTAAAGGCGTTGAATGAAAGAGGATTGAAAAAACCCTTGTCTATCTTCGTCACCGGATTCGCAATATTCGTCTCGTCGTATTCTATTATATCCGCACACATGTTATAGTCATAACAAAGCATACTTGACCACACATCTCCAACTTTGTTATGTTGTGTATCAATCGTTATTTCCGTTATTTTATTATCATGAAATCCAATGATGGAATTTGGAGATATGTCAGTTTTTTTTACTAGCAAAATACCCATATTTTTTTGCATAGTTCCACCCTGATTTGAAACCACAACAAGTCCGTCAACACAAGAGTGGTACCCTTCAAAATCAGCCAAACTGTTGATTGTAATTGGCTGAAAGTTATCATACTCAAGTGAATATGGAAGTAGTGGACCTGGTGGTGGTGGTGCTATAATACCATAATTATCATTATTGTTATTGTTATTCATCAAATTTGTATATATAACCATGGCATTCCGGATTATTTTATCCGGTTTACCAACTCCACGAATTGTCGCTGTAAATTTTCCAAATACTGTTACTATTTCTGGATCATTTATGTCGACTTTAATACTTTCAATAGAATCACCGGGTTCAAATGTAAGAAGCGCTAATGCTAATTCCTGAAACTGCTGTGCTCCTCCAACAAAATGAATCAAAGAACATGAAAGAATTTCACGCAATACAGTACCCGGCGGATTTTCATGTCGTCTTTTTAATCCAATCCATAAAAGGTTTGTTTTTATTCTAGGATTCACAATCTCTAGACCTGGAGGATTAGCATTACCTACTGGATTTAACAATCTACTGGTCAATACATCAATTTTATTTTGAATGTCATTCAAACGGAGCATATTTACAGGAAATTCGTTTATTGCTGGACAATATTCTCTCCTATAAAGCTCCATTTCTTTGACAGTGTTATAACATTCTTTGTTGACACTTACTGCACCACAACTTATTTCAAGCAACGGAGCACCTACAGGAACTGCCAGAATTTCGTTAACTTGAACAGCACCCATCCCGGCATTGTATGGAAGAAAAATTCTAGTACCATCGTCTGCTATTCGTTTCTTAACTATGAAAAATTTATTACTATAAAAGAATTTTAAACTAAATTTTATTATTGTATTTAGAAAAACTGCATCAACTGCTCCTTGTAATAAGATAATGTTAGTATTTAAATTAGTTGTTAAAACATTATTGCTTGAATTAGGAAACACTGCTGCCGGATTATTTCTAATCCTCCAGAAAATTTGAAATGTATTTGATGGTCCAGCAGGAGGAACAGGAGGAGGAGGCCCCATTATTCTACCTATTTCAGCCAATGTAACAGCAGTATTCAAATATAAATTATTTATTGCTTGTTGAGCGTTACTATAAGGTAAACCTAGCCCATTCTTACCCGGACTCCAAGCTACGATATTTACCGCATTAAGAAAAAGGCCAGCGCCGTTTACATTGTTTCCATACTCATCTAAATGTTCAACACGTCCAAAAAGACCTGTAATCGTAAAAATGGGATATACTACTACTTGATCAATTATATCTGTTTCAAAAACACTAGCAACTGTATTTAATCCTCCTCCTCCAGCAGTTGTAAATCTTAGTATATCATATAACTGTAACGCTCTTGGTTGAGGTCCTATTTTTGTCCCTGGGTCATAATATTTGACACACCCGGTTGTAACATTGGGAATATTTACATTTTGGTAGTGACCATAAATCAAATACTTATAATAGGAACTCGCGCCATCATAATATGGTGTTATACCTTTTACTGTAAATGGGTAAACAATTTGAGGAGGAAGAGGCGCAACCGGTGGTGGTGCTACTGCAGGATCAAGAATGTACGGTCGTTTCAATTCAAGTTGAAATTGATAGTTCATATCCAGCTCATTTATTTCTTTATTTTTTTGTACTGTTGCCGCAGTGTCAATAAATACAGGGCCACATATTGCATAATGTAAATCGCACATCAACTGACTGCGCTCTTCATCACAATCATCATACATTAATGTTTTCTCGAGCGCTTTTATAATTGTAAAAGAAATAGACTCGCTCGAATTATTATTTCCTTTTCCTAATAAAAAAAATTCTTTGTATTTTGACGCATTGACGCGCTGTTCAATAAATGTATCAAATGTAGCCGTGCCTTCCACCGCATTATTTTTAGGATAAGGAATGCACGGATACCTGTAGAAAAGGCTATTCAATATGTCTACATTAGTTATGACCGGAACTTTCGCTTGTAATAACTCGTTACTAATATAAAGTCCTGTATTTTCCATAATTTCGTTTTTAAATTTAATATTTTCATTAACATTCTTGTTCTCTCTAGCAATTTTATCCAAGTCAACCACATCCAATTTAACAACCGGTTTATCAGGATTCAAAGGCGGTTCAACTCTAAACCCCGAATTTGAAATTTGCCTCGTAAAAAACATCTTTATTCTACTCCATGCAGTTTTATCATCATCCATCTTTATTCTTTCCATCAAACCTTTATCATCATCAAGGGAGTATTCATACTTGTCATAAAAAAAATTCAACTTGCCATAGTCAGCTATTCTTGGTAAAAAAATAGGAGCAAGCGGAGCAGGAATAATTGAAAAACCAAAGTAGTCATCTAGTATACTAGTCATTTTTAATTTGTCATTTAACGCAAGTCCAAAATCATTTACTATAACATCGGGTATCATTGTAATTTCACCTTCAACTGCAAGAGATGAAGAAGGAATTCCAAAAATACCCGATGCATTATATAGGTCGCCATCAATTGTCATTCTTGTTTGAATTCTCACACTTCTTGAAGTAGGTAATACAGGCGCCGGATTTGCCATTATTTCTGTATCAATATTAAGACCAGCGTTGTCACTATGTAATGTAAACGCAACACCCGGAACATTCCCTCCCAATATTACATTCAAACCCGGACCCAAAGTTATGGTTAATACTTCTTGTGGTATTCCTGCTTTCTTAAACTCAAACACAACGCGATTTGCTGCGTTCAACATAATCTTTAATTTAGTTGTATACGGCCGATTAACTTGGTTACTCAATTTTAAAATAAAATCATTAATTGTTTTTTGCATAGCAGTTAAAACTTGTTGAACATCTCTATATTCACCAGGTGGAATTGTTAAATTATAGGGGCGCCCTCCTGCAATGTTTGCTGCTGCTCCTGTAATCTGAAAACTATTATTTGCCGTAATAGCAAGAGCAGGATTTGGATTTGGATATGCATTGTGTATATTTGGAATAATATTATTTGCTGTCACTAGATTATCTTCAGGAAAAAATAGTTTCAACTTTATTTTTTTTTCTTCATCATACGCACAACTCCATATTGTTTTTACCATCCTCCCATTTGCCACAACAGGAATCCATCTACATTTATCGCACAGTTCTTTTTCAATTACATTGCCAAGTGTTTCAAATGTATAACTATCGTTGGGAATTGTAATGATAACCGGGCTATTCCCATTAACATCTGCAATGAATTCAGAAACTACCAAAAATTTATTATTTCTATTTACATTTGAAATTGGTGGAACTTTTTCAGTAAATATACTTTCAACAAATGCGGCATGTGATGATTCACCCAGTATCGTTTTATAGTTGTTGCGTCGAACTGCAGTTCGAAAAGTTTCAAGTTCTGTAACCAACGAGTCTACAAGTTCAATCAATGCATCAAGATTTGGCAAAACATTGTCAACTTGTTGGGCCGGTGGTAAAGCTAAAGCTGTTAATGCTCCCGCAACTCCCGGGCGAGCAACTGTTTCTGTAATGTCAGTTTGAATTTTGGTTAAAATATATCTCAAATATAACATCTCATGATACAACTTATTAACAACAACATTATTTTTCAAAAAACTTTCATTTGTAATATCTTCAAAAATACCCTGAATTCCTCCATCTTTCTTATTCAATGAAAATACTGAAAGTATGTTGGAATTAAAATTCATCATTAAATTAGAAAGAAAATATAATTTATATAATGAATCTTTATCATCTTCATTTACAAGGTTTTTGTTAAATAGTTCTTTGAAAGTAGAGTAAAATATTTGACTTAAATTGAAATTAATATTATTAATTGAATACTTTCTTGGGTCAGCTACGCGAAGTAACGCATCAGTCGCGTCCCTTAAAAACCTCATATATTCTGGAGGTGCAACTCTAATAATACTTATATTTCTAGTAAAAATACCCAAATAATCAAAAAAATATTTTTCAATTATAGGTTTAAATATTTCAGTTAACTTTGTTGCAATATTTTCTATTTTTTTCCCAATTTCAGTTTTTTCTTTCAATATTTTATCAGACATTGTGGGTTTGAATATTTGAAGCACATCTTTTATAAAATTTGGGCTGTTTTGTTTGTATTTCAACCAATCAATGATTGTTCTAGAATATGAAATGGCATCTTTTATGGTTTCAGGGTACCGGTCTACAAGCGTTACATCATAACTCATACGCCCAGTGGAGAGAATCCTACACGCAGCTTTATAATTTTCATATTTGGTTTTTAATTTAGTTTTATTATTTTCCTCTTTAATTAATTCTTTCTGTTTAGTATCTTGCAGTTTCATTTTGTCATCTGGTGTCATATTTGCAATAAGCTTTATGTCGTCCAACTCTTTTTGAATAGCTGTAATAGCATTTGAATTTTTTATTTTTTGCATGTTGTAATATTTAATAAATAAATCACAAAGCATTGAAATTCTAGGTTGTGTTTCACTTCCAAGTATTTGTAAATATTTGTATGCATTTGAATCCGTTTTTTCTGTAATGGGTGATTCAATGTCGGATATTGGTTTTGGAAGTCTAAGTAAATAATTATTAAATTCAAGTCTGTTGAGAAAATATTTTCGATGATCATCTTGTAAAGACCCAGGCATAAATCCAATTTCGCTAAATTCAATATCAGATGTAAATAGTAAATTTTTTCCAATTTGAAATGGCTTTGTCATTGAAAACGGTTCATATAACTTTTTGAATCCTGGTTCAAATGATCCCAAACCGCTTTTTAAAATTTCTGTTTCAATAAATAACTTTAAAACCCCAATTTCATACATTTCTTGAATTTTTACTTTGATTGCATCAAAACCAATATTACCTTGGCTAAATTGCAATTGACGCTCTTCCTCTTTTTCTGTAACGGTTATATCATCATCTTCATACCATTTTTTTAATGAACCGGTTGAATTCAAAGGCTGCTTATTTTTTACACTTGACATAACTGGTTTTATTTTTTAATTTATTTAATGTATACTAATAAATACTAATATATTGTTAATATATTGTTAATATATTGTTATATTAATAATATTCTAATATTCTATTTATTATTTTTTATATATATTTTATATATTTTATAATGTAATTATTAATTTATTTTTTCTTTATTTCATAATTTATTGTTATCATAAAATGTAAGATATCCCAACTGAACTCGGTTATCCTGTTGTTTTTTCGCTTTTTCTAAAATTTCCATCGCATTTTTGATTTCAAGTTCGCTAATTATTTTATCATTATTGGTATCGATCGAATTTTGTAATTTCTTAAACTTTTCTGGTAGTATGCAGAAATTACTTTTATCATTCAAGCCATAATCTGCTAATATTACAAATGCAGCAGTCAGCGTTAGCGCCACATAAATATTGCGCGTTCCCATCCACGCAATTGTAAATACAAGAAACTCTTTCGTAATTGCGTATTTTAAATATGATTCGGCAGAAGGACTGAGATTCAGCTGAACGTATCTAGACCCAATGTTCAGCGTAAGCATCATAATTCCGGCAAAAAACATATTTGAATTCAATGAACTAACCGATTCGTGAATGCTTTTAAACATTTTTATTTTAATAAATTAAATTGAATTAATCCTATACTAAATAATAATATTATTATTTATTCATTAATTTAATTAATTAACCTTTTTATTTTTTAACTTGGTGTTGTTGTTGCAGGTGTTGCTGCTGCTCCGCATATTGCGCTTTGCGTTGTTGAAATCCATTTCGCAATTGCAATTAATGGAGCGCTAAACACATTGCTTGAAGTTGAGTCTGCAGTAACGGACGAAGCAAGTGTCATCAGGTTCTTAGTGGAGTCATCTACATTTGGATTAGATGCACACGTAAGTTTAAAATCATCAAAAAGTGCTTGTGGATTTTGATAAAATGTGGCACCGGGACCACTTTTACACATTTGACCATTGAATCCTAATGCTGTCATTGCGAGTTGTTTCGCGTCAGCCGACGACGATGGCGATTGATAAATTTGTTTGTAAATATCCGAGTTTCCAGCTGTGCAAATTTGTTTATTTATATAATCATAAATATTTTGAGGGGTTGGATTCGCCGGCAATGAGACCATGGATGCTGGTAAATTATTTTTAATACTCGATGTTATTGAATCAACATCCGTCAAGCTAAATCCTTCATATGTCTTGAATGAATTCAAAAAAATACAAATAATAAATATAGTTACAAAAAGCGTATACCTGAAACTGCAACTAATACTTATTATAGATATAATTAAAATTCGACCCGCAATTGTGTTGTAATAATATTGCATTTGATTAGAATGACAAATGCACGCATAAACCATTCCCAATCCTAATGCAATTTGCGCCATTTTGTTGTTATCAAATAAGTTTTTTATTTGAATACTTTTTACATCTTTCATAACATCTCCAACTGTTTTGTTCATATGTCTAAAATTATAATATGTAAAATATATAATTAATATATAATTAGGTAAGAAAAATAAGATACAAATGGAATATTAATTAAATAATTAAATATTAATTAAATAATTAAATTAATAGTATATACGTATGTTTTCTAAAATAAAATCTCATTTTTTTATAGTAGAATGTCTTTAGCACAATATGCTTCACCCTATAATAACGAATCAGAAGTAGATAATACAAATCAAAAAAATCAAGGTGGTAAGAAAATATCCGCCGCAACAGCATCTTCATTATCGTCATCATCTTTGAGAAAAACAATTAAACGCCCATTGCAGCAGCAGCAGCAGCAATCACAGCCGTCGCAACCGCAGTCGCGTGTTTCAGATTTTATGAACAAGTTGAATTCTCAGTTGCCAACCACTACAACTTATATTGGAGACGACGACAACGGTGGCGGCGGCGATGGAACCTATGGCGAATCGGATGATTTAGCAGATTACAACCCGACAACTACCGCCGACCAACATCAGCGACAGCAACAGCAACAATCATCACCTAGTAATGATGACAATGTTGTAACAAAAGAAAATTTTATGGATTTACCCAGCTCATACGCGAAACAATACTATCAACAGTATATTCCACATTACAATAAATCTGCGTTGCCTGAAACAATGGATTCTGCACCAAAAGACGAGTTGCTTGAAAAAATGAATCACATTATACAAATGCTTGAAGATCAGCAAGATGAAAAAACAGGAAATGTAACTGAAGAACTCATTCTATATTGTTTTTTAGGAGTATTTGTCATTTTCGTAGTGGACTCTTTCGCAAGAGCCGGAAAATATGTAAGGTAAGAAGGTAACGTGCGTGCGTGTAACTTTCTAAACCCCAAAAAAATAGTTTAGATTTTGATTTTTCACAAGTTATAAGAGAGCGTGAAACATTTACAAGTTATAAGAGAGATAAATGATTAATATTAATTCACTATTAATATTAATTCACTATTAATATTAAGTAACTAAATGAAAAAACAAGTCTTGTAATTATATATATATATATAAAATTTTAAAATGTTGAGAAATATATCTGTTTTAATATGTGATTTACAAACAAAGACACTTAAAAATCTATATAAACCAAACCAAATAATACAAAATGTAAATTTATTAATTGAATCAAAAAAACATTTACTTCCTATTAAATCCGTTATTGGTGCTCAACTGTGTTCTGAAAATTTAGGAACATTAGACTCTAGTTTAGATTTGAAAAATATAGACACCATATATGATAAAACAACTTATTCAATGGCGAATGCTTTTCTTATTGATAAGTTGAAAGAAAAAAGAATTAATGAAGTTGTATTAACTGGTATGGAAATACATTGGTGTATAAATAAAACATTGACTGATTTAACTGATAAAGGATATAAAGTGCATATTCCAGTTGATGCAATTGGAAATAGTATGTGTTTAACTGATAATAAATATAATATTGAACGCTTAAAAGCAAATGGAGCAAATCTATGTACAACACACGGTTTTATTAGTGAATTGTTATGTGATTTTCACAATCCAGAATCGAAATGGTTTGTATCTTATTTAAAAAACATGAATGTCACTACAGAGCGGCACAAGTGGGGACTGTGAGATAGAAAACTAGAACTGAAAAATAAAAAAAATTAATGTATCATTTATGATACACACTTATATCAATCGATTAATCATTTTATATAAGTAATATAAACGTATAAATATAAAATGATTAGCCACCTCATCCCATCATCATGTCTAGTGATTCGCATTCAAGTTCAAATTCACAAATAGATTTATTTATGACCATTATTATCAACATTGGAAATGTTCTTAGTGTGATATACAATATTCCACAAATGTGGAGAACATATAAATTGAAAAAAGCTGATGATATCTCTTCTTATTTCCTATGGATGAGACTTACATCCGGTATAATATGGTCTGTATATTGTATATATTATCAAATGTGGTATGTCATTATTTCGTGGGTTTCTACAATCATAGCAACACTTCAAATATTGTACTATAAATATTATCCCGCTTATTCACAACGCGTGTTAATGACTGATTTAAATGAAGTGCCTGAAAATGAACACGAAAATCATGAAGTTTAAAATATGTAAAATTTCTTAATTATACAAAAAAAATAAAAATAAAAAATAGATACATTTTTTATTTTTATTCTCATTTAATCATACCAAAATTTACAAACCAAAAATTATAAACACATCAATTCGCACGTAGATGGAGTGTATGTGTATGCCTGCAAGTATTTTTTTTTCTTGTCAAGGTATTTTTTGTAAAGCAAAGGATTTGATAACTCGATTTTTTTCGCGTACGCATCGGCGGTGAAAACATCAGACAGTTCTTTACGAAATCTTTTTTCTTTGTTTTGAGTGTCATCATATTTCCCCTTGAGATACATTGACGCCAACCAGAATAATGAAATGTCCGCATATTTTTCGTTCTTCTCGTCAATGAAGGTGGTGTAAATTTCGATCGCCTTTTTGTAATTTGATGGTCCCCATTGCCCTCTTCTCATGTCTTTTGCAAAAGTGAACAAAATTTCTTCATTCCCGGGCAAATGACCAGTTTGTTCCATCATTTCATTGTGGCCTTGATACCACATGGATTTTGCCTTTAGTTTCAACTCTTCTGCTCGTTTCAACATTTCTTTGGCTTCTCTACTTACCTTGTTGGATTCCAATATAAGCTCTTCTGCTGCATCAATTTTTGCACGAACATCTCCGCAGCAAGCAATAGAATCCCTCGCATTCTTCCTTCGGTATTCGTATTCGTATGGCTCAGATGACATTTTGATGATGGGTTCAAAATTCTCTTATTCTTGAAATTACTATAAATATTAAATGTAGAATCAAGTATTTCAATTTATACTTATATAAAATTAATTAATTATTAAATATACGTTTACAAAAATGTAACATAATTATATTCACTCAAGTCAGTATCTTTTAATAATAATTCATGACCAGTATAACCTTTATTTTTCAAACAAGTTGTAACATTATTATTTATTATTTTCATTTTTTCAGGATCTATTTTATTATCGGGCCTATTATTACGATAACTTACTATACTATGTTCTTTTTGTATAAAATTTGATACAACTTTCTCCCACCCATCTTTTTCTATATTTATTATCAGTAACTGACTGGGTTTATCTTTAAAAAAAGACAATATATTTTGATATTGTGTTTCTCGTTGTTCAATCCATGGATTTGTTTTTTCATCAGATACCGGCCAACACCAATTATCTTTAAATTTCGTACCCATCGCATGTTTGTATCTGGAAATCAACCATTTTTGTATTGGTCTTGTATTCAAAATAAATAAACTATCTGGTTTTGCATTGTAATAATCTATAAAATTAAAATGTGAACCATCAGTAAAAGCATCATAACAGTTTATTATATTCATTACTGGTATAGTAGTATGAATTGAATTTATACCTAATTTTTTAAATAAATAATGTAAACTGGAAGTTCCAGTTTTATTAAATCCAATGACAAAAATTTTTTTCATTATTATTATATGTGTGTAGAAAATAAAAATACAATTATAACTCAAACTTTTCTAAATATTTTCTGGAATAAAATAAATGAATTCATTCAATTACAATAAATTTTATCCATTATTTTCTCTAAATTTTTATTTATTGCGACATTCTCTTCATCTCCATCACAAAAGATGTCACTTGTCAACGGTTCTTCAAATGGATCACTTACTCCTGTGAAATTCTTTAATTTTCCCTCCAATGCCAATTTATACAACCCTTTTACATCTCGTCTAACGCAACATTCTAATGATGTTTTCATATACACTTCAATGTATTTTCCTTTACTACTTATTAGCTTTCGATTAAACAATCTGTCTTCTTCGTATGGTGCTATATTCGCACACACTACTATTCCTCCATTATTTACGATTTCGGATGCAACATACCCTATTCTTCTTACATTCGCACTTCTGTCCTCTTTACTAAACCCTAACCCTTTACTTAAATGCAGTCTCACAACATCAGCATCCAATAGTGTTATTTTTCTTGATGTTTCCGTCTCTCGTAATTTATCAATCAATATATTCGCCATGGTTGACTTTCCACTTCCTGACAATCCTACAAAATAAATGCACATTCCCTTGTTATTTAATAATTTAAATTCAGTTCGCAATTCATCTATGATGTCCGTCCAACTAAACCACTCGGGTATATCAACTTGTTTACTTAACATATCACGTTGTTGTGTTCCTGATATATTCAACACGGTCATTCCGTATGGCACATCATTTTCATTTCTATACTCACCCAACTCTTTTACATATACAATTGAAGGTGATGTAATAATCTTTATGCCTATGTCTTTTTCATATTTTAATAACAGTTCATGTGCGTCGTACATACCATAAAAAGAACTACCATCTTTTTTCTTATAAGATGGTCCCGCGTGGTCCCTTCCCACAATAAAATGAGTACAACCATAATTTTTTCTTACTATTGCATGTAGTACTGCTTCTCGTGGTCCCGCCATTCGCATACTTAATGGCAATAATGATAATAGTGCCGTGTTATCTGGATATTTTTCTACCAACTTTTTATAACATCGTACGCGCGTATGATAATCAATGTCACAATCTTGTGTTACCCCTACGGTTGGATGTAGTAACAATTTAGCATTTTCTCCCACCTCCTTCAGTGCAAATTTTGTTAATTCAAAATGTGAACGGTGTAGAGGATTTCTCGTTTGAAACCCAATTACAGTATTCCAATTATTTTTTCTAAAATACTCTTTTGCCTGTTCCGGCGTATACCTCAGTTCTACAAAATCATAGTGGTTTGGCAACTGCATCTTTGTAATTTTTCCGCCAATGTATTTTTTATTTACACTTTCCATGATAATCGAATGGTATGGATGATTTGAATCATCCGAGCCCAGTGCCTTTCTACATTCTTCTAATAAATCTGGTTGGTATATATCCTCAACTGTCATTGTTGCAATGCAAATCCCCGTTTCATCTTTTAGTGTTACAACATCATTCATGTTGACACTTTTATCTGTCGCCAATATAATCGGAATCGGCCACACCGTTCCATTTTCTAAACTCAAATTATCTAAACATGATTTATAATCATTTTCTTTCATAAATCCATCCAGTGGATAAAAACCTCCATTCAATAGCAACTCTACGTCACATAGTTGTCTTTTATTTAACACAATTTCCATCTTAGTAAATTTATATTATTACATTTCATAAAATATTCATGAATATTACGAATATTACCAATAATATATTAAAATAAAAAATATTGTAATTCATATATCATATAAAAATAAATAGATTTTTTATAAAATTGAATTTAATTTGTATACAACATTTTTTAATACATGAAATCAACCACAACATATAAGATATAATGGAATCACAACAACAACCACCCTTATCAAAAATGAAAACAAAGATTGTTCAATTACTTCAGCGCGCATTCAAAGTGTGCAAATATGTAACACTTTTAATTATTTCAAATACTTTATTACACATTGTCGCGTATTTCATAATGTGCAATATATCACACCATTGTGCATCTAAATTATATTCATATTTTTGCACAGTTGACCACCTTGTAAGTATTGCTACAATAACAATGTCACCCTTTACATTAATGTCACCACATTGCATAGCAATACGATGGGTAATGATGGAAAGCGTAAACATTGTTTATTTTCAATTACTTATGCTCGGGTCGTGGGTTGTTTCAAAGGTTCCATAATAAAAATCTAAAAATCTGTTTTTACAATAATTTCATAAAAATAACAATGCATTTCATTTTTTTGTATAAACTTTTTTTTAAAAATCAAAAATGGACATTTATAAATGTCCAAATTCCATTTTTAAAAAAGAATCCTAAAATAAAAAAAATCATAAAAAAAACATTATTTTTTTTACGATGTATGTGTGCAAAACCTTAGCACACATGGTCGCATTCATGATTGTTAAAACTTGCACGACTGCATAAGAAAAACTTGGAAAAATCTGGGAAAATCCGGGAAAATCTGGGAAAATCTGGGAATTTCTGGAAAATGTTCCAAAAAAATAGGACAAAATAAGACAAAACGGGTAAAAAAAAGGACATGTATAAGAACAAATAAGAATATGGATAAGATTGAAATATGAACATTGTCCATTCTTCATAAAACTAACAAAATATATCATTTTTACAAACTTTTTTTTTAAAACCAAAAATGGACATTTATAAATGTCCAAATTCCATTTTTAAAAAAGAATCCTGAAATAAAAAAATCCTAAAAAAAATCAATTATTTTTTATGGGGGTAAATTTACAATTCCTTAGCATATATAATCTTAAAAAATATTCAAAAAAAACACCTGACTGCATAAGAAAAAAACAGAAAAAGACTGAAAAAGACTGAAAAAGTCCAAAAAACTCGGAATTTTCTAAAAAATATGCCAAAAAAATAGGACTTGGATAAGAAAATAGGACCTGTATAAGAAGAAATAGGGCTTGTATAAGAATAAAATAGGACCATAGATAAGATTCTTCAAAACACATGAAATGTGGATAGGACAAAATAGGACAAAATAAGACAAATAAAGGACAAAAAATACAATGAAATAATATATGAATAAAAACAATATAAGAATAAATAATATATTACATGTATATGAACATTTTGTAAAACTTTTAAATGCCAAAGGTTAAAATTAACTATGCTGAAATGATATTTTATAAGATATGTTGTTCATCATCAAACATTACTAAAGTATTTATAGGTCACACCACAAATGTAAACCAAAGAAAACACATATTAAAAAAACAAACTCAATCAGATATATATTATTCTGACATGATTGATTTTATTAAAAATAGTGGAGGATGGGAAAATTGGATTTTACAAATATTGGAAAAATACGAATGTAAAACACACATTGACATTGTCTTGAGAGAAATTTATCATTCAGACATGTTAAATAAAAAAACAAGTGTTGTAGATAATAATAATAATAATAAGAGCAATGCCAGTAATAACAATGAAAAATGTAATGACAATATTGGTAATAATAATTCCAATGCCAATTGTAATACTGCAAATAAATTATTCATATGCAAACATTGTAATTATAGGTGCATTAAAAGTAAACATTTTAAACAACATTTGATGACGCGAAAACACCTTGACGAAGTTCAAAATGGTACTGCATCATCACTTAAAACGAGCGAGGATAAAAAAGAACTTGGATTTTACATTAATGAATGTGACGATGAGTCGAGTGAAAATAAAAATGAATTAATCCTTCAGTTATTAAAAGATAACGAGTCTATGAAAATATTCATGAAGGAACAAAATGACATGTTGAAGGAAATGATTGCAAATCACAACAACACAACAACAACTACCAATATAAGACATAAAAATATTAAACAGAAATTTAATATAAATATTTTTTTAAATGAACAGTGTAAAGATGCAATAAATATGTGCGATTTTATTAAATCTCTCAAAGTCACGTTTCATGATTTAGAAATTACAAGAGACAAGAGCCTGGAAGAAAGCGTAAGCACAATCATGTTGAGAGGGCTAAAAGAGCTGGATGTTTACAAGCGCCCCATTCACTGCACTGACCAAAAGAGAGACGTCATGTACATTAAAGATGAAAAATGGGAAAAAGATGATGGAAATATTAAACTTAAAGAATCGATAGATACTCTTTCAAAAAAACAAATGTATACTTTGAAAGAGCTGAGAGATTCAGACCCGGAAATAAAAACAAACGATGATAAAAGGGATAAATTTCTTGTAACAATGAATCATGTTAGCACGCCAATAACAGAAATCAGTGGGAAAAAAATGATAAAAACAATTGGTAAGGAAATATTTATTGACAAGGAATTAGATACATTTTAATATTTTATTTTTTACATTATACATGTTGTGGTGAGTAACTGCTGTCATTAAGTGACTGTTGGTAATGATAATGAGTATTCGTTTTATAATAGTTATCTCTATAATATTTATCTTTCAAACAGAAAGCTCCGCATGCTACAATAAAAATACCACATACTGCGATGGTTGCTGGCCAAAATTCCATCATTTTTGTTTGTTGATTATATATATTGTATTTATATGTTTAATATATTATTTATTATATATAAAATTATTATGTTTATTTATTGATTTTAATAAACATAATAAAAGGATAATTATATAAATATATAAATAAAAAAAATGTCTGCAACGGATGCGAACACGAAAGAACAACTCGTAAAAAATGTTAAAGCATGGATACAAATGGACAATGAAATAAAAGAGTTTCAAAAAGAAATAAAAGAGAGAAGAGATAAAAAGAAAGATGCAACAGATAAATTATTGCACATCATGAAAGATAATGAAATAGATTGTTTCGATATAAATGGAGGGCAACTTATATACTCGACAACAAAAGTAAAGGCGCCTTTGAATAAAAATACTCTTATGAATGCATTATTGAAATTTTATCAGAATGACCAGAATCAAGCGCAAAAAGTTGGAGACTTTTTAATGGAAACGAGAGAAGAAAAAATAAAAGAATCTATACGCCGAAAAAAAATATAGAAGAAAATAATATTAAACAATTATTTATTATATTATTATTAATATAACAAATAAACATGTTACCTGGAAAGTCTTCACGAAAAAAAGACACAGATATTAAAAAAATAAATAAAAACAAAGTATTCAATGACGATGGTGGAATGAATTCAGTTGAAGAAATGTCGGTGCAATATAGTTTAGATAAATTAGGCGACGCTGGTGCATATGAGTTTGAAAACGGCAGTAGCAGCGGTAGTGAAACAGGTTATGAGAATAACGAAGATGGTTGTGATATGTATCCGTTTGCATCTACGCTAAAAAAAGATATAGATGAAACTGATATTGAGGCCGCCGGAGAAGATGCAACAATTCATATTTGTGTATATCAAATAAACACATCATGCCAGGTTCCGTTTATTGAATATCTAATGAACAATAGCTACAATAATAAATCAAAAAAACAACAATTTGAATTTCCAAATATAAAATATGCTCCATCAAAACGAACACTGCTTGACCAAGCAAAAAAATATGTCTCAACTGTATTACTTAAAAATAATGAAGTTGTAAAATATAGGGGGGATTTAAATACAAACAATGGCATTTATTTATTTTTTCATAAATATTTTAGAAAACTTAAAATTCCATATAAACTTTCTATGATTGATGATGAATTATGGTGGATAGTTACGAGTGAAATTGTAAATTTTAAAAAGGTTTTGTACATTGATGTGGACAAGCGTGTGATTGATCTATTTATAAAAAATCCTTCAATTATGCGACTGTATGATTGTAATAATCATTTATTAGAAACGCCGGTAGTTTGTTACTATGGAGACCAATATCAAAAAATAACGTATTTGGCTTTTTTTGGACTATTAAAGACGCCGTTGAAAAGTTCATTTGGTCCATTTTATGTAGGAACAAATTTTTTATCTTCAATGAAGTATGCTTGTTATACCAACGATTACAAACCATTTGAACTGTATGATGGGACTGCATTGACCATAGGAAAATATGGGAAATATGTTGAAGGAGGTGTTTTAAGGTCGATATTATTCGTTGGTAAAATGAAGGTATTTTTAAAAACAGATGTTCCTGATGATTCACAAATTTCACAAGAACTTGCAAAAACTGATGAATCTATTCGTAAGTTGTTAGCAATTCGTGATTCTAACGGAAATTGGACGGAAAATTATGACACGGCATACAGCGGGCTGTATTTTGTATCCACCGGCAGTGATGACGACGTTTCTGCTAAGAATAAACAAATTGCAGTTTCTACTGTGGAATGGTTTTTTAAAAATTATGATCATTCATCCATTTTATCATATCACATGGTGGATACAAGTGCAATTCCTGAAAAATATAATGTAGACTATACTGACTATAAAATAAAATAAAATGAATTAAAACATATTTTTTTATATAATGGCATAGTAAGGCATAGTAAAATAAAATATAAATTTATATGGCATCGTCTCTAAAATTAAAATTGATTGTAATTTGTGCTGCGATTGGACTTGATTACATTATAACAACAATTATGAGTTTTTTAGGAATAGACCCTAGTTTATATGGAAACTACTTGACATTCTGGAATGCTCTGGTTGTATTCTGGGTTGTATTGCCGTCTAGAATTGAATCACCCATTGACAATATTTAATTAATATTATTATTTATTATTATTTCTTTCTATAATAAATAATAATAATATATTAATTTATAAAACACACATAGCATAAAATAATGGAACCAATAAATTATAACCGCGATTTAGAACATCTTTTAGCTCAATCTGCAGAAGAATGTGAAAGTTTGGGAATATTACATCTTGCATCATATGAAAAATATAATCTGCTTTCGAATTATATAAATATTCCGGTAATTGTTTTAAGCAGCGGAATCGGTTTCATAACCGGCATTGATTTGAATTATGATAAAATGAATATTATACTCGGCATTGGAAGCGTATTTGTTGGAATTATCAAATCTATCGATTCCTATTTTCAGCTTGGAAAACGCGCGGAAGCGCACAGGTTGTGTGCTTTACAATACACGCAAATCAATAAGAAGATTCAAATTGAACTTTCTCTCTGCAGAGAACAACGTCAAACTGCAAAAGATATGCTCTCAATTATAAAAACAGACATCAAAAATTTGCAGGACATTAGCCCGATAATTGATAAGGAAATAATTACACAATATAATTTAAAATACGGCAAATATAGTAATGTAAAAAAACCGAATTTTGTTAATGGGCTTAGTGAAGTTAAAATAAACATGAATTCTTTGGAGGATGAAGCATTGGCATCTCTGTCGCACTCAGTTCATGGAGGATTTAATAACAATAACAATAATACTGGTAATAATAATAATGGAAATAGTGGCAGGAGCGACTATGATGGTACATTTTTTAATAGTCCGCTTGATTTTACCAATAATGTCAATGTTAACTCATCATCACTGCCACCATCCGCAAAAAAATCACTACCGTCCTCTACAAAACCAACACCACCGCCGTCCGTAAAATCAACACCACCGCCATCCGTAAAAAAACAAAATTTGATCGTTAATGCAGATTTGACATTTTCTACTCCAACTCTTACTCCGTCGTCTCTATCATATGATGCAACAATATTAAATCCTCCAAACCTGACACTTGATCAAAATCAAAATCCTGCAAGTGACGATAATATGAACATTATTATTGATGTTCCTCATCCTAATACTGATGTGCCTGAAAACAATGGTGACGATTTGGGAGCCATGTAATTTTTTTGCAATCCATTGTTAACTTATATTATTTAAAAAATTGAAATAAAGAATGATTACAATATAATTAACATACATACATAGATAATCACACAACACAACACAAATGGAGCGTCGAATTGGAGCGAGAATAGATTCATACATTATTGCTTTCAAAGACGATGTTTCTTTGAAAATACGAGAATTAAATGCAGCTTTATCAGTAGAATCAAAAACACAAGAGCAACAACCGTCTCAGCAAACTCAAATTGCAGACCATATGTGCAAGCAACTTATTTCATTCGTCTACGACTATGAAAAACTAAAACTTGGCAAGGAGGATTTTATGAAACGAAAACGCGTAAAAAATATTGTTCCTTCTCAACATCGGTGTCATGCAAAACGCGCAAACGGAGAACAATGCACCAGGAAAAAAAAAATAGGGTGCGACTACTGTGGAACGCACACAAAGGGTGCACCTAACAGTATAATGGACGATGGTGTAAATGAGAATTCAGCAGTTAAAACGTCACAACAAAGTGTCAATGTGTGGGTTCAAAATATCAAGGGTATTGAATACTTTATAGATGCAAATAATAATGTTTATAAACATGAAGATGTCATTGAAAACACGGCAAATCCCCAAATTATTGCAAAGTGTGCTAAGAATGAGTCGGGACAGTACTCCATTGAATTTTTGTAAATAGCAAGATGGCAGTTATTTGAATAAATGAATAATAATTTAATAATTAAATTATTATTTTTTATTAATTTATAGAGTATATTTATAACATATAAATTTATAACACTGATGTTTCCTTTTTCTTATAGTTCAAGCGCCATCGGCGGTGTTGGCACGATGCAGAGTTTGTTTACCAATAATGCGCAAGTTTTTTATAAACCTCACAGTTTAGCCGTCGGCGGAACGGGAACGGTCGTAAATTCTAGACACAAGGCCAGAAAAACATAATTAGGTATTTTTCATTCCATTCATTCTTTACTATTTATCTATTTATAAAAATATACAATAAGTAATGTTACGAGTATTAGATTTATTGAAATGTGGTTATGCATTTCAATATCATCCAAGTCATGTTTTGTATCAAATAAAATATCGGCAAAGTCGATTCCAAAATTTGTGTCGTCGTGTAAGTGGTGGTCACGATGCGTTGACGGTTTTAGAAAGAGGTAGTTGATGTTGTGACCGGTCCCATATACAAGTGCCCACATTAATATAACTCTAAAATCAATGAAATAATTGGCAAATTTAACACTAAGAATTAAAAATCCTCCTTGTGCTAGTAAGTTGTTCAAAAATTCGTGTAAAATATTTACAGGTTGTTTATTGATTGCAGAGTCATGATGTGTCGTTGAATGAAAATCTAACACTTTGCAAGTTTTTAAAAGGATATTATCTATGCATGGATTTATATTATTTTTTTTAAATTTATTATAAACATCTGTAAAATTTACGTTATGTGAAATGCGATGACTAACATGTCCTGTGATCATTATAAAAATATACGAGAATACAAGTGTTAAATATGACGTATTTTCCGGACTACTTTGTTTAAACATGTAAAAACAGAATATCAACGACAAATAAAACCATTTGTTTATTTTAATGCTTTCTTTTAGTGCAGAATATAATTTCTCTCTATGTAATTGAGTGTCTTCTTCGACTTGGCGCGAATCATCAACACATTTAGTATATTTTTCTGGTTCTAGTCCTTCACAATATTTAGATTTATTTTTAAATTTCTTTTTATTTTTAGTTTTAGTTTTATTTTCGGTTTTTTCTTTTAAATCGTTCATTTGTACAAATTGTGTTGTGTGTTAATATATATAAATAAATTATATATATGTTATGATTTTTATATCTAAAGTAAAACGAAATGAAATAGTTGAAAAAATGAAAACTTATTTTCAAAGTGGGAAACTATCTGACAAGTCGCTTGGAATTATGATGCGGACGTTTCATATAAGCACTCCTGTATCATATCTAATTCTTTCAGTACTTGCACCACGATATGTTGTAAATATTGTGGCAGTATTGCTGCTTGTTATTTTTCTCATGTTTTTTGTATTCGGCGGATGCATTTTAAGCATGGTTGAAAATAAAATATGCAATGACGATTTCACTATAGCAGACCCATTTTTAGAATTATTAGAAATGGAAAAAAATTCTAAGAATAGATTTAATATTTCATTGAGGATTTTTACTATTTACAACATAATTATTGGAATAATATACTACATTCGATTTTTACGTTAACGATTGAGTTGTTCAACTAGTAAAAAAATATTTTTGTTTTTGTTTTTCTTTTTTCTTTTTATTTTGATTTAAATTGCATCTCTCTAACTCTAAGAACGATTTTTGCCTCTGTAGTGGTTGGCGACTCCTGAGATGTTGGCATCATTCTTGTTGAAGTTCCTCCCACACTGCATTTCGATAGTTGTTTTGGTTATTTTTCCATTTCCATTGACACAACTTTTTGCGTGTAATCTTTCACGTGCAGCCAACACTCTATCACATTTGTGTGAAGTAGTATATCCACATCCACCACAAGTAAATGTTGCAGAATCAGTGTAGTTGATGATGTATGACATTGTTATTTCTTCTTATTTCTTTTCTTGACTTGAACTGATGAATATAAGTATATTTTTTAAGTTTTCAATTTATATTTTTTTACATTAAAAAGTACAACATTTTCAAATCATTTTACATTTGAAAAAAAATGATTTTTTTTATTTTTTTGTTTATTTTATGTATAAGACGACTTGTAATCGGGGTCGCTGTTGTCGCACAAGAACGGAATAAAACCACATTGTTTGCGAAATTCATCAATCAAGATACTTTCGTAGCTATGGTATGTTTGAACGCGGATTTTGACATCGTGACCAAACACGTTGCGGGTGATTTCTTCTTCGGGCAATTTGTAGCCGAACAACTTGACGTCGCACCCCATATTCAAGTAGAAGTACAGGGTATTGTAGATGTATTTGTTCGTCTCACTTGCCTTGCCCGATTTGCCTCGCTCTTCGATGTGGTGTCCGCAAATGTAGCTTCCAAAACGACCACAGATACTGTTGCGTGTGCCACCGATTTTGGTAATGCGCCCGTTGATGACAATCATGTAGAGCCATTCACTCTTTTGTTTTAGAAGGGCTTCATCTACCACACTTTTTAATTCTATCAAGGTGGTGCGTTTTTTTTTGCCTTGGCGGTTGCCGGAAGCGAATACTTCATTATCTTTGACGATATTGGCCAAATGGATAAACTGCTTACCTTTCTCGAAATCTTCGACGGGAATTGTCTTGTCGTGGGGGATGAGTTTGATCCATTTTTTGATATACGAACGTTCGCGTAATTTTACTAACCTGTCGTCGTCGAGGCGAATGCTGTCGGCAGGGAAATGAGAAAGCAGGTGTCTGGATAAGTATTTGTGTTTCAGTTTGATGTAAATCGTGTTGCCTGTCCTTCTGCCCACGATTGTTGTCATCACGTTTCAATACAAAATATAATACACTACCAAATATAAATCAAAAAAATAATTTTTCAATTTATATTTTTTACATTATATATTTTACTGTTTTTTATTTTTTATTTTTACGAGATATGGTTTTTTAATTTATAATATTTGATTACTTAATTAAAGATTCATTTAACAACAATATTAACATAATAATAAACATATTAAAAAAATAATATTTGATATTATATACAAAAAAATACGCGCACGATGAACCCAAATATAAGTAGCATGAAAATCGAGACTGATACATTTGTTTCTATCATTTGCGTTGCAGCATTTATTGGATACATGTTGGGTATACAACACGCAGTAACTAATGTGATAAAGACACAGAAGACAGAGCAGCAATCTATCAAATTTCACAAGACTACACAGACTAATTTAAGTGAATTGGCAGAACTACTGACTTCAAATAACATGATGGTTGAACGGCAATTATCAAATAATGAAGAAGTGTGTTACAATTTGAACATAGAAGATTCAAAAAATGAAAACATTGATCGTCTTGTAGAACCTAAAGTAGAATGTGAAGAAGTAAATTCTAATAAATACAATGATAATGTATCAGACAATATATTAAATAGTTTTGGAAATATAAACAGTCCAGAAGAAGAATATGAAGTTGTAACTGATAGTATTAAAAAACTTGACACAAAAAAACAACCTCAATATTATTTTGG
>Ga0315288_10000924_pt1 | contig 37376 bp, 20 predicted proteins | sample YL17G11_20_MG_FD_203454 | JGI IMG/M metagenome (GOLD analysis project Ga0315288, IMG submission 203454) | Sediment microbial communities from Yellowstone Lake, YNP, Wyoming, USA - YL17G11_20 | ecosystem: Environmental > Aquatic > Freshwater > Lake > Sediment | place: USA: Wyoming | collected...
TGCCGGGTCCATCGGTCGCGTGTGCTGCCATCTGATGAAGGACCGGGTCCGATCCCTGACGCTCATCGGGCTGGCGAGCGATCCTCTCGAGAACCTCCGCGCCGAGTTGGAGGCCGCCGGGAGCTGCCCCGTGCAGGTCCGCCGGGACTCAAAGAACGTGCTGCCCGAGCTGGATGTGCTCGTCTCCGTCACCAGCGCCGTTGACACCGTGATCGACGCCCAAGACCTCAAGCGCGGCGCCGTCGTGTGCGATGTGGCCCGCCCGCGCGATGTGAGCAAGAACGTCGCCCGGAAGCGCAATGACGTGCTCGTCATCGAGGGCGGCGTCGTGCAGGTGCCCGGCGATGTCGACTTCGGGTTCAACTTCGGCTTCCCGCCCAAGACGGCGTATGCGTGCATGTCCGAGACCATGATCCTGGCCCTGGAGGGGCGCTTCGAGAGCTACACCCTCGGGCGCGACCTTACCCTGACGCAGGTGACCGAGATCGCCGACCTGGCGAAGAAACACGGGTTCCGCCTGGCGGGCTTCCGCAGTTTCGAGCGGGCGGTGACGGAAGAGCAGATCGACGAGATTCGCAGGAACGCGGGGCGCTGACTACCTCTCCCATTGGGAGAGGTCGGAACGACGGACGAAGTCCGACGTTCCGGGTGAGGGAGCAGGCGTCGTCGGGCACGCCCTCCCGCAATGGAGCGGGCACGATGAACTGTCGCGAGTGCGCGGTGCAGTGGTTCCCTCGAGTCCTCGTCGCGGCGCTCCTCCTTGGCGCGTGCATGGGGCGGGCCGATGCCTACGGCTACCTCTGTCACGACCCGTCCGTGGGCATCAACACCCAACGACATGGCGGCTCCAGAGGGATCGTCGCTCGCTGGCCGCTCGACGCGTCGGGAGAAGCGCGCATCCCCTACTGGATCGACCGTGTCCCGCCCAAGGACGGTCAGCTTCCCGGAACCATCGACGAGGTGATCGACGCGGTCAGATGCGCGTTCGCCGTCTGGGACAGCGTGGACACGGCGGCGGTCACCTTCGAGTACCGTGGGCTCGTGGACAAGGCGGACGCGCTCGACAACACGAATGTGGTGACCTTCCGACCCACGTACCCAGCCCCGCCCGACTTCGAGTGGGCGATCTTCCCCAACGCCTGGTACACGAGTGGCGCCGACCTGCCGGGCCCCGACGGAACATGGGTAGCGACGCCCCCCGGACGCTTTCTGGACTGCGACATCGTTGTTTACTCGCCCGGAGGCTACACGCTCGCCGCGGTTGAGGCGCCCGAAGACGATCGGCTGAGCCTTCGGGGGATCATGGCGCACGAGATCGGTCACATGCTCGGGCTCGACCACAGCGGGCTGGGGCAGTCCACCATGTACGCCTACGCAACGTGGGGGCTGGGGTTCCCGGAGCTTACCCTCTTGCCCGATGACCGCATCGGCCTGTCGACGCTCTACCCGACGCCTGAGTTCCTGGCCCGGTTCGGCCGGATCGATGGGCGCGTGGTCGACGGGGACGGCCGACCCGTGGCCGGGCTGAACGTGGTCGCCGTGGATTCGGCCACTGGCGAAGCGCTCGCGTCCTCGATGACAGGGCTGGCCGACACGGACGAACGGGGCGTGCCCACGGCTTACGACCTCAGCGCCGGGGAGTTCCGCATCTTCGTCCCGCCGGGCCGGTACGGCCTGCTCGTCGAGCCGATGGGACACGCCACACAGGGGCCCACCTACATGTCGGGGATCTACGGATCGGCGAGCGGACGCGGCTCATTCCTGGACACCTCGTGGCAAGCCGCATTCGACACCGTGGTACTGACCGTCGATGCCGGAGGAACGGCGCATCGGGACCTGGTAGTCTCTCGGGCAGACGACTCCACACCGCTTTTCGGTCGCCGGGTGTCGCTGCGACGGTCGGAGGCACTGTCCGCATGGCAGAGCCCGGCGGAACTGCGCCGCGGTGATCGAGCGACCATCGCTGTGGAGCGGGGTACAGTCGGGGAGCCGGGGAAGGTCGCGGCGGTGAGCTTCGACTTCGTTGGCGGGAGTATTGAGGTGCTGCCGGCTGCCTCAGAGCCCGCCGAGGGCCTCCTGGCCCTGGAGGTCAAGGTTGCCGATGATGCGGCGCTCGGGGCTCGTGTTCTGCGCGCCACCACGGACAAGGGCGTGGCCTACTTCCCCGGCGCCGTCGCTGTTGTCGATGACCCGGGAGCAGGTCGCCCGGGGGCGTGATGCTCTCTCGGCGCTCGGTGTGGAGGTATCTGGCATGCGCGAGTGCGTCGTACTCGGTCTGCTCTGGTGCGTGGCGGTCGCGTCCGCGCAAGGGCCGGCTGCCGTTGAGGGCAAGACACTGGACGAATGGGTCGCGGCCATCGAGGCGGGGCCCATCGAGCACCGCGCTGTCCGAGCCCTGGGCGAGTTCGGCGAGCCGGCGATACCGCATCTCGTTCGCCTGCTTCGGGCGGCCGAGGGCGGCGACATCCGGTTCCTCGCACAGGAGGCGCTGGCCCAGGTCGGCAAGGCCGCTGTGCCGGAGCTTGACAAGGTCATGGGGGATGGCGACACCGCCGCCCGCATGGGCGCCGTGTTGGCCCTGGAGAAGATTCAGGGCGAGGACGCGACGCCGATGCTCTCGGTCGCTGCTGCGGACGCGGACCTCGCCGTCGCCATTAGGGCCCACGGCGCCCTCTTGCGAATCACCGGCGACGTCGCCGCGCACCTCCCGCCGCTGGTCGACGCCTTGGCCCGACCGGAGACAGGCCTCCGCTGGATCGCGGCGGAAAGCCTCGGCTGGTGCGGCCCGCTGGCCGCGGGTTCCGAGGATGCTCTGGCGGCGGCCCTGAGCGACGCCGACTCCGGTGTTCGCGCTCAGGCGCGCGGTGCGCTCGAGCGCATTGGCACGTCCGAGTCAAAGGAGGCCCTGGCGATGGAAGCGGTTCAGCGCCTCGAGACGGGGACGGTCGAGGAGCGACTGGACGCCGCCGTGCAGATCGGCCGAGCCGGCCCGACGGTCGGTGCGCTGGCGCAACGGCTGCAGGCCGTGCGCGACGACCGCACCCAGGATGTACTGGTGCGCGGCTACGCGGCCTGGGCCCTCTGGCAGGTCGCACCCGATACGCGGCTGGCGCGCACCTTCCATGTGGCGCAGAGCGATGGGGCGTCCGATGACAACGACGGCACTCGCGAGCACCCGTGGCGAACGGTGTCCCACGCCGCCGAGACTGCAATACCGGGCGACACCGTGGTGATCCACGAGGGCACCTACCGCGAGTGCGTGCGCCCATTCCTCGGCGGCACGGACGAGGACCACCTCATCACCTATCGCGCGGCGGAGGGCGAGGCCGTGGTACTCACGGGATCCGATGTCTGGACGCCGGCGTGGGAAAAGGCGGAGCTGCCCGGCACGGGCGTGTCGGCCTGGCGAGCGCCGTATGAGCGGCATCCGTGGGACCACCCGGAGCAGTGGCCCGAGCCACAGTCCGGGCCCATGCACCGAGCGGAGCAGGTGTTCGCCGATGGTCGACTGCTGACCCACGTGGGCACGGCCCAGGAGCTAGCCGACCAGACGGACACATTCCTCACAGACGATGATGCCGGACTGCTGTGGGTGCACATTCGCGATGACGCTTCCCCCTCGGACTGCCTCATAGAGCGCTCGATGCGCCAGCAGATCTTCGCGCCCGCCGTGCGCGGTCTCGGCTACATTCGGCTCCAGGGGCTGACGTTCCGCCATGCCGCCAACCCGGAGTCCAATGGAGCCAACTGGGGCACCATCAGCCACCGCGCCGCTGTGAGCGTTCGCACGGGGCACCACTTCGTCATGGAAGACTGCACAGTCACCTATGCCAACGCCCAGGGGATCGACGTGGGCGGTGAGGGCTGGGGTGATGACCTCCGCGGCCAGCCGGTGGTGAGCGATGAGCGCGGCCACCATCGGCTCCGTCGGTGCGAAGCCACCCACAACGGTGTCGCCGGCATCGTCGGTTGGGCGGGCGCCGTCGTCGACGTGGTGCTCGAGGACTGCGTCACGAACTACAACTGCCTCAAGGGCAACTTCTACGCATACGAGGCCGCGGGCGTGAAGTTCCACACCGTGGACCATGTCATCGTGCGGCGGCACCGCTCCCACGGCAACAACGCCTTCGGGATCTGGTTCGACTACAACTGCAAGGACAGCCGGATTACCCAATGCGTCTGCACGGACAACATGGCAGCCGGCATCTTCTACGAGGTCAGTCCGGGGCCGATGCTCATCGACACGAACATCGTCATCGGGACCCGCCATGCGCCTGAGGGTGGCTGGGCGGAAGGGATCTACTCCCACGACGGCAACAACGCGACGTACGCGAACAACCTGATCCTCTCCTGCGCGAGCTACGGCATCCGGCTGCGGGACCTCTTCGGTCGGGTCGCGGACGGCAAGCCGACGACAACGAGTCACAATCGCGTGCTGAACAACATCATCGGGCCGTGCGACGCGGGCGCGATTAGCCTGAACCCAAATGTGGAGTTGGCGGAGGACAACCTGAGCGATCGGAACACGTTCATCGCGGAGGACGCCACAGGACCTTCGATGCGGCTCGAGGCAGGGGGCGGGATCATCGACTGGGCCAACACCCCCATCGGCGCGAACCTGGGCGCTACCGGCGACGGCTCCCAGATCGTGTCCTACGAGCAGTGGCGTGACATCGTCGGGCAGGACCGCCAGAGCATCCTCGTGACACCAGACCAGTTGGGCGCGCCGCTCCCGGACACCGTCGACGCGCAGACCGACCTCTCTGCGCTGATGGGCTGGCTCAAGGCGCGGTGGCCCGCCGGCAACGTCGGTCCCGACGATGGCTATGGGCCGTACACGCCTGGCCCGGCCGAGTGACCTGCTACTGGATGCGGCCTGGTCCGGCTGTACCGCGTGAGCCCACGGCCGCTCGGCGGGATCACAGGCGCCACGACTTCACAGCGCTGGGCGGGCTGGGTATAGTCTCTCCCCGGAGCATCTGACGCGCAGGGAGCACACGATGGGCGCCAGTACCGGGGCAGCCAACCTGACGATCCTCGTCCTCGCCGACACCCACTACGTCCGCCAGGCGAAGCACACCATCCCCATACCGACTCGGCGCGGGCAGCTAGGCGCGGAGCTGGTCGTCCGAGCATGTGAACTGGCGCGGCGCAGAGCCGATATCGACGCCATCGTGATGATGGGCGATGGCGTCGACAACGGGGCGGCCGAGGGCGCCGATCTGGATGCCGTCGAGCTCCGCGAGGAGCTGGCGCGGCCGGGCCTTCCACTGATATGGGTGCGCGGCAACCACGACGGGCATGTCGTCGATGGCGACGGTCGGCCCGTGGAGTGCATCGTGAGGGACTACCGCCTGATCGCTTTCGCCGACACCTATGCCGCCGGCGACCATGCGTCCCGTCCGCCGGAAGCGGTAGCGCATGTTGTTGACGCCGCTCGACGGGACCCGAGGCGCCCGGTCATCGCGCTGCAGCACAACCCCGTCCACGTGCCGATCGAGAGCACATACCCCTACATTCTCACGAACCGCGAGCAGGTCATGGCGGCCTACCGCGACGCGGGTGTCGTGCTATCGATCAGCGGACATTACCACCCCGGCCAGCCGCTGTCGCGCGACGGCGACGTGTCCTATCTCACGGCTCCCGCGCTCTGCGAGGCGCCGTTCCCATTCGTGCTGATCGAGCTACGGGGCAGGGAGATCGACGTGACCCGGCTGGAGCTGCGGATGGACGACCAACTGCCCCTCGAGGATCTCCACGCGCACACTCAGCTCGCCTACTGCGCCCAGGACATCACCGCGGCCCTTGTCGTGGAGCGCGCGCGGGAGATGGGCGTCTGCCGCGTCTGCTTCGCCGAGCACTCATCGCAGTTGTACATGCCGCCGGAGGCCTTCTGGGGAGGGCACTACCTGCGGGATCCCGACGTGTGCGCTCGGGAGCGCAGGGCGGGGCGAGCGCGTATGCCGCAGTACCGGGACCTGGCGACGGCCATGCGGGGCGATTCCGTTTCGTTCGGCCTGGAGGTGGACGGAGATGGCGCGGGCGGGATCACCCTCCTCGATGAGGACAGAGACGGCTGGGATCTCCTCATCGGCGCCGTACACTACGTCCCCGAGACCACCCAGCCGGCGCCCGACCAGGCCATCGCCGAGCGGGAGTTCATGGCGGCGACGGAGGACCTGCTCCGCAACGGGGTCGACATCCTCGCTCACCCGTTCCGTCTGTTCCGCAGATCGGGCCTGGAGGCTCCGTCCCACCTCCTCGAGCCGGTGGCCGACATGCTGGTTGCCTACGGAGTGGCAGCGGAGCTCAACTTCCACACCAACGAGCCGTCCCCCCACTTCGCCGCTCTGTGCCTCGAGCGCGGGGTGAAGCTGACGTTCGGCGGCGACTCACATGCGATGTGGGAAGTCGGCGCGATGTGGCCTCACGTGCGCTTGCTGCAGGAAGTGGGCGTCACCCCGGCAGAGCTGAGCCGAGTGCTACTTTGGCTCGACGAGGCGCCCCACCGCTGGAAAACCGGGGACAGCCACCGGTTTCGCCGGTGATGGTCCCCTAGGATGCTGGCCCCCGCGCGAAACCGGCGGCTGTCCCCGGTTCCCGCCGGGCTCCCGTTGGACTTCCGGCGCGCGCATCGCTCATACTGGGCCCTCGTGTTGGCCCAGATGGCGGAGTCCGGCACATGCAGATCGCGATGATGATGGGGCTGGCCGTCGGGCTTTCGATGGATGCCTTCTCGGTGGCTGTGGCCGTGGGCGTGGCCCTCGGCAAGCTGACCGGGCGGCAGTTGTTTCGGCTCGGCTGGCACTTCGGGCTGTTCCAGTTCTTCATGCCGCTGATCGGCTGGTTTGGGGGGGCGGCCGCGGGCGCGGTGATCACTCGCGTCGATCACTGGCTCGCCCTCGGCCTGCTCTCGTACATCGGCGGCAGGATGCTCGTCAGCGCGATACGACACGATGAGGAGGAGGTCAGGGGCGACCCCACCCGCGGCCTCTCCCTCGTCATTCTCTCCGGCGCCACCAGCATTGACGCCCTCGCCACGGGACTGAGCATGAGAGCCATGGACGTGAACGTGTGGGTGGCATGTACCATCATCGGCGTCCTCACCGCCGGGCTCACCGCGCTGGGGATGCTCCTCGGTGCGGCTGGGCGGACGAAGCTCGGGCCCTACGCCAAGGCTCTCGGCGGCGTGGTGCTGATCGCTATCGGCATCCGCGTCGTTGTAGTCCACCTGAGTAGCTGAGCGTGGCCGCGGCCCCGCTCCCGAAGGGAAAGCACCGTGGTACGCACAAGCGCGACCCGCTTCGCCGTTGTCCTGGCCACCGTGACCTCCGTCGGCATTGGGAGGGGCGCCTCCCAGGCGATATCGATAGGGGTGGGCGAGGTGTGGTCTGTGGCCTTCTCACCCGATGGACGGATGCTCGCCGTTGCCGGCGCTGAGGGTATGGTGGGCGTCTTCGATGCGGAGACGCATGAGCTTCTCCGCCGCTTGGAGGGCCACACGGGGCTTGTCCGGGGAGTGGCGTTCTCGCCGGACGGGAGCCGGCTCGCGACGGCGGGGTTTGACCATACACTCCGCGTGTTCGACGCGCAGTCAGGCGCGACACTGAAGGTGCTTCAGGACTCCGCACCTGCGTTCTACCCGTCGTTCCTCCCCGGGGCGGACCAGCTCGTCAGTGCCAGCGAGGAGCCCGGTGTCCGCGTGTGGGACCTTGCCCGGGGGGAACTCCTACGTACGCTGGGGGGCCATGCTGATCGCGCCTGGGCCGCGGCAACGTCACCGGACGGCACGCAGATCGCCAGCGGCAGCCGCGATGGAACGGCTCGACTGTGGGACGCGAGAACGGGCGAGCTCCGGCATGAGCTCTCCCACCACACAGCGGCGGTGTGCTGCGCAGCGTTCTCGCCCGATGGCGTCCTGCTTGCCACGGGCAGCGCCGACACCTCAGTGCGGCTCTGGGACACGCGAACGGGAGAGCCCACTCTCACGCTTGGGGGCCATAGCGGCCCGGTATGCGATCTCGGGTTCTCTCCCGACGGCCGCATAGTGGCATCCGTTACGGGCGATGGCATCGTCCGGCTTTGGGGTGCTGCGACGGGCTACTTCCTGCGGGCGCTTCGTGGTGGGGGCTACGCGCTGGCGTTCTCACCCGATGGCGCGCTCATGGCGACGGGCGGCGCGAAGGACACTGTCGACATCCTCGATGTGCGCCACGCAATATCGGCGCGAGAGAGCGTGGTGGACCTTGTCCCGGAGATGACGCGGATCGGGTTCGTGCCCCGCGGACAGGGCGCTCGGAACACCTGCTCGGTGTTCACGACGATGGGCGTCCTGGAGTACGCGGCATACCAGCGAACCGGCGATGCGCGCAAGCTAAGCGTCGACTACCTGAACTGGGCGTGTAACCAGGTCATCGGCAACCAGACCGAGGACCGTGGCCAGTTCTTCAAGGATCTGCTGCAGGGCTTCGAGCAGTACGGCATCTGCCGCGAGGACGAGATGCCCTACCGGCCGGCGTTCGAGCCGGACTACGCTCCCGCCGACGAGGCCCGGAAGACTGCGGAGGGGATCCGGTCACTGGGGCTCACGGTGCACTGGGTGAACCCCCTTGGGAAGGGCTGCATCACGCGCGAGCAGCTCGACGAGATCCGCGGCGTCCTCGCGTCGGGCTACCCCGTTGCGGCCGGGTCCTACCACAGCGTGCTTCTCGTCGGGTACATCGACGATCCGGCGGAGCCGGGCGGCGGCAGCTTCCTCATTCGTGACTCCGGAGGCCCGGGCCACTACTTCGAGATGAGCTACGAGGAGGCCCTCGGCAGGGTCGGGGACGTGTTCTGGGTCGAGTGAAGCCGTTGCGGCTACCACAGCTTGCGCGGGACGTGGCAGGCGGGCTCGGCTCCCCTCTTGTCTAGATACTCCTGGTGGTAGTCCTCGGCTGGCCAGAATGCCCCTGCCGAGGTCACCTCGGTAGCGACGTTCAGTCCCTTTTCCCGGAGCTCGGAGATCAGCCGCTCCGCGGTCTCACGCTGCGAGTCGTCCAGATAGAACACGGCGGAACGGTACTCGCGGCCGATGTCTGGGCCCTGACCGTCGACCTGGGTTGGGTCGTGGATCTCGAAGAACAGCTTGAGCACACCCTCATACGAGACCCTCACGGGGTCGAACAGCACTTCGACGGCTTCCGCGTGGCCCGTTCCCGTCCGGTGAAGCGACCCGTATGTGGGGTTCTCCGTGGTGCCGCCGGTGTAGCCGACAGTCGTCCGGAGCACGCCCGGCAGCCTCCGCATCCAGTACTCCACGCCCCAGAAGCACCCGCCCGCGACGATGGCACGACCATACGTCACCTGGTCTGCCGGGACGAGCTGGAGGGAGATCGAGTTCACACAGTGGCGCGTGTCCTTGGGTGTGAGCTCCTCGCCTGTGAAGACATGGCCCAGGTGCGCGCCGCAGTTTGCGCACAGGATCTCCGTGCGGACCCCGTCGGCATCCACCTCGCGCCGCACTGCGCCGGGCACCCCATCATCGAAGGCCGGCCACCCGCAGCCGGAGTCGAACTTGTCCTCCGAGCGGTAGAGCATCGCTCCGCAACGGCGGCATGTGTAGACACCCGCTTCGAAGAACCGGTCGTACGTCCCCGAGAACGGCGGCTCTGTGCCCTTGCCGACGATCACCCGTTCCTCTTCCGGGGTCAGCTCGCGATACTGCACATTCGGCTTGTCTGCGTTCACCGCTATGAACTCCTGTTCGGGCGAAGCCGCCACAGAAGAGGGGTCCGCCGGAGTCGCCCTCTGACACTCATAGCCGGTGGTGCCGGCCGCAACCAGCATCAGCCCGAGCAACGCGGCGGCCGGGATGGCCCCAAGGTGTGTCCTCATCGGGCACGCCCCCTCACTCAGGTGGCTCAGGCCCGACCTCACTGCCGTGGCCTCGGGATCCAGGCCACCTTCGTTTGGGTCAACCGGCGCGCAGGGGGAGGAGTTCCGCCCGGCCATGCCCGACTGAAGTCGGGCTTGCGGCGCGCCGGTCGCTGGAGGCCCGGCTTCAGCCGGGCAGTCGCTGCGTCGCCGCTAGCGCGTCTCGGGCACGAGCATCCCCAGCCGCCACGGGATCTGCCCGTATGGAAGGTCCGCGCGGTCCCTGTCCAAGACGCCCTGGAACACGAACCGCAGGTCCCCGGTGTCCACCTCCAGTCGCTGGTCCCTGCCGGAGCGCAGTAGCTCACCGTGGCTGATGCAGTCGGTCCACCGCTCGCCCTCCTGCACCACGTTCGCCACGCTCGCGAAGGACTTGTCGGCCGTGTCGGCGAGCGGCGCCCATTCGCCCGACAACCGGTCGGCCAGGTACGCCTTGAAGTACCGCCACCCATGGCCGTTCTGCGCCTCAATCAGTGCGAGATACCGGTCGTGCCCCTTCAGCCGGTAGATGTGCGCCGCCTCGAAGATGTCCCCCTCGATCGCCAGCGCCGGCTCGGACCATCCCGCGGGGAACTGCGCCAGGGCCGTCTCCTCCCGCCACAGCTTGCCATCGAGCGTCGTGAAGAACGCGTAGGCATTCTCGTCGTCGCAGATCACCCAGAAGTCGAGGCCCGCGTTGTCGCCCACGCGATGCAGCCCCAGCGGCTTGAGGGGGCTCCACGAGTCCGGGTCGGCGATGTCGGTCGTCGTCGAGTAGGCGGCGCAGTACTTCGGGTCCCAGGCCTCGTCGCTGGCCTGGCAGATGAGATACCACCGCTGCTGCGGCTCGAAGTAGAACACCTGCGGCGCGCAGAAGTAGCCCGGGTGGAATATGAGGATCCGGTGCTCTGCGCGGCCGGCGTCCGCCCAGTCGGCGAAGGTGATGTACTCGATCTGGTGCGTGCGGTCGCGGCTGCGGATGGTGGAGAACAGGTGCCACCGGCCGCCCTGGTAGACGATCGAGGGGTCCTTCACCGAGAAGCACGGGTCGTCCGGCCGCTCCGCGGGGCTGACGAGCGCCGGCCCGGCGGTCCAGCGGAACTCGCCGGTCACCAGCGGGTCATCTGTAGCGGCCATCGCAGCCTCCTCCCCATGAGCGTTGCTGCCCAGCGCTAGGGCCATTCCGACGATCGCGAGTGCAGCGTGAGACCGCGTCATTGCACATCCGCCTTCTTCGGCCGCGCGTCAGCGCATAGCTCACCGCAGGGGACCCTCAGGCTCACCGACGTCGGGAGAGGACTCGCGGCGAACTCTGTCTCGCAGGGCATCCGGGATCCGAACGTCGCTCGGCATGTCGACAAGTTCGATCAGCTTCAGGCCCGGTACCGCAGCCAGGGGCGAAAGGTCGGTAGCCAACGGGCAATCGACAAGGATCAGTCCCTGTAGTCCCGTCATCTCCGCGATGTCGGAGAGATCGGACAGTCGCTGCATGTGGGCCAGTTGGAGCCGCCGCAGACTCCGCAGGCCAGCCAGGAACTCCAGGTCGGCCACGTCCGGTTTGCACCCGTCAATGAGAAGGCACTCGAGCGATGGGAAAGCTGGCAGGAGATGCAGAGGGATGGTGGTTAAGATAAGGTCGATCCATGTCACTCTGCAGCCGGTTAGGTCCTCGGCAGTGGGCCACTCCACCGCTGCCCCCCCGATGGAAAGCCGACGGAGTTCCCCGGAGCCGAGCACCGATCCAGTTGCGTCCCATCTGCCCATGAGGACGAGGTGCTCCACGCTCGGGCAGTGTCCGAGGACGTCGCCCAGTGCCATCGCAGGCTCCCTGTCAAGGCTCAGGGTCAGTGTCCTGAGGCTAGTGCAAGCCGACAGAGGCTGAAACGAGGGGACGCCAGACAGACAGACGACTCGGAGATTCCGAAGGTCGGGTAAGGCGCTGACCGGAGCCAAGTCCATGATGCCCGATGTCATCACGCTAAGGCCTGTGAGCTTCGGTAAGGCCTGCAGACCATCCAGCGAGCTCGGTTCATCGAGCCGCAGCGTCCTTTGCGCCTCAACCATCTGGCCGAAGACGGTCTCGGCATACTGCCGGCGGTCAAACCCATCCCAAGCCACGGACAGCGCGGCTTCCACGTGGCTGTGCTCGTCCAACGCGTACGATGCCACAGCGTCCAGGGCCTTTGGCCCACCGATACGGGCGAGCGCATCCACGCAGGCAGCTCGGCTCTCTGGTGGCGCCTCTTCCCGGCGACGGAGCAGGTCTACGGCATCCTCGCCCACGGCCGCGAAGGCGCGCACCTCGGGGACGCCCTTGGGGGGCGCGAGTCTGCGAAGCGCCCGCACGACGCTACTCCGCATATCCTCGGTGAGGCTGTCATCGCACGTCTCAACGCATTCGGCGGCGAGCAGCCGCACTGAACGCACCCGAGACTTGAGGAGCCCCGAGATCAGCTCACCTCGATCCTTCTGGCCGAGCTGGCCCGCGCTGAGGATGATGCACTCCCGCCAGAACTCGTTTCCGCCCTCCTCGATGAGGTGGTTCACCTCCTGCTTGTCCGCAAGAGCGACGGCCGCCAGGTAGTCCTGCAGAGCGCGATGCGAGAACTCCAGGCTATCGGCGCCGACGGGACGGAGGACCGCGCAGCGTTCCACGAGTAGACGCAGCGTGCTCCCCTCGTGCCCCTTTGGGCAAGACTGGCATCGACCAAGGTCCTTCTCCGCCCTCTCGCGGTGGACTTGGAGGTCCATGTTGGCCTGCATGAGGTAGGCGAGGCTTGAGCAGAGCAGCCGCAGTCCCGGAAGGTCCAGATCCTGGAAGTCTGCGCCTGGGTAATCCGCGCGGGACACACCCTTTCCTAGTTCCCGTCTCTCCAAGAGCACGTCGCAGCACTCCCCGTAGAGCTGACGCCTGCGCTTGGGGAGGGGGGCTTTGCGCTCGTGGTTCAGCGCGCAGAGCATCGCGCACATGAGCGGGTTGGTGGCCAGATCACGCACTGCCGCGTGGTCCTGCACCGCGCGCCGGACCCGGTTCTCTGCCTCCGCGATGACGGCCATATCCGCCTCGCGCTTGCCGCCCATCGCCTTGTGCCAGAACTCGATGAACTGCAGCACGGACCGGGCATCCATCCGTTGAAGGGCGAGCGGGGCGAACCCGAAACGCTCGAGAGGGTCTTCATCCACAGCGTGGGGACGGGAAGACGCGACGAGGCGACTGTCTGGGAAGTCGCGCATCAGGCCGTCCAGCCACTGGATCGCCTCGCCCCGGCGCGCCTCCGGGAGCTCGTCCAACCCGTCTATCAGGACCAGCCCGAGGCCACGTCCCAGGAACTCCGCGACCCACTTGCTCGTGTCACCGAAATCCGGGTGCTGTGTGAGCAGGCCCGGGAATTCGGGTGCGCCCGGAAAGGGCTTGTCCGCGTCCTTGAAGTCACGCAGACGGATGTAGAACGGGAGGAGCGAGTTCCACCCGTCGAGCGGCGGCTCGTGGGCTCTGGCGGCTGCGCGCACCGCGAGCCACTGGAGGAGGGTCGTCTTCCCCGCGCCCGCCTCTCCCACGAGCAGAAAGCGCCGGGCCGCCGGGTCGGCCGCGAACGCTTCATCGGCGCGAAGTGCCCTGGCGGCATTCCCCTCCTCCGCGCGGTCGCGGGACCCGTCCATGTCCATCGCGAAGTCACGGCGCGGCGAAGGCGAAGTGCGATCCGGCCCCACGCGTACGGAGAGCGTGATATAGGCAACACTCAGTTCCTGCTCGGCGGAGCTCTGGTGCTCGGGAATCCCAAGAAGCCGGATGCTACCGAGATGGGTGCGGACAGCTCTGCGGTAGTTCTCGATGGCCTTGCTCTGCGAGTGGCCGTTCTCGATCAGACAGGAGATCGCCCTGCGCATCTCGGCGAACTGCTGCGCGTTGTGCCGCGCGACCCCAAGCGCAAACGTAGGTGCGCCGGCGAGCGTGTCGAGGATGACGCCGCATGTGATGCGCACGGCGTGGCGGTAGGCCGTCTGGGCAAGCTCTGAGAGATGGCTGTTCTCGGGCCGGTGCTCCTCGACGCGACGGACCAGTGCCGACGGGTCGTAGCCCACCTCGCCCAGGAGGTCCGTCGTGACCTTGGCACCGTCGATGGACTCCGCTACGGCCATCTCGACCGCGTACCGCTCGCCCTCGTCCAGGCGTCCCGCCTCTGGCGCGAGAGCGGCAGAGACGCGAGCGGTCACCCTCTTCGCCACGTCCCGGAGCTCCGGGTTCCGCCCGCGGGCGTCCGGGAGCAGCTTCAGAGCCGCGTCGAGCCCGCCATCGAGCAGCCCGTCGTAGTCCGCCTGGTACACGCGGATGATGGCGCGAAGGACCGCCACGGCAACAATGGCGCAAGCGTCAGCGGGCAAGGGGAATCCCCCCCTTTGGGATCGCGGCAACTCTCGCGGGCCGCCGCACCCCAGTGTTCACCGTGGTCGTGGGCCAGTCCTACTCCGCATAGCCGGCTGCCATTGCGGTTAGGGAATGCTCCCACGGAGAACGCCGCGCGTCACCTCTCCGCCCTGAGCGCCAGATCCCTGGCGAGGTCCGGCGCCGATAGGGCCAGCGCGCCATTCGCCGACTCCACGGTGTCTCGCTGCACGATCTCACCCGTGAAGGTGTCCCACCATTCGACCCGCCACTGTCCGCCGGCCGGGACGGGGACGCGAAGCTGCAGCTTCGATAGCGTGGCCGGCTGCTTGTCCTCGAACTCCGTGCGCCACGTGCTCTCCTTGTTGTGCAGCCACAGGAGGACGAGCCGGTCGCTGGTGAGGCCGACGGTGTTCACGTTCGGGTAGCGGCTGCTGCGATAGGCGGGCAGGCGGATCTCCGGGATCTGCAGCCAGTCGCCATCGGCGTTGCGGATCGTGAGGGCGTGTTCGCCGGCGGGGACATCGATGGGGATGTCCTCGTCATACCGGCATTGCCAGAGCTTGTACTGATCGAGCCAGCGTGCCTCTTTCCACGGCCCGGCGCCCGCCTCTCCGGTGGCCAGCGGACGGTCCACCTTCATCTCCCCATCGAGCAGGATCTGCAGGCGGGCACTGTTCGACACGAAGCCCAGGCGGACAATCACCTGCCCGGCCTGGGGCATGTCGACATGGAACGCCAGTTGCTGGTGGAGCTCATTCGGGTCGGCGCGCTTCGGGCTTCCCACGGTCCTCGCGACGGGCGCGCCCTCCACCGTGCCGTCGTGGCGGATGGTGTACTCGGCCGAGGGGCTGCGGCCCCACTCGACCGTGGAGGGAACGAGGAGGTCGGTGAAGACCTCGGGTGCGTCCGCGGGCTGCGTGACCTCCACATCGCCGAGCGCCGTGAAGCTCGTGTGCGACCAGTCCACCGTGTCCGCGAAACGCTTGATGGGTGTGAGCACATGGTAGAGGTTGTTCGGGTGCACGTACCCGTCCCAGTACCACAGCATGGACGTGCCCGCGGCACCCGACATCACCGATGCCCACGCGCCATTGTGCATGTTGAGCCCGGTGCCCTTGGGGTCCCACTTGCTGTCGGATGACTGCCAGTCGATGCCGAACTCGGCGAGCAGGTACGGCTTACCGCTCGCGAGCTGGCGGGCGGCCTCATCGACGATCATCGGCGTGAAGTCCGCGATGTTCCCCGCTGAGCCGTACATGTGCGCCATGGCGAAGTCGACATCCGGGCAGGCCCAGGTATCGCCGCTGCCGTAGGTCGTGCTGACCAGGTGGCGGTTCGGGTCCGTCTGCTTGATGTACGCGGCCATCTCCGCGACCCATGCCACCTGCTCCGGCGAGGGTGGCACCTCGTTCCAGAACTCCCAGGCGAACAGGTGCGTGGCGTAGCCCCAGCGGGCGATGAGATAGCGCAGCCGTTGCCTGTAGAGCTTGCGCGCCTCCTCGTTCGTCCAGAAGTCCGCCGGCGTCGCGCACGGCCCGCCGTTCTTCACGTTGTAGGGGTTGCTCACCCAGGATCCCTCGTTGAAGTACCCGCCCTCGGTGAACTCGCCGTAGGTGCCGAGGCACGGCATGAGGTAGACGCCGCTCTCAGTCGCTATGCGGAACACCTCATCGAGCCGCCACGCGTTGTCGAGGGCATACCGCCCCAGGCCGCGGTAGGCACCATAGCCGCCCTTCTCGGTGGGGTTGGGCATCCACTCCAGGCCTTTCTCGTTGAAGCTCAGCCACAGGCGCGCCCAGTTGCCGCCCGCGGCGCCCAGCCCTCGGAGCCACTCGTCATAGCGCCGGAGGGGGCTCTGGGCCCAGGCCCAGCAAACGTTCTCGCCGATCGCGAAGTACGGCTGCCCGCCATCGAAGGCGAAGTGCTGAGGTGCGCCCTTGGCGACCCGCACGAACCCCGGCGAGTCCGACGGCTCGGCAGTGAACGCGATGGGTTCCGAGCGCACCTCGCCTGAGCGGTCGCGGACGACCAGTGTGATCTCGTATTCGCCCGGCGCCGGTGGCGCGAACCGGATACGGAAGTCCGGGGGGCCCACGCGACGGAGATACTCCGAGTCGCCCTTCGTGCTCAGCTCGAGCGGCACGTAGAAGAACCCCGGTACGGATGTCGCCGCGCCGCCCGGGCCGACAACCTGGGCGTCCACGGTGATGTCATCCGGGCTGAAGGGGTTGTCGTAGGTCGCCTCGACCTCTGCACGAAGCTCGACGGGCTCATAGGCGCCCACGCGCGTCCGGTCCAGACGGATGTCACCAATCCGCAGCGGGCGGTCGTCGCTCAGCTCGAGTCCGGCCACGCTCGAATCCCGAATGGCCCGCGCATCCGCCTCGAGCCGCTCAGCCGTGTCCGCTGCGAACGTGAGGCCGAAACGGGTCGGGTTGCCCGCGGCGAGGCGTCCCTGGCCCGTCGCCGCCATGAGCTGGAAGGCCTGCGTGTTCCACTTGCGATTGTCCTGCATTCCGAGGCTGATGTCCGTCGGCGTGACCCGCAAGGCTGTGCCGTTTGGCCCGACCAGCCCGAGCCATTCCATCCCGCGGCCGGACAGGAACGCATAGCCGGGGTCGTTCAGCTCGGCGGGACACAGCCCCTCGGCGACGCTGTCGACGCCGGCGGCGATGTACCGCGTGCGGCCGGCGTGGATGTCCGTCGGGATCAGCCCACCACCGAGGATGGTCTCGACGGTGATCTCCGTTTGCGGCGTGATCTCGTAGTCGACCGTCAGTGCCTCCGGCGTGACCCGAGCCGTCTCCCGCAGTTCCCAGACCGCGCCCTCCACGGAGACGGTCGCCTCATACACCGTGGCGCCATCGCGCTCCGTCGCCGTCACGGACGCGGGATCGAGCGCGCGCTGGTCGCCGAAGCTCCCGCCCCAACCGGGCTTGATGAGCGTCACGCCGACATCGCGCAGGTAGACCGTGTCGGCCACCTTCAGTTCCAGGATCTCGCCTCGCGGGCCGAGTTGCGCGCCAAGCTGCGCGTGGCTCACGCCGGCGAGCGCGCCAAGCCACAGGAAGCAACCGCCGACAAGCAAGAACCCACGCACGCCTATCGCCTGCATTGCCATGGCGAACGCCACCGTCATGTGTGCACCTCCGTGTGGTCGTCCCCTACCGGTTCTCGATCCGCACGCCCGCTACCTCGGCTGTACCGCCGAGGCGAAGCACGAGGTAGTCCAGATCGGCCAGCGGCGGGTCCCATGCTTCTCCCTGAGCCATGTCGAGGGCGGCCACGTCCGGGAACGGAACGGGCCGGAAGGCAGTCTGGCCGGCGGTCAGGTCCATGGCGGTGACCGTCCCGCGATGGGAGCCTGAGGGGATGGTCAGGCGCAGGCGGTACCAGTGGTCGGGGAGGAGTCGGTCGGTGGCGAGGGTCCTCGGTCCCCTTGGGCCGTCCTGACGAACGCAGACCGCGTCCGGAACGCCCTCCTCCGCGCCGCCCTGGAGGCTGACGCCGAACTGCCCGTCCGCCCAGAGGCCCTGACGGTTCAGGTACACCTCGAAGAAGGAGTTCCCAGTCAGAGGCGACGGCGGCCTCGCCTCGACCTCGATGACGATACCGCGCGAGCCGTCGAGGATGATGCCATGGCCGATCGCCGCCCACGAGTCATTGCCGCCGGCCACTGCAGCGCCGCGTACAACGGCGATGTCCGGCCCCGGACCGAAGCGCTGCCACTCGGCCTGGCCGGGCAGCGAGCCGGCAGCCATGGTGGCGAAGTCCGCGGCGAACACGCGCGTCTTCGGGTTGCGGGCGCGTCGCGGAGTTGCTTTCGGCACAGCACGCGGCGGCAGCATGCGACGGTAGCCATCGACGTGGAGCCCGATCTCACCGAACGGGATCGGCTCGAATCCGGGGATCTTCGCGAAGATGATCGAGTCCGGCCGGAGCGCCAGGTCCCCGTGCGCTGCGTCGACGAAGCCCGGGTCATCCGTCGTCGAAAGGCTGTCTTGGCCTGCGGCCAGCTCGCCAGAGCGCACCAGCACGTTGCGGCTTACCGTCTGCCCATGGGGGTAGCTCGGGTCATCAGCGAAGCTCTTGGCCACGTTGGGATAGCGGGTGGAGTACGGCGGCTTCGTGACGTCGAGCGCTTCGCGCAGCCTCCGTATCTGGAGCGGGTCGCGCATGTAGCTCACCCAAGTGGCGTTGTCCCATCCCGAGGAGATCGACACGCCGCCGCAGTCGATGAACATGTTGTTGGCGAATGTGTGGTCGTGTCCACCGTTGATCCAGATCGGCGAGCCGATCTGCCGGTGGAAGACGTTCCCGATGACGGTAGCTCCGCACGAGCTGTCGTCGAAGTACACGGCGCATGTGGCGCCCTGGCCGTTACCGTTGTCGTGGAAATGGTTGTACCGGAGCACGATGCCCTGCTCGCTGCAATCGCGCCCCATGTAGAAGGCGCCCATGTCGTCCGCGTTCCGGCAGACATGATGGATCTCGTTGTACCCGATCAGGTGGTCGTTCCCGTGGAGCAGGATCGCGTTGTGAGGGGCGTCGTGCATGAGATTGTGGGAGATGGTGTTCCCAACGCCATCCACCCACACCGCGGCGCGGTAGGCTCGGTCCAGACGGCTGAAATGGTGGATGTGGCAGTTCCGCACGGAGTTGCGGCCGGGCGAGAGCGTTCGGCGGTCCCCGCCACTGAGCACTACTCCGCCCGCCCCCGTGTTGTAGATGTCGCACCCGACGACGGTGTGATCCGTCCCCGCCTGGCGGTTCCAGACCGTGTCGGCGTAGATGTAGTCCTGCAGGGCCCCCAGGTCGCGCGAGACGAACTCGACCGGCGGCAGCGGCTCGCCCTTCTCGGCGGCGATGCTCCACCTCATCTGCTCCGGCACGGCCCGCACGCCCTGGCCGAAGCAGATCCCGACATTGCCCGTGTTCCGCACGGTGCACCCGGCGATCCGGTTGCCAGTGCCACGCTCGACGTAGACCCCCATGCCTCGCGTCGTCTCGAGAGTCAGGCCTTGCAGTGTGACGTATGACGTGCCCTCCATCACCACAAGGGGCTCGTCGAGGGTGGAGACGTAGAACCGGGCGCCCACGGGTCTCGGAGGCCACACGTACAGCAAACCGGTCGCGCGGTCTACGTACCACTCGCCGGTCCGGTCGATCTCCTCGAGGAGGTTCAGGACGTAGTAGGCCCGCCACGACGCGCCGCTGGACACGCCGTAGATGTGCGGCTGAGCGAGCTTGATGGTACGGCTCTCCGTGTCGATGGACTCCACCTTGAGGGTGTCGTCCGCGAAGCCGTAGCAGAACAGGCCGGAGAGCCAGACGTCGCTGGCCTGCTTCCATCTCTCCGCGCGGTCGTAGTCGTAGCGGAAGAGGGCGCCGCGGTTGCTGAGGTCGCGGTCCCGGGGGACGGAACCGCGGTCGAGCACTTCGCCGATGGGCACGACACCGTCGTTCGGCCATCGGGCCAGCGTCAGCGGTTGGCCGTCGCAGAACAGCTCCAGCGCCGGGTTGGTGTAGGGCCGCGCGAAGCCGTGCGCCCGCATCTCGCCAAGGTCGGTGATGCCCTCCGCTCTCAGATCGACCTGCAGAACCTTCCCGCGTGACTCCTCCGGCAACCGCGCGAGGATCGCGGGATCGGTAACCGGCCGAAAGGAGGACGGCCGCAGCTCTCTCGCGCCGGTGAGCCGAACCGTCTCGTTGCGGAAGGGCCGGTAGACAACGGGTTCGTCGGCTGTGCCCGAGTCCCGCTCGTCGAGCGCGAAGCACGTCGTGCGCGCGTAGGTCCCTCCCCGGAGGTACACTCGCGCCCCGGCCGAGAGGCGTCCCTGCAGCCCGAGCCGCCGGAGTTCGTCGCGGGTGCGTTCCAGCGTCGCGAATGGGCCGTCACTGCGGGCGGCGTTCGGATCGGGCAGCGTGCCCGACCAGGCGTCGCTGCCCGCAAGCGAGACGTACAAGGCCAGGGGGCGGTCAGCGAGCGCCGGCCCGACTGCCGATACGACGATGAGCACCAAGCAATCGACCCATGTCCCCATGCGCGGTGCCTCCTTGAGAGGAACACTCCCGTACCCGCAGGCTGCCGGTTACTTCGTCGGGTGCACGACGTGCACGCCGTGACAGTCCGTGCAGACCGACGTGCGGCGGATGGTCCGACCGTTGGGGCGAGTCTCTCCCTTGTGCGCCAGCCGGTATGCCTCGACGTTCCCTGGGCTCTTGTGGGCCTCGTGGCAACCCTTGCAGAACGGCTCCACCTCGGCGCGCCCATAGAGGACGTCCGGCGGCGTGCGGTGACTCTCGTCGTCGCGATGGTCGAAGGAGTCGCCGTGGCACGTCGTGCACGCGATCCCCTTCGCGACATGTCTCGCCGCCAGATCCTCCTCCGCGAAGTTGATGTGGCACACGAGGCAGAAGGAGTTGTCGCCCGGCGCCGGCGGTACGGCCTCCTGCTGGGCCCCTACGAACGCGCCGGCGGCGCAGAGCGCGGCCGCGAGCACCGTGGCGCGTGCGAGGCCGTTCATACCCACTCCCAGTCGCGTAGCCACTGGTAGTCCTCCGGGAGGTTGGCCGTCATCTCAGCGGTTGCGTCCTTTAGCCTGGCTTGCTCAGCCATATCGAGCTTCCGGCGCTCCTGAACCGCCAACACCACGTTGTCGACCTGGCTCGGCTCGGCCAGGCCGGGGATCGGCGCGGTGATTGCATCGTTCGCGAGGATGTAGCGGATCGCCAGTCGCGCCCGCTCGCTGTTCTCATCGCTCGGCTCCGCGTCGTTGGCGAACAGCGACCCGCTCGCGAAGGGCTTGATGCCGATCACGCCGACCCGGTGCTCCCGGACGGCGCCGAACAGGCTGTCCTGCGGCAGCTCCTTGCTGTTCGCGGTATACGGCGTGCAGACCGCATCGACCACGTCCGGGTACTGCTCGATGAGCTTCTTGATGTGCGGCCGGTCATGGGAGGAGAACCCGGCGAACCGCGCCTTGCCCTGCTCCTTGGCCTTGGCGAGGGCCTTCATCATCTCCTCGACCTCGGCGTCCGTGTGCCGGCTGCTCTGCTCGTGCATCGTTATGCGCCAGAGGTCGACGTAGTCCAGCTCAGCCGCTCGAAGGCCCTTGTCGAGGCTCCCGAGCAGCGCCGCCTCCGTGCGGAAGTCCTCGTTGCGCATCTCCTCCTCGGCCCAGGAGAAGCCCAGGTACACGGCCTCGCGGCGTCCCCGGAGCGCGCGGCTGTAGGCCATGACCTCGGCGCTGACGCAGGCGTCGATGTAGTTGATGCCGTGCTCGATGCAACGCGATACCACATCGGCCCTGTTCCGCTGGAACCCCTCGTCATCGAGATTGGTGTCCAGCCAGCTCCCCGGCTGAAACGCTGATGGAACGACCCGGTCGACCCGCTTCCAATGCCCGCCCAGACACACGGCGGAGAGGAAGAGCCCGGTCTTGCCGAGCGGGCGGTACTCCATGCCCGGGTTGTAGCTACGGACCGCGCCGGGGTCGGGCGGCTCGGCGAACGCCGCGAGCTGCGATGCCGCGATGCCTGCGACGGCCCCCGCGGCCGTCTGTCGTAGGAAACGCCTTCGGTCGACTCTGCGCTGCTCGGACTCCAATGTCGACACCTCCCCAGGGCGGTATACATCCCCCGCCTTGGTTTCCAGGGGGCGCCGGGGGCCACCTGCGCCGTCACGGCCTCCGCGCGTCGAGCGACGGCAGCGCGGGGAAGGCGGCATGGGGCTCGGACTGGTACCAGTAGGCGACGGAGGCGATGTCGTCGGACAGCAGGGCGTACTTCCCGTCCGCCCCCCACCCCAGCGCCTGGATCGTCACCCGGAGGTCGCTGCCAAAGCAGATCGGGTCGGGGATGTGCCAGCGGTAGAGGCTCCAGTGGCTGGGCGGCTCGGCATCGAAGTTGCTGGCGAGCGTGGTACCCGCGTAGGCCGTGGAGTAGACCTCGGGGAAGCCGTAGCTTCCCAGGAAGTAGTCCTCAGTGCCTGTGCCGCAGATGGTCGGGAACTCGGCGTCGCCATCGAGGAAGAACTTGATCTCGCCCTCGCCGAACCACCCGCGCGAGAGCTGCGTCCAGGCGAGGAACGTGCCCACGTACCGGCCCTGCCCGCGGACCCCGTCGAGGATGACGTAGGGGTTCTGGTCCCGCGAGTCCGCGCGGCGCCACTGGGCGTGGAAGTACCCGGCCTTCTCCGGCACCGGCGTCTCGGCGTATGTGATCTGGTAGGCGAGCAGCATTAGGTCCTCGGCAGCCTCGTTGGTGAACGTGACCTTCGCGTGCTCGCGGAAGGGCATGGGCCAGTAGCAGTTCATTGCGTTGCTCGGGTTCACGATGACAACCTGGGAGTTCACACGCGCGAACCGCTCGTGCCCCACGGCGAAGAAGTCGGGTGCGGGCACCTCGATGGAGGGCGTCTCCTCGTTGTCCCAGTAGAACCGGAGGATGTGCGCCCGGCTGAGCCCCTCGACCATCCAGATATGCTGGACGATGCCGGGCCCTCCGACATCCATGAGCGTCACGGTCTCCCCGGCCCGGACGCGCAGGAAGGGGCGGACCTTCCAGCCCTGCCCGAGGTCGTCCGCCGCGCGCGCCGACGCCGCGGGGAACGGGTCGGCCGGGTCGGGCACGGCCATGCCGCCACGGCCCTTCTCCCCCGTCGGGTTCTCGGCACACACGGAGCGCGTTCGGGAGCCGTCGAGCAGCGACAACGAACTCAGGCTGGTCAGCGGGTGGAGCGCGTCCATCGGTAGAGCCTCCTCAGGGGTTGCCGGACAGTGTCCCACGAGCCCGCCGATCAGAGCGCCTATCACTACGGCCGTCGCCCTCGTGGATGGGAGTGGTGTGGTCATCCTCGTCCTCCGGTGCCTGCCGACATGCGGCGCCCATGGCGCGTTGCGTGTCCGTTACGCCGGCGAGTCGTCGAGCACCTTGCGCACTTTCGAGGTCAGCTCGTTGTGAGAGAACGGCTTGTGGATGAACGGAGTGCCTGTCCCCAGGACGCCGTGGCGGCCGATCACGCTCGCCGTGTACCCGGACATGTAGAGCACTCTCAGGTCACGCCGTACTACGGACAGCCGGTCGTGAAGGCCCTTACCGTCCATCCCGGGCATGATGACGTCGGTCAGCAGCAGATGCAGGGGGCCTGTGTGCGCTGCGGCGATCTCGAGAGCCATCTCGCCATTGGCCGCTTCGAGCACCGTGTAGCCGTCCTGTCGGAGCATCTCGCAGGTCATCTCGCGAACGTCCCGTGCGTCCTCCGCCACCAGGATCGTCTCCGCACCGCCCTGTGCTTTGGGGCCGGGGGCGGGAGTCCGGACGCGCCTGGCCCGGCTCGACGGCGGGAAACACACATGGAACTCCGTACTGGAGCCTGGCACGCTGTCCGCCCAGACATGGCCCCCATGCTGCCGGACGATGCCGTGGACCGTCGACAGGCCGAGACCGGTGCCGCCGGCGAGCTTCTTCGTGGTGAGGAAGGGCTCGAACACTCTCTCGAGAGTCTCGCGGTCCATCCCGACTCCCGTGTCGCCCACGGTCAACATGACGTGAGGGCCAGATGCCACCTCGTCAGTACCGTGGACGTGCTCTTGGCAGAGGTAGGCCTCGCTTGTCCCGATGGTGACAATGCCTCCGTTTGGCATGGCGTCCTGGGCGTTGACCACAAGGTTCAGCACCACTTGCGAGATCTGGTTCTCGTCGCCATCGATGGCGGGCAGCTTTGGGCTGAGGCGGGTCTCGATGGCCACATCCTCGCGGATAGTCCTCCGGAGCATGGGCTGGAGCCCGTCGACCACGTCGTTCAGGTCGAGTGGTCCCATAGTGAGCGTCTGTCGCCGCGCAAAGGCGAGCAACTGCCGCACCAGGTCGCGGGCGCGCTCGGCCGCGCCGATGATGCCGCGAGCCCGCGGTCTGTGCGGGTGGTCAGCGGGCAGGCTATCGAGGATCATCTCCGCGTAGCCGAGGATGGGGGTGAGCATGTTGTTGAAGTCATGCGCCACGCCCCCGGCGAGTTGGCCGATCGACTCCAGCTTCTGCGTCTCGGCAAGCTGCTCCTCAAGTCGTTCGCGAGCTTCCTCCGCGCGCCGGCGCTGTAGGGCGCGCCACATGCCTTCCATCAGCAGCGTGAGCTGCGCCACGTCTGTCTCGTCGTAGGGCGCTTCCTTGTTCCCGACGCCCGCTGCGATCACGATGCGGTCACCGTCGAAGACGGGTACGTTCATGTGTCGGGTGATTGGCACATGCCCTTCGGGGATACCCCTCTTCAGCGGATTGGGCGCGGCGTAGTCGTTGGTGATGACCGGGCGTCGTTGGCGGAGGGCCTCCCCCCAGAGGCCGGTCGTCTCAAGCGGGTACACCACCGGGGGGTCGTCGACCGCGCACTCGCGCAGGGCCTCTCGAGACCAAGCGTGCATCGTCAGAACGCTTTCGTCCTCGTTCACGAATGCCACGTACCCGATCATGCTGCCGGTCAGCCGAACCGCCTCCTCCATCGCGAAGGCGGTGAGCTCGGTGAGCGGAGCGTCGTGCATCTAGTTGAGTTGCAGAACCGCTTCCGCTCGCTGCGCACTCAGGCGCCGGGCCGCGTCGGCCTCCACGAGAGTCGTGATATCCGCCAAGGTGATGAAGGCCCCGCTCGGCCTCTGCCCCTCCTGGCCGAAGACGGGCGTCGCGTTGACGACGACCCATCGGCGGCATTCTCTGTCGGCTGCATGAAGGCACAGCAGGACATCCCGGACGGGCATCCCCGTGGACAATGCCACGCGGGCGGGGTGCTCGCCCGGGGGCAGCGGCGTACCGTCTTCGCGCGCGGCGCCAAGGGGACTGCCGCAGAGGTCGATGTTCACCACCTCGTCACGGGGCACCCCTAGCATGTTCTTCACTGCACGGTTGGCGTCGATGGCCTTACCGTCGGCATCGTAGTAGATGACGCCGTGAGCCATGGTCTCGAACAGCGCTCGGTGACGGGCCTCGCTGTCTCGAAGAGACCGCTCCGCGGCTTCGCTGCGCTCCAGCATCGCGTTGAGCGCCGCGCCCAGCTGCGCCACCTCGTCCGTCCCGCTGAGGCTGACCAATTCGCCGGGCCCGAGGCGACTCACCTGGCGGTTCAGCGCGTAGATCCGACGCACGGCGACGCCTTCGATGACGACCACCACGACCACGATGTACGCCAGTACAAGTGACCCCAGCAGCACTGAGCCGATCACGCCAACCCGGCGCCCGGCCAGCCCCGTTGCGCTGGGAACGCGTGCCTGAAGAAGTGAGGTAGCTCGGCCCCGGATGTCCGGGATCGGGGCCGCGACCGTGTTCGCGTTGTCGCGCGTGTCCCAGACAAGAACCTTTCCCTGGGCCTCAGGCCCCCCGGCCCGAACGGCGAGCACCGGGTCGCTCTCTTCCCATCGGAGTGGAGCATCGCGGCCGACCCAGGCCGGCCCAACGCCTGGGCCGATGGCAGCGAGGAACTCGCTATCGCACCGCCGGGCAATGGCAAGCACGCCGGCGGCCGCCCCGGAACGGTCGTTTCGCAGAATGGGGCATGCGGCGACCAGCCACGTGTACCGGGACGTCCTGATCAGCCCGCTCGTTCCGTCCTCCGGCCCCACGAGGCCGGCGATGGCACCCCATAGGCGTGCCGCCTCCGGCGCGTCGCCGAGCCAGTGCCACTGGCGCGTTGCGGCGTCCCGGACTCCAGCCCAGATCAGGTCCATGGATGGGCCGCCGACCAACATGGCGTCGAGACGGAGTGTGTCCAGTGAGTCGGGCTGAAGATTGTCCGCCACGTAGCTCCCAGCCCCGCCTCGGGCGAAGAGGTAGGTCTCATCCCAGTAGGCCCAGTCCCCGCATGTGCTCAGAAGCTGCTGTCGCTCCCGGTCCATGGCCGCCAGCACGTGTTCCATCTCGCGTGCGGCCTCTCGGCGGTCTATGGCATGGAACTCAGGCAGGATGACGTAGGCGTACACTCCGGCCAGCGTGATGTCGAAGATGACCGTCACGGCTGTGAGCCAGAGTAGTGTTCGGGTACGCATCGAGAGAGTGCTCGCCATCCCCGCTAGGCACTTGACTCTACAACAACGGGCTGGAAGCGTCGAGGGCTCTCCGCACTCCCCGCTTCCGCCTTCGGGAGGTGATCCCACGGATGGCAGGAGGGGAAGTGACACCTACGGAAGGACCGTCCCATCCGAGGGCCGCTGGGGGTGGGCGGGTGCCCGCCAAGTGGACAGCACAGCAGGTCGTAGCTCTGGCCGCCGACCACGCTTCGGCCAAGGCAGGACGGGGGCTGGCCGACCCGCGCAAATGGGTCTCTCTTGGGTGCGGGCCAACCGTGATCTGGGGTGAGTGTCAGGGCAGTGGCAAGAACCCCTACCAGACCCAGGTCGACCTCCACGAGCCCGCCCTCAAGTGCAGTTGCCCCAGTCGGAAGTCCCCCTGCAAGCACGCCCTCGGGCTGCCGATGCTCTATGCGGAGAGCCCCAAGGCGCTGGCCGAGACGCAACCCCCCCGCGTGGGTCAGCGCATGGCTCGAATCGCACGCGGAACGGGCGCAGAAGCGGGAGGAGCAGCAGGGGGAACGCGCTCGGCAGGAGGCGGACCCCGCCGCACGGCAGCGCCGCCTTTCCCCTCCCCCGAGTCATTGCGGGGGAGGTTGGGAGGGGGCCCACTGCCTTCCTCTGGGCTTGGGATAGAGGTACAGGCCGACTGGCGAGAGGGGTGGGGGGAACGGATAGGGGCGGTGCGGGCTGAGGTCCACTCACCGACCGTTACTCGGCCTCGAACCCTTGCGCACCAAACTTCAGGACGCGGCAGTTCTCAGTGACGGTCCGAACGACGGCGTCCGGCGCTCCGGAGGGGATGTCGGCCTCGATCTCAAGCACAACGCGGACATCGGCGTCCATGAGGCCGGCAAGGTGCTGGATGACCTCCTCGGCGATCCGGCCAGCGTCACGGCCAACGCGGGTGCTGTCCAGGACAACCTTGCCGAAGAAGCGCGTGGGGGCGGAGGGTCCTGGCTCGACCAGGGCAAGCTCCCCCTGCTCCGACTTCCCGCCCGCAGGTGCCCCGTCGTCGCGAGCGCCGCCGGTGGTTGTCTGCCCGTCGCCCTCTCCTACCGGCTGAGTGGCGAGTTGCTCAGCGGCCACGTCGGGCTTCACGAGCACGCTCGCGGAGTCGATGTACACGCTCGCGCCCGCGGCGCCGAACTGCAGGCCCAGATACCGGCCGCTCTCGTCCACACTGCCGGCATAGGCGAAGTAGTCGCGGCCCTTCAAGCCCTCTCTGATCGCCTCCGTCAGCACCTCCACGTCCCGCAGGCGGGGCAGGTAGCAGTAGGTCGTGAGGTATTCCCACAGCTTCTGCGTGGAGATGTGCGGGGCGTCCTTCCATAGCCAACGGTCGAGCTCCATCTTCAGCAGCGCCGGCGACCACCGCGTGATGAGCTGATCCGCGCCGGTGACCTTCCGCGACGCCCGCACCACGTGGCACTCGTTCCCGGCCGCGATTCGCGTCGTCTCCCATTCCAGCGGCGAGGTGCCCTCCTGGGTCGGTACAAGCAGCCAGCAGTACGCCTCCTGCAACCGCACTCCCACCGTTTCGTTCGCGCGTTCCTTTGCCTCGACGGCCTGTCGGTGCTGGCGCGCGTCCAGGTTCAGCGTCTCATGGTCCTCGTCAACCGACTTCCAGGCGAGGTACCTGCGCACTTCCTGGTCCACGGCCGTCAGGCTGTCGGCGTCCGGCGCCACGAACACGAGCACGTTCCGGTGCTGGCGCGGGCTGTTGCCGTGCCGCTCAAGGATCTCCTGGGCGGCTGCGAGCGCGGCCGAGTCCGCCACACCTCGACGGTGTGGTGTTGTCGGTCCCAGCACCACCAGGCGCGCCGACTGCTCATTCGGCACATCGGCGCTCGTCGGGCAGACATGCACAGCGTGGAACGACCCGCGCTCGCGCACAGACCGCAGCCGACGCTCGATCTCCACCTCCACGGCATCCGGCTTCAGCCGCGACGCCCGATCCTCCATCGTTCGCTTGAGGTTGGGCTGCAGATCGTACCAGTACCGCCCACTCTCGCCATAGAGGTGCGTCAGCCGGTCCCCCAGGCGGCCGAGGGCGTCGTTGAACACCGCCACGGACTCGCCAGGCTGCGTGACGCCCAGGCGAATGCGGATGTCTTCGACGCCACGCACATTCTGTTGACGCACCGAGGGCGCGCTGCCCAGGAAGACCGTGCGGGCAACGCGCCGGGCGGCGGACAGCGCCCCGAGCCGGGGGTTCGCTTCGTCGATCTTCCGGGGTTCGGACTGCTCACCGTCGATGTCGGTATCCACGACAGCCGTCCAACCGTCCGTCAGGTAGCGGGTCCACTCATCGCGCACACGCGGCGCGTCCAGGGGGATCGAGCCCGGCATGATGAGCAGCGCCTGATCACCGCGCGTCCACAGCTCGTGAATGGTGCTCGCCATCAGCCGCAAGACACCCCTGGTGCGCTGGAAGCGCTCCAGCGTCGCCCAGTCGCCATACAGCCGGTCGAAGACCTCCGGGTGGATCGGGTAAGCGGATCGGAGCCGATGCAGGTATGCGCCCTCCTTGCACTCCGCGGGGAAGTCGGCAGTTCCTTCGGCGTACAGCGTGCTGAAGGCCGAGCAGACCGCGTCGCGGGCCCTTTCGTCCTTCACCGGAGTGAACAGCCGCCGGCGCACGATCTCGAAGCCCTCCGTGGCTCCCACGGGCTTCCAGACGGCCTCCATACGGCCGAAGGTGTTCTCGATTCTCGCCAGTGCGGCCTCACCGGCCTCGCCGCCGATCTCGATGCTGGACTCCGGGATCGCCGCCACAAGCAGCGCGCTTGGGCTGCGCCGGGCCGCCTCGGTGAGCGACTGCACGAATGTCATATTGGAGTCAAAGCTGCCGGCAGGCAGGCCCTGCTTGCCGTAGATGTTGCGGGTGTAGGCGACCAGCTCGTCGAGGAGGACCACGCAGGGCCCTACGTGCTCGAAGAGCGCCAGGAGGTCGTCGGAGCCCGGCGCCGTGCCGCTCTGGTCGGCGCTTTCGACAATGGCGTACGCTTCCCGCCCCCCAAGCTGCGCCGCGATCTCCCCCCACAGCGTGCGCACCTTCAGACCGTTCCCGGCGGCGTCCTTGCGTTCCCTAGATGGGTTCAGTGCCGTGCCGGCGATGACGGCGCACTTCGCCTGGGGGAGCGCCTCGATGCCGGCGGCCTGGAGGATTGGCCGGGATGCCCGCGAGCTGCTCCGGAGACGTGCCTGCGCACACCAGGTGGTACAGCGCAAGCATTGTGTGCGTCTTGCCACCGCCGAAGGCCGTCTTGAGCTGGATGACCGGTTCGCCGCCCTGGCCGCTCAGCCGCTCCAGGGACACCTGCAACAGCCGCGAAATGCCCTCGGTCAGGTAGGTGCGGACGAAGAACTCCACCGGGTCCTGGTACTCCGGCTCGGCCTTCCCGGCGAGCACTTGCGCCAGGTCGGCCGCGAACTCCGCCTGGTGGTACCGCCCGGTGGCCACGTCCGGGTGTGGCGTGACGACTTGGCGCCAGGGCTTCAGGCCCATGTTCGGCTCCCCTCGATTGCCCACTGTGGTGCAGGCCTCTGACCCGCCCTCCCCATGCGCCAGCGCCTCGCCCTGCAGGCTGGAAGCCTGCACCACAAGCGAGTCATGCCCCATTGTGGTGCAGGCCTCTGGCCTGCCCTCTCTCTCCTACCCGAACAGGTCCCTCTGGCCCACAGGCGCTCGTGCCGCCTTCTCCACGATCGCCGGCCACGACACTACCAGTCCGTTGTACGCGCGGGCTTCGTCGGACCAGCCCTTGCGGTCGGCGATGGCGTAGAGCCGGTAGGCCAGGGCCCGTGCGTCCTCGCTTATGCCCCCGCCGAGGCGGCGGACCAGCGCGGCCGCGCCCTCTTCCCCACTCCGCTCCATCTCACCGATCAGGTGCTGGGCACACTCCCAGACGGTCAGCCGGCGGTCGGTGGTCGGGTCCCAGTCCTCCGGGTAGTCGCAGCGCTGGCGCAGGCGCACCTTGCCGCCGCGCGCGTGCAGCACCCCGGCGTCCACGATGCCCTCGACGGAGGTGTTCTTGGCGCGGGCGAGCACGTCGGCTTCGCCGAAGGCGGCATCGGTGAGCCCATACTGCCCGAACCACGCGATGCAGAAGCGGGTGTCGGCGTCCAGGTCGCCCTCTTGCTCGGCGAGGTAGGTGTCCAGTTCCTGGTTGATGATCTGCAGCGCGGTCCGGACCCCCATGGGGCTCCCGTCGGCCTCGAGGACCTTCGAGTAGCGCGAGAAGACAGCCATCCCCGGCCCGATGGTGGCCTGCGCCAGGTCAACCGGGGCGATGCCAGCGTGTGTGAGCTGCTCCAGCGCCGGCGGCAACTCCTTGCGCAGGGCTGAAGTGAACTCCCGTCGGGTAGCCATCGGGGCATCGCCGGGGCGAGGCCGGCAGACGAGGACGATGGACGAGGCAAGCGCATTCGTGCCGATGGCCACACTCCGGGCGGTGCGTTCGCTTCGCATCGGCCAAGTACCCGTGATGGCGAAGCCCGCCGAAAGCAACGCCTCAAGCATCGTCTCCCAGCCGGTGGAGGCGACCGGTGTCCCCCCGTTGCCGTCGTCCTCATCCTGTTCCGCTTGCTTGAAGGCGTAGAAGACGGTGAGCGGGTAGTCGGGGTGCTGCGCGGCGCGCATGTTGGCAAAGGCGCGCCCGAGACCTTCCTCGAAGAAGGCCTGCGCCTTCTCCCCGCTGCCGTCGAAGCGGTACGGTGTTGCCACCAGCTCCTGCGCCTTGGGCACGAGCAACGTGGCGAAGAGCTCCGGGTACACCTTGCCCAGGGACCGTCTCAGCCAGACGTAGAAGAAGTCCGAGAGGTCGGCGTAGCCGATGTTGTCGTAGTAGGGAGGATCGGTGCACACTCCTGGGTGTCCACATACGCTTGCCAAGGAGGAGGCTGCGTCAAGCTGAGCGGTGTGACCCGGCCCGCCGGGGTGGAGGGTGGTCAGGACCTCCGACACGGAAGCGAGCGACACGATGGGGTCGCCCGCAGCGCCGGCGAACGGGTTGACATCAGGGAAGTCCCAGATCATTGGTATCGCTTGCCGGGCGAAGGCGTTCACTGTCTGGTCACGGGTCGGGGACCACCGCGCGTTCGTGCATAGGGTCATCGTGATCCGGCTCACGGCAAGGGCCAGGTACGTCGTCACGGCATCCGCGTACGCCCGGGCATCAGCATCCCTTGTGGTGCAGGCCTCTGGCCTGCCTTCCCCCTCCTCCACACCCTCAGATTGCAGGCTGGAAGCCTGCACCACAAAGGAGCCTTCAAAGTCCTGGTAGTCCTGCTTCACCTTCTCCCGCGCCTCGCCCACCAGGTCGCAGAAGGTCGTCAGCGCGACAAGCTGGCGAGGAGTGAATGCCTCCCCCCACGTGTACATGCCGTACATTGGGAGACGGTCCACGTCATGGCTCGGGGTGGTAACCTTCTCCTCGGGCTTCCACGCCGGCTGTGCCGACCGGGCCATCTTCCCGTGCTCAGGATCGGGAGGCAGGTACACCCGCTGGCGCTGTCCCTCGGCCACCATCGCAAGAGGCATAGTGCCCATCCGTCCGGCCTGTGCTTCCGCTCGCACATACGGCAACTGCACGATGCCATTACACACGAGGCAGGTTGCAGCCCGGTTGCGCATCGTGCCCTCAGGCACCCGTCCTCCGCCCGTCCGCACCTCGAACCGCACCGTCTTCGCCTTCTGATCCACAATCGGCTCGACCCACGCCTCCTTGCCCTTCTTCGTGGACAACCAGAAGGATCGAACCAGCGGCATCTGCGCATTACACGCGGGGTTAGGGCACATCACCGTGCGAGCCCAGAGCCAGGCGATGACCGTCGCTTCACCACCACCCTGTTCCTTGGGCAACTTCGCCTTCGGGTAGAGGTGCCCGATGCGCTTCTCGGCCTCGTCGCGCATCCACTTGCCGTAGTAGCGCACATCATCGGCCAAGCCGGTGGCGCCCGGCCAGAGATCGCTTGTGGTGCAGGCTTCTGGCCTGCTTCGCTCCGCCTTCCCTGCCACCTCAGCAGGCGAGACGCCTGCCACCTCAGCAAGCGAGACGCCTGCCACCTCAACAGGCGAGACGCCTGCCACCTCAGCAGGCGAGGCATCCGCCACCCCAGCAGGCGAGACGCCTGCACCACAAGGCTGGTGGCCCGCACTCGAGAACGGCCACTGGGTGGGCTCACTGGCAAGTCCCGCCTCGACGGGGTTCCGCTCCACGTAGGCCACGAACCGCTGCAGATCGTCGAAGCTGCGCACCAGGTGGTCAAAGGACTCTCGTTCCCATACAGGGCCGGTGCGGCCCAGAGCCTTGTTGATCTCGTGGGCTGTATAGGACTTCCATGAGTGCAGGATCTGGCTCGGCTTCCACTCGCCGACGGGTGTGAACACCACATGGACGTGGTTCGGCATCACGCACCAAGCGCGAAGCGCGTACCTATCACGATCGAAGTGCATGAGGGCGTCCGCCACGACGCGCGCAGCAATCGGGTCGCCCAACAGGCAAGAGCCTTGCTGCAGTGTTGGCTCGCTCGACTCGGCCACCTCTTGTGGTGCAGCCGTGCCTTGTGGTGCAGCCGTGCCTTGTGGTGCAGCCGTCTCGGCTGCCATTCGAGGGCTCCGTACTACCACGGCATCCGCCAGCCGAAACGTCACGAAGTACGTGCCGCCGTCCTTGTGTAAGTGTGGGAGCTCCCCTCGGTATTGGAGCGGGGCGAAAGGGAGATCGTGGCCGGGGCGGAACTCGACGACGCCGTGAGCTTCAGGAGGCAGGCCGGAGGCCTGCACCACAAGTGAGCCCCGCGCGTCCGGGTTCACAGGGGGCTGTCCGGCGAACTTGGGCGGGATCTCGATCAGTGCCTTGGTGATGAGGACCGCGACAGGGTTCAGGTCACTGGCGTGGGCCTCCAGCCCGAGCCGCTGGGCTTCGAGCGGGATCGAGCCGCCACCGCAGAAGGGGTCCAGCACCGGCGGAGGGTTGCCCTCCGTCGCTGCCTTGATCAGCCGCCGGGCCGTACCGATGATCCGCTCGTTGTTGGAGTTGTCCCATTTCACCAGCTCCTCGATGAAGCGGAAGAGCTTCTCGCGCCGGACCTCGGCGATGGGCGTCTCCGGCGGCAGCCCCGCCCCCCCGCGCAACTTGTCGATCTCGTCGAGGTACTCCTGGGGCGCTCCGGGCTCATCGGGATCGTCCACCAGAGACGTGAAGAGGACCGCCCGACAGGCCGCCAGCGGCCGCCGCGCCCACCAGAGGTGGAGCGTGGAAGGGTGCCCATGCCGAATGGACTTCTCCCGCGCGGACTCCCGGTTGATCGCCTCCAGCGGTAGCGCGACCTCGATGAGCTTCTTGCGGTAAGACATCCTCGACCTCCGCGGTCAGGACCGGGGCACAGGCGGTTGAATTGGACGCAATATGCGAGTATTGCTAGTCTATGCGGTGCAGATCAGTGCCCAGGAGACGCCCGATTTCCGGGCTTCCCGGCACTCTGCGCTATCGTGAATTGGACGGAGTGCCCGTTTGCTCTGCGATTTGCGGCGCAATTGGCGAGGGTCCTGGATACCATCGCGCCCCCTTGGTCCTGCCCACCACATGGACACTACGCTCGCGCCTCAGATCCGCGATCAGTGACTTCACCTGAGGGACACTCAGATCGGGGAGAACCTGTCTCAGCTCCGATAGACGCGTGCCTTCGGCCGCATTGTCCGTCCGGCGGGAGATGACCCGCCGCCGACCGGACTTGTCTGCTCGGGCGTCCTGCACCGAATGCTCCAGGTAGAACAGCACCCGCACGTCCTGCCCGCTGTCGGTCGGGTCCACCAGCACCGCACCGCGCCTGAGCAGGTCCCGATGGCGCTCCAGGGTGAGGTCGATCGTGGCGTCCAGCAACGGGTGGCCGGGGCAGACGAACTCGGCGAGCGGCTTGCCCTCGACGTTGATCTGGTCCTTGTCGAAGCACGCGCGCTCGTACCTCCTCAGGACCGACGCGCCGCGTCCGATGACTCGGTCACGGCTTCGGATTACGGCGGGCACGTTGGTGACCTCGTAGCGTTTGGTCTCCCGCTCGCGGATGCTCCCACCGAGGCGCTCGAAGGCGGCCATGGAGAACGCGCGGATGAAGTGGGGCTGGAGCTTCCGCGCCTCGGCGCGCTCCATGTACTCCCGGACCTCCTGAACCTGGGCGGCGCTCAGGATGTCGTGGGCAAGGGCCTTCTCTTCGATGAGAGCGCGGAGGTGCTCGTGGTCGGTGGCGGCGTCCACGACCTGGTGCAGCCTGGCCCGGGTGTCCGGTAGGTCGCCGTAGCGTATCGCCTCGATGAGGAGCTTCCGCAGGGGTTCGTCGCCGAAGAGCTTGCCGAGCACATCGAAGACCTGCCCGCCGAGAGCTTCGCGCTCGCTCTCCAGCTTCTTCAACAACCGCCCGTAGACATCGCCCTCGCGGGTCTCACCGGCAACCAGGTTCCAGAGGTGGCAGACCTCCGTCTGACCGATGCGATGGATACGCCCGAATCGCTGCTCCAAGCGGTTCGGGTTCCAGGGGAGGTCGTAGTTCACCATCAGGTGAGCGCGCTGCAGGTTGATGCCCTCGCCAGCGGCGTCGGTCGCCACCAGTATCTCCACGTCCTTGTTCTGGGCGAACTCCTCCTGCGTGTTGCGGCGCTTCTCACGCCCCAGGCCTCCGTGGATGGTGACGACAGCCTCGGGCCGGCCGATGAGCGTCTGGAGCTTGCGGGTCAGGTAGTTCACGGTGTCGCGGTGTTCGCTGAAGACGATGAACTTGCGCCGGTGCCCCCGGGCGTCAAACATCTCCGCCTTGTCCTGCAGGATGCTCGACAGCTCCTCCCACTTCCGGTCCGTGCCACTATGCAAGACCTCCTGGGCCTGGGCCTCAAGGCGTTTGAGGCTGTCGATCTCCAACTCCAACTCGCGGATGGTCCGAGCGGCCGTGGCCCGGTCCATGACCTGGTCCTCAAGCTCGTGGACCTCTTGCTCCGGTGCATCGTCGAGGTCCTCGATCAGGTCGTCGGTGAGGTCCGGGAGGTCTTCCGGCTCGGCGCCCAGTAGGTGGTCGCCTCGCTTCTGCAGCTTCCCTTCGCGCAGGCGCTTCTCCAGGCGCTCGCGGCGGCGTCTCAGTGACTGGCAGATGGCCTCCGGCGACGAAGCAAGCCGCCGCTGCAGGCTCGTGAGCGCGAAGCCGACCTGGTTAGCACGTCTCCCCTCTCCCTCGGCCGCCAGGCGGTCGGCGCGGTTCATCTCCTCGGTGACGTAGGTCGTGACCGCGTGATACAGCGCCGCCTCGGCGTCCGAGAGCTTGTAGTCAACGGTGTACGCTCGACGCTCGGGGAAGAGGGGCGTGCCGTCGAACTTGACGAGGCTCTCCTTCACGAGCCGCCGCATGAGGTCGGAGGTATCGACGGTGTGGACGCCGTCGCGGAAGCGCCCCTCGAAGCGGTCGGCGTCGAGCAGCGCCATGAAGAGCTGGAAGTCCTCATCCTTGCCGTTGTGGGGCGTGGCGGTCAGCAGCAGGAAGTGCCGCGCGATGCCTCCCAACAGCCGGCCGAGCTTGTAACGCTTGGTCTCCTTGACCTCGCTGCCGAAGAAGGAGGCCGACATCTTGTGCGCCTCATCGCAGGCAACGAGGTCCCAGTCCGTCTGCTGGAGCTTCGCCTGCACGTCCTCGTTCCGCGCCATCTGGTCAAGGCGGGCGATGACGAGGTCTGTCTCGGCGAAGGGGTTACCCGTCAGTGAAGCCTCGATAGTCTCGCGGCTCACGATCTTGAAGGGCAAGTGGAACTTGATGGAGAGTTCGTCCTGCCACTGGTCCACGAGGCTGCCCGGTGCGCAGATCAGGCAGCGCTGGACATCGCCCCGGACCATCAGCTCCTTGATGAACAGCCCCGCCATGATTGTCTTGCCGGCGCCTGGGTCATCGGCCAGGAGGAACCGCAGGGGGTGGCGCGACAGCACCTCCCCGTATACGCCGGTGATCTGGTGGGGGAGGGGCTCGACGAGTGACGTGTGAATGGCGAGGAGGGGGTCGAACAGGTAAGCCAAGTTAATCCGGTGCGCCTCGGACACGAGCCGCAGGAGTTCCCCGTCACCGTCGAAGCTCCAGGGGCGCCCGGCTTCGACGACCTCTAGTGCCGGTTCACGGTCCCGGTACAGCAGCTCGTTTCCCAGGCGACCGGCCGCGTCCTTGTACGTCAGTTCCACGACGTTCGAGCCGTGCCACCTAACGTCCACGACGGAGACCACACCGTCCGGCAACACGCCCCGAACAGCCGCTCCCTTGGTCAGGTCCTCAAGACGTGCCATCGGTTCCACCCCATACCGGCCACGTCGTCTGCATTTGGCCCCCTATGTGCGACCACACCTTCCAATACGAACAAAAATGTGCCATAATGTACCCCGAACTGGCCCGGAACGTCGGCCAGGCCCCGCTCGACAGTCACCGCGGAACGAACACTCCCGCGCCTCGAAAGGACACCCCATGGCCTTCGTCGGACCCCGCCCGGGACCCCCGGCTGTCATCCTGAACACAGTGAAGGACCTCGGCGTGCGGTGGCGGCTCGGCGAGGCCCTGCACCCCGCCCCACCCCCGAGATCCTTCGCTCCGCTCAGGATGACCCGGAAGGTGCGTTACGGAACACGGCCCACGGCCCGGAACCTGACAATACCCGACAGAACCCGACACCCGGGAGAACGGGGTGCCGCCCGACTCCTGCCGCTACGCGGTCAGTGCCGAACGTTCGGCAGCAGGAGCTCCTCGGGCAGGTCCTGGGTCGCGCGGACGCGCAGACCCGCGGTCAGCGGCCCGTCACAGGTGAACCGGACGGTCCCGGCGCCGGGGAGTAGCAGGCCCTCGAAGGGACGCAGTAGCGCGCGGTCGGCTGGGGGAACACGGATCAGCTCCGGCGGCGTGCCGGGCAGGCAGAGCAGACGCTCGCCCTCAGTAAGCGTGAGGTCCACACTGAGGCGCTGGTCACCGACAGCGATGGCCGGGTTGCTGACCTGCGCCATGTCCACGTCCGCGAGAGCCTTCAC
>Ga0315288_10000926_pt1 | contig 37365 bp, 29 predicted proteins | sample YL17G11_20_MG_FD_203454 | JGI IMG/M metagenome (GOLD analysis project Ga0315288, IMG submission 203454) | Sediment microbial communities from Yellowstone Lake, YNP, Wyoming, USA - YL17G11_20 | ecosystem: Environmental > Aquatic > Freshwater > Lake > Sediment | place: USA: Wyoming | collected...
CAGGCAGCCGGTACTGATGCCTCCAGCGCGGACTGCTCGTCTGGCGTCCCTAGCTTGCACTCCCCGTGCCATGACATCTCTCTCTCTGCACTCAACATGCTGATAATGAAGGAGTTACGCATCAATCATTGATTTCGCGTCATTGTCTCGCTCGTCGAGTCTGTCGGATTCCACGACAGCCCTGCCGGTTTCTTCAACATGGAACAAATGGGAACAACCACCGTTTTCCGGCCCGCACCGCGCCCGACAAGACCGACGGCAAGAGAATAGTGAATTTCGAATAGTGAATATGGAAAGACAGGAGTGGCTCACGGCTGACGGCCATGAGAAGGAATGCGAGAACGCCGCACGAGTGAGTAGAGAGTTTACGTAAACTCGGGGAAGGCCGCAGAACCGCCGGGTCCGTACCCAGGTAGTCAAGAAGAGTCACCGCACGAAGCGGAGGCCTCTCTTCGTAGTCTAAAGAACCATGCAACCAGACCAGGAGTCAATGAAGGACAAGGTTTGCCTGATTACCGGCGCGACGTCGGGTATCGGGCGGGCTACGGCGTTCGCGCTGGCCCGCCTGGGTGGAACGGTGGTCGTACACGGCCGCAATCCAGAGAAGTGCGAGACGACCGTCAACGCAATCCGCCAGGAGACCGGCAACCCGCATGTCGAAACGCTGGTCGCAGACCTGGCTTCGCTGAAGGATACCCGGCGACTGGCGCAGGAATTCATGGCGCGCCATCCGCAACTGCACGTGCTGGTCAATAATGCCGGGCTGTCGCTGCGGCATCGGAAGGAAAGCGCCGAGGGCTATGAGCTGATGTTCGCAGTGAATCACCTGGCGCACTTCCTGCTGACGAATCTTCTGCTCGATACGATTGTTGCCTCAGCGCCGGCGCGAATCATCAACGTTTCCTCCGGCCTGCACAAGTACGTCAAACTGGACTTGGCCGACCTGCAGATGACGCGCAAGTTCTCCGCGATGCGGGGCTATGGCGTGTCCAAGCTCGCTAACGTCATGTTCACGAATGAACTGGCCCGGCGGCTGGCCGGTCTGGGAGTGACCGTGAATGCGATGAACCCGGGTATGACCGCAACCAATATCGGGATGGAGGAAGGCGGCATTTTCAGCGCCAGCAAGAAGCTGATGGACCGCATCATGGGCAGGAGCGCCGAGCAGGGCGCGGATACGGTCATCCTTCTGGCAACGTCGCCCGAAGTCGCCGGGGTCAGCGGCAAGTACTTCGAGAACCGAAAGGCGATTGCCTCGTCCGCGATAACCTATGATGCGGACGCGTGCCGCAGGCTATGGGAAATCAGCGCGGAACTGGTCGGGCTGAAACAGACGGTCAGCGCCGGGTCAGGCGGCGGCCGGTGAGTACGACGACGCCAGCGATTATCAGTTTGCAGACATCGCCGGGAATGAACGGGTAGAACCCGAGCCTGAGCACGCGCGCCCAGCCGGTGAATCGAGCCAGCCAGGGCAGGCCGCAGGCGTAGATTGCCGCTGTTCCCGCGAGTAGCGCCAGCGTTGTGCAAGCCAGGCGACGGATGAAGTCTCTCTCCGTGTCCTCAGTGGCTAATCTCTCCTGAACTAGTCCGCTGAGCCAGGCCGCCAGGGCAAATCCCGCAAGATACCCGCCGGTCGGACCGAGCAGGTACGACGGGCCGGCGCCAAGCGCGAATACCGGCAGGCCCGAGATTCCCAGCCCGATGTAAGTCATTACGCTCGCCAATCCGCGCCGGCTGCCCAGGGTCACGCCGAGCAGCAGAACAGCCAGGGTCTGGCCGGTGACTGGTACCGGGCTGAACGGCAGGACGACCGTGACTTTAGAGAGAGCAAGCAGGAAGCTGGCGCCGAGGCAGACACGAAAGGCATCGCCCAGGAGCGAGGCCAATGACGAATGACGAAGCGGCATCGACGAAGTACGAATGACGAAGGACGATTGGCGAGGTTGACGGTCCATGCGGTAATATACCAACGAAAATCGGGGAGTCAAGCTGGTTCGCAGCAGGCGTTAAAGCTCGAAATCCGAATATCGAAATTCGAAGCAATGTCAAAAGAGCAAAATCCAAAACCGGAATTCGGGGTGTCAACACGAAAACACCAAGGCACGAAGCGAAGAGGGGAATCCAAAGTGCAAATCTCAAAATGCAGAGTGCAAAGTAACGGTCAGAATCCAATCGGCGGAATCGGTGTAATCGGTGGATAGAACTCGGACTTCAAGATTCTGCCGCTCTTGACCGGCTGGGAACCTGGGCTAGAATCAATCAACCAGACAGGAGGACGTATGCCGAAATATCTAATCACTCTGCCGCCGATGCCGCCGGCCGACGTGAAGACGGCCTGAGGCGCGGTAGTCAAGGCTTCCGTGGGAAGCGACTTGAAGATGGACCGGGCCTACATTGACGAGACGGCCGGCCAGGCAATCTGCATCTGGAATGCGCCGAATCGCCAAGGCGTTGAAGCGATGTTCAACAAGGCCCAAGTCAAACCCGAGTCAATCCGCGAGGTAACGGAGTGCTGCGGGTAAGGAGGAGAGAAGGGAGTTACGGATTACAGACTTTGGATTACAGATTGCAGATTGACTCAGCTTCTTCTGCGCTCTCTGCGGTCAGATTCCGAGTCTACGCCGGTCTGCGCTTGTCTGCGGTTTCGTATTCCCTGTTCTGCGGATTCGATTCCGGGTCGGTGTCCATCTGTGTTCATCGGTGGTTGAGTCCGAATCCCGGTTCAGGTTCTTTGCGGTTCGTCTGAGTCCGACCGCTGGTCTCAGGGGTTGAGTTTGATGAGCCGGATGCGGCGGGCCTTGCCGGCTTCGCGCAGCCGGGCAAAGTAGAGTCCGGCCGGCAGGCGTCGGCCGTTGTCGTCCCGGCCATCCCAGGAGAAGTCGTCGGAAGCGGCTTTGATACGGCGCACCAGTCGTCCGAGGTCGGACCGGATTTCCAGCCAGGTTTCACGGGCAGCGCCGCGGAACCGCACCCGCTCCCGGAACGGGTTGGGCGTCGCGAGCAGCAGCATCGGGCCGCGACCCGAGGCTCCCGGGACGAAGCAGGAATTCGGCGGCAAGACTGCTGAGGAATGTGGGCACAAACCAGCGCGGATTGGGGGCCATGCCGAAGAGCTGGCGGCCGGTGAGCCGGCGATAGGCCCGGCGCAACAGCCGGTTCAGCCGGGGCGAGAGCGAGACGGCCTGGCCGGTCCGGGCATTGATGTAGTAGAAGTAAATCAGCCAGCTGATGTCCTGGTCGTCGAGGCTGGTGGGAAGATAGGAGACCGGCTCCACGCCCAGCTCGCGGTTCAGGGCGTAGTATTCGGTCTCAAGGGTCAGTCGGTCGGTTCCCGCGGAATCCGGGCCGGTGACCCGGTCTACGTCCCGGGTAAGAGTAGCAAGGATGCCGTCGAAGAAACGGAACCGGGCATAGCGCTTCATCAGCGCTGCAATCGAACCCTGGTTCTCCGGGTAGATCGTGACCGAGATTCCGAACCAGACCCGCTTCCGCTCCAGCTTGTCGAACAGCGCCGCGCAGACTGCGGCCGGGTCGGCGTGAACGTGACTCTGGCCCGGGTCAGCGTGGACCACGATGCGATTTATTCCGGCCCGGACCAGGCGGTCAAGCAGGACGTCCGCCGGGTCGTCGAGAAACACGAGGCCGTTGGTCAGCATCTCGCAGTACAGGTTGCGCTGCCGGACATGCGCGACGATCTCCGGGAGCTCGGGGTGCAGGGTCGGTTCCCCGCCCAGGATACTCACGGTCTCGAGATTCCGTTTCCGGAGACCGAGGTCGACGTCGGCCTTCACTTCGTCAAGCGTCTTGGTGTAGTCGCGGTACAGGTTGTAGCAGATGCGGCAATGAAGGTTGCAGCGGTTGGTCGGCTCAAGTACGAGGTGCGGCGTCTCGCGGAGCGAAAGCTTCATCGGGCGCAGTTCGCGCCAGTTTGCCACCTGCGAGAGTTTCAGCGTCAGCTCCTTTCCGCGCTGCATGACCAGATCGGCATCACGCCGCGTGTCTAATAAGTACCGGAGAAATCGAGAATGTCAAGTAGCATCTGGGATCAGTGGCATCAGTATCACTAAGGTCGTCACTTTAGGTCGTCACTTTCCGCTTGACAGCCCTCAAGCTCAGGCTACAATCCAAGTACCCTATCGCGACTGACCACGCGAGTAGGGCAAGAACTGAAGTGAGCACTAAGGGTGCAGGAGTTGAGCATATCCCGGAAATCCAGGGCCGCGTCCAGGCCCCAGGAAGACTAGTGCCGAAAGGAATAGGCGTGGGGAGTAACCGAGTAGCGGCCCGGCGCATCACTCTCATGCCCGCCTGCGTTGTTCTCTTGGCAACTCTTCAGGCCCTCGTTGCGACCGCGAAGGCTGAGCACTGGATCGAAACGTCACAGCAGGACTTCGCGGATGGCAGGCTCTCCGACAATCTCTACGTGTCGCACCGTGATGACGGGACAATCGAATTCGCACCTCGATTCGATCTGAATGGCGACGGGTACCATGACTTGGTCTGCGCCTCTGACGGTGGGCGTTGTGTCCTCGTCTATTTCGGGGCCTCAACTGGCTTCTCACCGGATCGGGCTCGGCAGTTCGCCTCGCCCAGCGTGGGCAATAGCGACATCGCGGATCTGGACTGTGACGGTTTCGCTGACCTCGTTCACTCCGGCTATGAATCCGGACATTCAACGATCTATTGGGGGACGGACTCAGGCCCGAGTCCGACCGACACCACGTGCCTGCCGAATCTGGGTGCTGAGGCAGCGGCGGTTGCCGACTTGGATCGGGACGGCTACTTGGACTTGGCATTTGCCGGATGTGCCGCCGAATGGGTGATTGTCTATTGGGGAAGTTCCTCGGGTTGCGCTCCGGGCTGCACATCGCTCATTTGGATCGGCCATCCTATGGCGCATAATATGACGGTCGCCGATCTCGACCGCGATGGCTACCAGGACCTCGTCATCAGTTGCTTCAGCCGGCCGGATAGCCAGCCGGTCGTCTACTTCCAGGCCAACCGAGAGCATCGGATAGAATGGCTTGAGTACCTTCATGCTGATATGGCGCACGGAACAACAGTTGCTGATTTAGACAAGAATGGCTGGCTGGACATCATCTATACCGGTTTTCAGGATATCACGAAATCATTTGTCTATTTCGGTTCTGATAGCGGCTTCCGAACGGGCAACCGGACAATCCTCCAGCCGGGCGACTGCTACGGTGGGAGTGCCGCGTTCGATTTCAACCAGGATAGTTGGGTTGACTTGGTCTATTTCCGAGGCAAATCGGCACACTGCCCGGTTATCTACTGGAATAGCGGTAGGCCGCCGTATTTCGCAGATTCTCTAACGCGCTCAATCGGGACGGTCAAGTTCAGCTCATCGGGAGGGACGTTCGCGGATTTCAACCGGGACGGACATGTGGACCTTTTTGTGAACAGCCGCAACACCCCCAGCATGGTGCTCTGGGGACCGGATTGGACCGCTCGCGACTCGCTGCCGGTGAATTGTGACCACCACGGCACGTACCGCGAACCAGGCGACATGTACGACCGCAGTTACCGCGAGGAGTACGTCTCTTCGGTCTTCGACGCAGGAGAGGAGGCTGAGTGGCAACAGTTCTCCTGGCAGGCAAACACGCCCACGAGCACCGCAATCGCGCTCTCATTCCGAATCGGGAACTCGGCTAATCCGGACCAGCGCTGGAGTGACTGGCGTACTGTCGAGAGTGGTCGCCGGCTTGCTGATACACTCCGTTCGCGCTGCGTCCAGTACCGCGCGAGCTTCACCTACGACACCCCAGCAATCCTGCCAATGCTCGAACGGGTACAGGTGGATTACTCCCTGCTGATTCCCCAGCTTCACAACTTCCCGAATCCACTCGACAATCGCACGACCTTTGACATCACGCTGCTCAAATCCGCCACGGTGAGCCTGCGCATCTATGACCGGGCCGGTGAATTCATCTCGACGGTGCTGGAGAACCAGGCTTGGGAAGCCGGTTCGCATCAGGTGGACTGGAACGCCACCAATAGTCATGGCCGGCTGGTCGCCCCGGGCGTCTATTACTATGCGCTTGACTATCATGGGCAGGGCACGCGGCGGCAGGTGAAGGACAAGTTAGTTGTGTCTCGGCGGTAGGCGATGAGCACGGTTCTTCTGGTGACACTTATGAGCTTCTTGGGCAGCGACCAGACCGGTACTGTGGTTCTGCCGCTGTTGAAGATCGGCCAGGGCGCACGGGCCGGGGCAATGGGCGAATCGTTCACCGCGCTGGCCGACGATGCGACTGCCATCTACTGGAACCCTGCGGGTTTGGGACAACTGGCGCGGGAGTACAACTTCGTAGTCACACACCACGAGTGGTTCGTTGACACTCGTGACGAACTGGTACATGCCGCGCTGCCCGTCGGCCCGGGGGCATTGGGCCTGAGTCTCGTATGCAGCAGCGTCCTGGGCATCAAGGCGTGGGACGAGCAGAATCAGCCGGGTGATACGTTCGGCCTGTGGAGCGTTGTCGCTTCGGGCGGCTACGGCCTTCCGATTGGGCGCGATTTCTACCTGGGGGCGAGCGTAAAGGGACTCTTCGAGAACCTGCGTACTTCAAGTGGCTTCGGCGGCGGCATTGACCTGGGCGCCATGGGCCGACCGATGAGGCATCTCACGCTGGGAATCGCGGCCCGGAATCTGGGTGTCGCGCACTATGGTTCGCAGTGGCAGAGGTTGCCTTGGGACGTTGGACTTGGGGCCAGCTTCACGGTTCCGCACTTCACGGCCACCGCCGATGCGACCCTGCCTCGTGACAACTGGCCAACCGCGAGAATCGGCATCGAGGTGTTGCCGATCAAGGAATTGGCACTGCGACTGGGCTACCGTTCCGGACCGATTGACCTCGGTACACTAGGCTGGATCAGCGGCCTGACCGCGGGGATTGGCATCAACATCGAGCCATTGAGCGTAGACTACGCCCTGGCTCCATATGGCGCCCTAGGTCTTACGCACCGGATCGGGATTAGAATTCGGCTGAACGATCGGATCGCCCGCAGATCACGCTCGTAAGGCAGAATAGGGCCAACCACCGTTTTCCAGCCCCAGCAACCAGGTAGTTGGGGACCGCAGCCGGGCTAGCCGCTCTTGCCCGGTAGGGTCGCGACGAATTCCCGGCGGTCCTGAGCGCAGAGGAACTGGACCGCGCTGCGACCGGAGAGCGCGGCCGTGGGCAGGCCGCCGATTGCCTCGACCCACTGCCCGCATAGCCAGAGGTTCTTGAGCCCGGGCAGAGTTTTGCGGAACTGTTTCATCCAGGTCTGTGGTGTTACCGCCCAGCCCTGGATGCTCCCCTGCCAGTTGGCGGTGTAGCGTGCGAAGGTCGCCGGCGTCGCCACATCGGTCATCTCGACCTGGCCGGCCAGGCCCGGAAATCGCCGCTCGAGGAGCTGGACCAGCTTGTCCGCAACTTCCTGCTTTGCCGCATTGTAACGCGCCGGGTCCTGGCGCAGGTTCTGCCACCTTTCGAGGTCCGAGGCAAAGGCCGAAACCACCATGGTCCGGCCGGCCGGCGCCAAAGACCGGGTGTTGTTCATGATGTGAAACCCGACGGTCGCGCGCTCCCGGCCGGCAATCGTTACCGGTTGCGGCAGTTCGACGCGCAGGCTTGAAACCATTGCCGGCACGTCGTCGAACCTGCGGTTGACGCCGAGCCCGACGAAGACCATTGATGAATACGGCGTCAGCTTCTCGAACCAGCCGCGCACCGCGGCGTCCGCATACCGGCCTTCGAGCATATCGAAAATCGTCGCGTGCGCGTCGGCCGCGGAAATCACGTAGTCGGACCGGAGTTCGGTCCCGTCCGCGAGCCGGACCCCGATTGCCTCGTTGTTCTCAACCAGGATTCTTGCGACCCGCGCCTGGTACCGGAGCTTGCCGCCCAGGCCGAGATAGCGGCGCTCGATCGCCCGGCTGAATTCGAGCGAGCCGCCCTGCGGGTAGCCCGCGGCCCGTTTATGCAGGTAGGCCATCGTCGTGAGCAGAAACCCGGCCGGGAACGAGCCGGGCCACGCATTGAGAATGCCGTTCCGAATCAACGGGCTCTTGAACCGGGTCATCGCCCGGTTCATGGTCAGCCGGTTCCATTTCAGGTAAGGCAGGTACCTGGCCGCCATCAGCCCGAACTTCAGCTTGTCCCCGAGGGTCATCAGTTGGTAGGGCTTGCCGACCGGTATCTCCATCTGCACGAATCCCCGCGCGGCGCGGCAGAATGCCGTGATTGGCGCCCGGTCTTCCGGCGCGAGTTCAAGCATGTGTTGTTCCAAGCGGCCGATATCGGCATACAGCGTGAATACGCGGCCATCCGTCGCCTCATACTGCTGGTACGCGTCGGCATAGAAGAACTCCCGCCCCTGCACCGCGCCCAGTTCCTCCCAGACCCGGTATAGGGCCGAACCGGGTTTGGACCCGACCAGCCAATGAATACAGCCGTCAACCGTGTAGCCGTCGCGTTGCCAGGCCGTGCAGAGTCCGCCCGGCTTGTCGTGCAGTTCCAGGATAATGGTCTTATACCCGTTCATCCGGGCATAGCAGCCGGCCGCCAATCCGGCCATGCCCGAGCCGATGATAATCACCGACTTCTCACTCATGACAGTCGTTCCTCATTGGAATTCCAACACCAAGGCACAAAGGCACGAAGAGTCCCGACTTCGGAACATCATTGTTTCTTAGTGTCTTTGAGTCTTTGTGTTGAAATCCGGTTCGTGTTTGGGTCATTCGGATTTGTTTCGACATTCGGACTTCGTGCTTCGAGTTTCGATCAATCCCCGTACCCATTCCCGGTTCTCCCACAACGCGCACCCGCCCCGGGTTTCGCTGAGTTTGTCGTGATTGGCCCGGATTTTCTCGAGCAGCCCGGACTTGAGCGCGTCGCGGAGCGCCATGCTGCGCAGACTGGTGTCCGAATAGGGCGCGAACGGGCACGGTTCCAGGCTGCCGTCCGGCGCGACGTGGATGAAGCCCCGACCGGCGGCAAGGCAGCCGCCGTATTGCTCTTCATCGCCCGGGAAGCTGACGACCACACTGCGATATTGCCTGCGCAGGTTTTCGATGCGCGCTTCAAGCTCGACCTTCTGTTTCGGCAGGATCACGAGTTCCTCAGTGCCTTCTTCAGACGGAGTGTATTCGACATAAATGAACAACCGGCACCCGGCGTCATGAAACTCCCTGAAGAAGCCCTCGCCGGTGAGCAGCGGGAAGTTCCGGCGCGTGACGGTGAGCGAGACCCCGAAGAAGATGTCTCTGCCTTCGAGCCGCCGGATGACGTCCCGTACCCGGTCATATACGCCGGAACCCCGGCGCGCGTCGGTCTCGAGCTCAAAACCCTCCACGCTGATGACCGGGATGACGTGGCGAAGGCGCTTGAGTCTCCGGACCAGCGCCTCGTCAAGGAGCATGCCGTTGGTGAAGAGCGGGAAGATAACGTCCGGGAACCGGCGTGTAACGTCGAGGATTTCCGGCCGGGTGAGCGGCTCGCCGCCCGCCAGCATGATGAGCGAGATGCCCAGTTCCTGCGCCTCGCGAAAGATTTCCTGCCAGCGCGCCGTGGTGAGTTCCTTGACCCCGGCCCAGCGCGCGCCCCGCGCGTAGCAGCCCCTGCATTTCAGATTGCACTTGCCGGTGATGCTGGCAATCAACAGCGGCGGCACGTGAACGCCCTGCTTCTCCCATTTGAGTCGTCGGGCTGCAGAACGGCGCTGGGCGACTGCGGTCCGGGTGAAGAAGAGCGCCAGCGACGGGTGGCGAAGCGTCGCCTTCAGGGCGTCCTGGAATGCGTCCCGGATTTCCCGGTTGAATAAATCAATGTATCCCGAGTCCCGGGCCTTTCCCGGCCGGGTTAGACTACCCTTTGTGACCTTTGTGTCTCTGTGTTTCACCTATCGGGTTTCAATCCGGACCGAACCGAAGACGGCCGCGGCGTGCAGCACGAGATGCGGTTTGCTCTCGTCCAGCCCGGGCGACCGCCAGGTATACTCGCCGAACGCCTCGACGCCTCCGCTGGGCAGGCGTACGCTGCCGAACGCAACGCTGACCAGGATCTTCACCGGCGTCGCCGGCGAAATCCGGATGACGCTGGAACCGAAGACCGCGCTGACGTCGACATGGGTGGCATCCTTCAACTGGATTCCGGTAAGGTCCACGTCGCTGCGCCCGAACACGGTTTCGTGGCGGTCGCCGGACCGCGTGAGGTCAACCGAGCGGTCACCGCCCCAGCGCTCCCAGCCCTGCCACCAGCGCCGGCGACCGGTCAGGATGCGGATGCCAAGATAGACAAAGAACGCGGCGAACAGAATCTGGAAGATGGGAATGCTGATATGGAACGTAACGTTCAGGAACAGGGTGATGCCGAGGATAATCAGCAGCAGTCCCCAGAAGAAACCGCCGAACAGGCAGCCGGTTCTCATGATTCTCCTTTCGCGCCCGAGGCCCGTGTCGCTGGCGCGAACGTGCCAGCGGGCGGGGGCGGCACGGTGTCTTTGGGCGGCACCGCGCGCGGGTCATTGAAGACCTCGACGTGACCAAAGGCAACATCCACCTTGACCCGCAGATGGGGTTTGTTTTCGTCCAGGTCCCTGGACCGGTAGACGTGGTCGCCAAAACCGACTTCATTGCCGTTGGGCAGGCGGACCTCGGCAAAGGCCGAGCTGACGTCAACCCGGACCGGCAGCGCCGGATTGAGCCGGATGCGGGCGCTGCCGAATGCGACATCCACTTCTTCCCGAATCACCTTGTCCGCGAGCTTCACGCCGGTGAGGTCAATCTCGCCTTCGCCGAACACGATGTCGTGTTTCTGTGACCCGTCAGTGACCCGGACTCGCTCCGGGAAGTGGTGGCGCCGCCACTCGAGACCGCGCCACGAGCGCGCAAAAAACAGCGAGACGCCGATGTAGATGAGCAGCAGGGCGAAGAAGATCCGGACAAAGGGAATCTTGGCCTTGAGGAAGACGTTGAGAATGATACAGATGCCGAGCAGGACCAGCACCCCGCTCCAGAAGAAACCGCTGAACAGAAACATCATACCCTCCCTAGTCATGCCGGGCGAACGCGCCCAGCAAGGTGCTTAGTCCGGCCAGGACAATAAAGACCGGCCAGTACCGGCCCCAGTCCAGGCTGAACAGGAACAGCAGGGCGACCGTGCTGATGAACAGGCCGCCTGAGATGGCACTCAAGACCGACCGGGTGAATCGGCCGCCGTTCACGCGCGCCCGATGCCAGGCCTTGCCGAACGAGGCCAGCGCCGGAATCAGGATGAACAACGCCCACCAGTTGCTCAGCCGGACCAGGCCGGCGGTCTGCAGCACCAGGATTATTCCGAACAGGACGAACGCAATACCGACCCAGAGCGAAGCGCCGAGGCGGCGGGGTTCGGGACTGGTTTCCGGCGTTTCATTGTTCATAGTCACTCCTTGTCTCGAAAGCTAAGACAATTATAGGCCGCTGGGAGAGAAGTCAAGCCGAGAGGCGCTTGGGGTGTCTTCTCGCCCTCGGCGAGGTGATTCCCAGAATGCCTCGCAGAATCGCTCTGCTCGCCCGGACATCGGTGTCCATCTGTGTTTATCCGTGGTTAGAGAATCACTTCGCCAGCGAGCGAATCACATCCAGGTCGAGTTTGCCTTTCGCGCCCCAGCCGGCTTCGCCGGCTGGAATCCCGGGTCGGAACCGGACATAGAGCGAATAGGCTTCGTCCGCCAGCTCCGCGGGCGTGGATGCCCGGGCAAGCTGTTCCAATGCCCGGCGCACCTTCTCCAGATTCTCCCCGAACTTCTGAGTCAGGTAGCGTTCGACGCCGGCCGGGTCAATCGGCTGGTCCTTCACGACCGCCCGGATGCCGTCTGCTGTGTGCTTGGCCGGAATCGGCCGGCCCACGATTTCGACCCAGAACTCCTCGCCCAGACCCACTTTGGGCGGTTTCTCGCCTCTCAGGTCTTTCCCGGGATTGAAGATGCCCAGGTGTCGGCCCTTGGACTGCGCGGTGAGCCCGGCCATCGCCTTGCCCAGGGTCAATGCCGCGGCCCGGTCGAAACCCAGCCGCTCGGCGACCACGTTCGCCCATAGCGTCAGCACCGGCGCGCGGTTAATCAGAATGGTATCAGGCATGATGGTTTTGACTCCGGCGGGCCCGTTCCCGGCGCATGTCCGTGAAGGCGCAAGGGCGAAGCCGGAGCTTCGCCCTTGCATTCAATTGCATTCGGCTACTGGAAGTACCAGGTGAAACCAAGACTGCCGGTCATTGTGCGCGGCCCGATGCTGAACGTCTGCTTCGAACCCTGTGCCGAAAAAACAGGGCCGAGGCTCGCCTGAATCGAGAGACCGGGCGTAATGAGATACTCGGCGGTCAGCGGCAACTCGACTGACCAGCGCAGGTGCTCTCCGCGCTCGATGCCCAGGCCCGCGAACAATCCCACACCGACCCGCAGGTTGCCCTGGTTCCGGAAGAAGCAGTTCGCGCCCAGTGAGGTCATGAGTCTTCCGCTCGGGTTCAGACCGAGCGTGACTTCGGGCGCAAGTGCGCCCAGTCGCGCTGCCGCACTGATGCCCCAGTTATCGGCAAGACGATGACGGTAGCCGATACCGAATTCCATCTCGGACGGCTCGCCTGCCGGTTTCGGCTTCGGTTTGGGTCTACCTTTGGGTCCGGGAACCGTGGCTTCAACCTGGTCCATGAAGAAATCGATGCCGGCCGTATCGCTGCCTGCGCCGAGTTCGACGATTGTCGGCCGGGCCTGGGGCTTGAACCCGGTCGCTTCGGCCAAGGTCACGTAGTAGTTGCCGCCGGCCAGGCTGTCAAACCGGTAGCCGCCGTCCGAGGCCGTCAGCCGGGCGATGGTCTTGCTGGTCTTGCTGTCCAGCAGTTGCACGGTGACGCCGGCGATACCGATGCCCGACGCCCGGGAAATCGTCCTGCCGGTAATGGTGCCGTAAAGCGGGTCGATCGTGACGCGCCTGACAAAGTCGTCGAATACCGGGCTGAGTTCCTCGAATGACGCGGTCGGCGCGGCAAAGTAGCAGGCGAGAAACGGGTGGATGGTCGTGCTCTTTTCCTTCTCCAGCGCGACGTAGACGAAGCTGACGCTGGTGCCCGTCTTGCCGCCGGTGAAGTACAGGCCGTTGCCTTTGTCGCAGACGAAAACCATCTCTTCCGCACTGTAGCCGGACAGGGTCATGTTCCGGGATTCGCTCAGATAGGCGCCGTCTTCCTCAAAACTGCTCGCCGCCGACTGGTGAATGTCGGTCAGACTCATCTTCGAGTGCGGGTCGAAGACCGCGATAAAGAAGCCGCTCTTCTGTCCGGACAGCGCGGTACTGATATAGCCCTGCCAGAACTGCTGGGGTGGCGCCCAAGTGAATTCCCCGCTCGCGGCAGTGCGATACTCGGACCAGTCATCGCTACCCGGTGCCTTGACCGCGTCCGGCAGTGCAATCCGGCGCCGGGTTTCCAGCGCCACTCCCTGAGCGGCGAGGAGGGCCGGGACGAGGCCGACGGTCAGCAGGGCGGACAGTGCCGGCTTGAGGCTTCGTTTCACGTTGTTTTCTCCTCCAAGTCGTTGCGGGCGGGAAACTACCCGCCCGCAACATTACTTGATTAGTTGGCTCGTGTGTTACTTCGAGCGAACCGTGCTCACGCCCTTCTTCCAACCGGTCTTCACATCGATCGGCGGGGTGGCCTTGTAGATCTTGCCGACGGCGGCGGCAGGAGCGGCGGTCGGTGGACGATATGTGTAGTAGCCCACGTCGAGCGGGTCAGCCGGACCAGTCACGGCAACGCCTTCCTTCCAGGTGTAGAATTCCTGGGCTTCCTTGAGGTAGTACTTCATTGCCGGTTCTTCGGTGACGGTGCGCTTCAAAGTAAACGTCATGGTGAAATCCTTCTCGTCAATCGTGAAGGTCTTCTTCACCGTCCAGGTCTTGATCTCGTCGCCCAGCTTGTAGGGGGCCTCCTGCGCGCGCAGGATTGCCGGGACCACGAGTACCGCGACCACGGCCACGAGGGTCAGGAGCTTTACCATCTTTGACACATGTCCTCCTTCGTTACTTGTTATTGCTGTGTCGACACGCATGATTTCTTTCATGCTGTTTCTGTTTTTACCACCCCGTTAGCTAGACAGGGTGTTCTTGTTTCTCATATCCCAACTGGGTCCCGTAGTCGAACAATCGGTTCGCAAAATCAGACATCGGCACGCCTCGTGACAAGGCAGACCCATTACCAGTTGATGTCAACGAACAATTCACCGTTAGGTTTTACCGGATTTTTCCCAAAAGTCAAGACTTTTCTTTTCAACCATCTCGACCTTTGACCGGCACAGTGTAGCGCAAAACCCTTGAGCCGTCAAGAGTAACTTCAGCAAAATCAAACCGTTAAGGCTAGAACCACGGATGAACACCGATGAACACCGATAGTAAGCCAAATCCCGCCGAAGCAAGAAGCGAAGCGTGGCGCAGCCAAAACGCGGGAAGAAGCAGGAACCACCGATGAACACGGATGAACACCGGCGGGCGAATCAGACGACGAATCGCTCATACCGCAGCCTCGGCCTAGCGAAATTCATGAGCAGGCCTACCCGAATCTTCGATATCCGAAGATAGTTCAGGAGTTGAGCCCGGTTGGCATCGACGAGGTCGTCGACCGCCTTAACTTCGACCACGACCTTCCCTCCCGTCTACCACCAAGTCAGCGTAGTAAACCCCGACTTCTTTGTCCCGATAGGTCACACGGAACTCCTGCTGGGCCAAGACCTTATGCTTTCGCAGAGTCAGCTCCCAAACCAGCGCGTTCTCGTAGACCTTCTCCAGCAGACCGCACCCGAGCGTGTTGTGAACCGCCAGCGCGGCCACGATGATGTCGGCCGTGAGCTCCTTGTAGAGCAATTCGCCTTTCGCAACCGCCTCGGCCATAGCGCCCCCTCCCGAACAGTGTTTATCTGTGTTTATCCGTGGTTTCTAAATCCGGCAGCTTTTGCCTTTGCCGAGCATCCGCTCGATTCGGCGCAGGGCTTCCTGGAGGTTCTCGACCGAATTGGCATACGAGAATCGGACGAAACCGGCCCCGTATTCACCGAAGCAGGTGCCCGAAAGTGCCGCGACCCCGGCTTCGTTGAGCAGGCGGTCGGCGATATCCTGGCAGCTCCGGCCGGTACCCTCGACGCTGGGCATGACGTAGAACGCGCCCTGGGGTTTGTAGCAGGAGAGCCCCTTGATGCGGCAGAGCCCTTCGACGAAGATGTCGCGCCGATGCTTGAACTCTGCGACCATCCGGTGCGGGTCATCCTGCGGGCCGACCAGCGCCTCGATGCACGCCCGCTGGGAGAACGCCGAGGTGCAGGAGTTGACGTTGATCATCAGCCGGATGATATGCTGAGCCAGTTCGACCGGCATCACGCCGTAGCCCACGCGCCAGCCGGTCATGGCATAGGTCTTGGAGAAGCCGTCCAGAATGACCGTCCGTTCGAGCATGCCGGGAAACTGGGTAATGCTCTCGAACGGTATGTCGTAGATTATCCGCGAATAGATTTCGTCGGCCAGCACAATCAGGTCGTTCTTGAGCACGAGGTCGGCGATACCCTTCAGGTCGTCGTGGGTGAGCACGCTGCCGGTCGGGTTATGCGGCGAGTTGATAATCAGCAGTTTGGTCTTGCGGGTAATCAGTTGCCTGAGTTCGTCGACATCGACGCGGAAGTGGTTCTCCTCGCGCATAGGTATCGGCACCGCCTTGCCACCCATGAACCGGATCATCGACTCGTAGATCGGAAAACCGGGATTGGGATAGATGATCTCGTCGCCCGGGTTGCACAAGGCCATGATCAGGAACGACATGATGGGCTTGCCGCCCGGCGTGACCACGACCTGGCGCGGATCAACAGGGATCTTCCGGGTGCGGGCAACCTCGGTCGCGATGACGTGACGCAGTTCGGGAATGCCCGGCGCCGGCACGTAGTGGGTCCAGTTCTGGTCCAGCGCGCGCTTGGCTGCCTCGCGGATGTTCTTCGGCGTATCGAAGTCCGGCTCGCCGATTTCCAGGTGGACAATCGACTTGCCCTGCGCCTCGAGCGCCTTGGCCTTGGCCAGGACGTCGAACGCGGTCTCGGTGCCGATCCAGCCCATCCGCTCGGAACAGAATTCGCTCAGGGGCCGGTGCCTGACGCTTGACGCCCTACGCTTAACGCATGACGCCCGGCTCCGGTCCGGCTTTGGGCGTGACGCGTCCGGCGTAATGCGTCCGGCCGCCCCTGCCTTTCTGGTCTTCGTCTTCATTTGACACCTCTCTGGAAATCGTGCAGGTCTTTGGCCATCTTTGCGATGTGCTCGCCTGAAACCTCGAATTCCCACATCAGTTCCCACGGGAAACCGGACTCGCCGAAACGGTCCTTGACCCCGACCATGCCGACCACGGGAATTCTGAATTGTGAATTGTGAATTGTGAAAGGCGCCTGGGTCAGTACCGCGCTGACCAGGTTGCCGAGCCCGCCGACCTGGTGCTCTTCCGCGGTGACGATAATCCCGGTTTCCTGCCCGGCCCGGATTATCGCCTCCTTGTCCAGCGGTTTCAGGGTGTGCATGTTGACGACCCGGGCTTCCAACCCGTAGTCTTTCTTGAGCATCCAGGCCGCGCGCATCGCCTCGGGCACCATCGGACCGCAGGCAATAATGGTCAGGTTCTCGTTCTCGCCCTGATACTCCGACGCAAGCTTCGTCTCAAACGCATCTATGAAGTTCTCCTTTTCGCCCCGGAGCCGGATGACGTTGGCTTTGCCGAAGACGAACGGCGTGGCTTCGGTCGTGACAATCGGCGTAGCCTCGCGGGCGAACCGGATATACTTGGGGCCGCTGATTCCGAAGAGGAGGTGTTCGGTAGCCTTGCGGGTCTCGATGGAATCGCACGGGACTGAGCAGTGCATGTTGGGCAGGCCGCAAATCTGGAACAGGTCCTCAAGGGCTTGGTGGGTGGCGCCGTCCGGCCCGACCGAAACGCCGCCGTGCGCGCCGACAATCAGGACGTTGAAGTTGCCGTAGCAGACGGTGGTGCGTAGCTGGTCGAGGTTGCGCCCGGCCGCGAATACGCCGTAGGTGCCGAAGACCGGGATTTTGCCTTCTTTGGCCAGACCCGCGGCCAGGCTGGTGCCCGATTGTTCGGCAATCCCGACTGAGAACCAGCGGTCTTTGCGCTCCGGGTGCTTGTCGTAGAATTGGCTGATGCAGATGGAACCCGATATGTCGGCGCCGAGGCAGACGATGCGCGGGTCGTCGCCCTTGTCGCTCAAGGCTTTGCCGAACCCGAATCGCGTGGGCTCCATCTTGACTTTCATGTTGGCCGGTTTGTTCCAGAAGTAGTCCTGCTTGAATTTCGGGACCCGGGCCATCAGTTTCGGGGTGACCGAGGCCTGGTAGTCGTCCGCGGCTTTGAGCAGTCTGGGCAGGTCTATTTTGTCGGTGAGGCCGAGTTCGGCCAGGCCTTTTTCCGCTTCCTGCCGGTTGGGCGCTTTGCCGTGCCAGCCGGTCTGGTTTTCCATGAAGCTAACGCCTTTGCCTTTGACCGCGTTAGCGATAATCGCCACCGGTTTGCCTTTGACCTGCCGGGCCCGGGCAAAGCCGTCGAGTATCTGGGTCATGTCGTGGCCGTCGAGTTCAATGACGTGCCAGCCGAAGGCGGCGTATTTTTCATTCAGGCTCTCGACGTTCATGACGTCCTTGACCCAGCCGTCGATCTGCAGGCGATTGCGGTCGATGATGGTTACGAGGTTGTCGAGTTTGAACTGGGCGGCTTCCATCGCCGCTTCCCAGATTTGCCCTTCCTGCTGTTCGCCGTCGCCGTTGATGACATAGACCCGGTAGTCGTGTTTGTCCATTCTCGCGGCCAAGGCGATGCCGACGCCGACCGAGAGTCCTTGGCCGAGCGAACCAGAGGAAATCTCCACGCCCGGGAGCTTGAGCCAGTGCGGGTGACCCTGGTAAGGACTGTAGAGTTTGCGCAGCCGGACCACGTCGGCGATGTCGAAGAAGCCGGCAGCGCCGAGTCCGAGATACAGCGAGGGCGCCTTGTGGCCGGTACTCCAGATGATGCGGTCCCGGCCGTCCCAGCCGGGGTTCTGCGGGTCGAGGTTGGCTTCTTTCAGGTACAGCGCGGCGGTGACATCCATGATCGAAAGGGTGCCGCCGGCGTGGCCGGATCCGGCAGCGCACAGGGCCGCGAGGTCATAGCCGCGCATCAGGCATGCGGCATCCTGGAGTTCGGCGATCGAATACTCTTTCCGGACCTTGCCGGTCTTCGAATCAACAAGGGACACGCTTTCCTCCGGTTCAGTCTTTGGGGATCTTCTGAAAGTCTTCGAAAAACTTACGGATGCCGATCTCGGTGAGCGGGTGAGCAACCATCTGTTTCAGGACGCCGAACGGCACGGTGGCCACGTGGGCGCCGCAGCGCGCGGCCTCGATGACATGCAGCGGATTCCGTACGCTGGCAACGATGACCTCGGTGGCCAGTCCGTAGCTCTCAAAGATCTGCACGGTGTCGGATACCATTTCCATTCCGAAATGCGAGATATCATCAAGTCGCCCGACAAACGGCGAGATGAACGTCGCGCCAGCCTTGGCCGCGAGTATTGCCTGGTTCGGGCTGAAGACCAGCGTGACATTAGTCATGATCCCCTTGCCGCTCAGGATTTTGGTCGCTTTCAGGCCCTCGATGCTCATCGGGATCTTGATCGTGATGTTCTTGCTGATCTTCGCAAGGTCTTCAGCTTCATTCACCATTCCGGGCGCATCGGTGCTGATGACCTCGGCCGAGATTGGACCGTTGACGACTGTGACAATCTCCTCGACGACGTCCCGGAATTTCCGCCCGGTCTTGGCAACCAGCGAGGGATTGGTGGTCACGCCATCCAGAATTCCCCAGCTGGCGACCTCGCGGATTTCCTTCACGTCTGCCGAATCAATGAATATCTTCACTTTTCCTCCCTGGAATGCAATCCGGGGCTTGAGTCCGGATACCGAATACGCCTTTGTCGGAAACGCAGCCCGCTGTCAGCATTCAAGCAGCCGCGGGCCGCGCGCAACTGATTATCCGAGGTTCGAAACAACAATCATATCATAGCCAAAACTGACTGGTTGTCAAATGGCAACCCGGTGGAACAACGAACGGCGCTTTACGCGATACGCACTGCGCCTCGCGTCGGGGATCAGGCGCGATGCGTCTTGCCTCGATTGGCCAGCGGGTACTCGTAGACGAGCGTCGTCCGCTGCTTGCCCGCCCGGCGCCAGCTGCGCATCCGCAGGCCGCCCAGATGGCGCAGCATCTGCCGACCGGCCGCCATGCCGCCGATGAACCGGCATTTGTGTTGGCGCGCGAAGACCCGAATCTGACGGTGGAATTCCGGCAGCGCCTTGCGCGCACCACCGATGAAGCTGATGTCAAGGCGGCCATTTTCATAGCGACCCGGCAGCAGAATCAGCAGCCCCTGGAGGTTCTCGTTGTTGCCATAGCCGAAGACCCGGCCCTGACGGCACAGCTCGCCAATCAATTCCGGGGTCGCCGTCCGGAACTGCCAGGTGTGTCCCAGCAGGCCCTTGCTCGCCCGGAATTCCTCGGTGCGGCGCAGGTAGTCCAAGGCCGCCTTCGGTTCGGGCCGAAAGACCTTCGGTTCTCCCGGGCGTTTCGGTATCCGGCCGTCGCGGTTCCAGAAAGAAATCCTGATGCGCAACCCCATCTTGCGGATGATCCGGCGCGAATAGGCGTTGCGCCGGCCGGTGGCCAGGCGAATCGAGCGCGGCCGTTCCGCGAGCGCGGCGCGTATCACGTGCCTCGAGAGACGCCAGCCGAGTCCCTGATTGCGGGCCTCCGGGTCAATCCGCAGTCCTTCCAGCCAGAGTTCGCCCGGGCTCAATTCGGTGAACTTGCCGAGCCCGACGACCTTCTGTCCTCCGCGCGACCTCGCCGGACGTTCGACGATGACATAGAAACCCTTCTCCTTGAGCCAGCGGTTCAGGTATTGGGGTACATAGTCCCAGCCGCGCCAGGTCTGGGCGCAGATACGCAGGATATCCCGGCGGTCACGCGGCTGTGCCGGCCGCACTACGTACGCCACTGCAACTCCTTGTGCCACCAGCCGCCCCGGAAGTAGAAGATGCCGAGCACCAGCGTCTCGACGACAACCGAAACGCCGATACCCAGCCAGACACCGGTCAGGTTCAACGAAGTCACGCGGGAAAGTATATACGCCAGCGGCAATTTGACAAGCCAGTTGGCCAGCACCGCGGCAATCATCGTCGGCCGGGTGGCGCCCGCGCCGTATTGGCTGCCGCTCCAGGCCGTGGAAATCCCGAGCAGCACCAGGAACGGCGCGAGCAGCCGGAGATAGGAAGTCCCGAACCGGACAATCGCCGGGTCGGTGTTGAAGATCCGAATCACCTGCGGAGCCAGCGCGAACAGAACTGAAAGGACCAGCAACTGCAGTGCCGAGGCAATCACCTGCACCCGGGCTGCTACCGCGCGCGCGACATCGGGTCGGCCGGCGCCAAGGTTCTGCCCGACCAGCGACTGGGTCGCCGCGCCGAAGCCGTTCAGGTAGATGTACATGATGTTGAGAATCCGCAGCCCGACCCCGAATGCGGCAATCGCCGGACTGCCGAACGACGCCACGATTCGGAACATCAGCATCCCGGTGAGCGGCCGAGTAATCGCCTGCAGGCTCGCCGGCACGCCGATGCCAAGCAGCGCCCGCAGCGCCTGCGCGCGAATCCGCAGGTCGAATCGCACCAGTCCGCGCCGGTTCAGAATCAGCCCCAGCGCGAGTGCCCCGCAGACCTGCGAGAACACCGTAGCAATTGCGGCCCCGGTCACGCCCAGCCTGGGAAGATGCAGCCAACCCAGTATCAGCAGCGGGTCCAGGACCAGATTCACGAGGTTGACGCCCAGCGCAACCCACATCGGCGTCCGCGTGTCGCCCAGCGCCTGGAAAACCGAACTGAATATCACACTGACGAAGTACGCGGGCAGAAATGCCAGCAGCAGGGTCAAAAAAGGCGTGCCGGCGGCGACCACCCCGGGCTCCGCGCCGAATAGCCGGAGCAGCGGATTGCTCAGCAGCGCCCCGGGGAGTGCCAGCACGACGGCAATCAACAGCCCGAGGAGCAGGGAATGAAACAGGCTCTCCTGGATACCCGACCGGTCATCGGCCCCCGAGAAGCGGGCGCAACTCGCCAGTGTCCCGGCCGATACCATTCCGGCCAGGGTCTGGAACACCCCGAGGACCGAGCCGGCCAGTGCCACCGCCGCAAGTTCGGTCGCGCCCAGCCGGCCGACCCAGAACATGTTCACCGTGGTCTGGAACGTGAACAGCACCGATGAGAGCATCACCGGTGCCGAGACCTTCCAGATGCTCCAGGTCGTGCTCTGGCTAAGGTCGACGGCGCTCAGGCGCGACGCCTTCTCGGTGTTTTTCGCTTCCTGGCGGCTGGTCAGATTCTGTCAACGGGGACAGGCCCCGGTGCCTGCCCGGTCATCGTCGACCCCGTTTCGGGCCGCCGGCTTCGCGAACCTGCTCAAGCTGGACCGCCTGAAGCGCAAACGACAAGTCGGCCGCCAGAGCCTCGAGCAGGCGCACCTGCTCGTCATCGAAATGACCCGGCTTGACGGCATAGATCGTCAGCGTACCAACGGCTTCATCTCCGATGCGCAGCGGAAATGCCGCAACCGAGTGATGGCCGCGTTCTTTCATCTCGGCGTGAACCGGCATCCCCGGCGGCGCGTCATCCAGGTCGGTCCGGACTACCGCGTGTCCCTTCTTGAGCGCCTCCATCGTCGGTCCCCGCGTTCCCGGACGGTCCAGCGGAAACCGCAGACCGCTAAGGAACCCGCCCTCATCGCCCGAGACTGCAATCGGCTTCAGCTCGCGGGCATCGTGGTCAACAATTCCAACCCAAGCCAGCCCGTAGCCGCCCGCCTCGACCAGGATTCGACAGGCTTCCTTACAGAGCCGTGCCGTGTCGCGTTCGCGCACGAATGCCTGATTCGCCTGGCTCAACACCGAGTACAACCGATTCAACCTCAATAGGCGCTCTTCCGCATTCTTCCGGTCGGTAATATCCCGCGCCGATGCCAGCAGGATACTCGCTCCCGCGAATTCCAATCGGTCCACGTTGAGCAGCGCGAAACATACCGACCCGTCTTTGCGCCTCAGCCTGGTCTCCCAGTCCCGAATCCCGCCCGGACCTGCGGCCGCTGGTTTTCCCAGGCCGCCGTCCGGGGCCAGGAGCTGGTTCCGCTCGTCCGGGTCAAGGAAGATGGCGCCAATGCCGAGCTGTTTGAAATCGCTGTATTCAAAGCCGGTCAAATCCTGCATGAACTGGTTGACCGCGAGCACCGCGCCGTCCGGGTGAAATACGGCGATGCCGATGGGCGTCGCCTCGAAAAGAAGACGATACCGGGCTTCAGACTGGCGCAGGGCGACTTCGCTCTGTTTGCGCCGGGTGACATCACGGAAGGCGACGAGGATGGCCGGCTGGGGTCCGGTCGGGTCCTCGAAGGTTATCGGCATTGCCGCGACTTCGACGTCGATGGTTGTTCCGTCGAGACGGATGAATTTCTCTTCGGCAAGGGGAACCTGGCGGCCCTGGTTGAGCATGGTCTTGACGCGCTGGGTGACGAGTTCGCGGGAGTCGGGGTGAACGAGGTCAAGGAGGTTGCGGCCGACCAGCTGGTCCTGGGTGTCGGCGCCGGCAAGGCGGAGGGCGGCGGGATTGGCGTAGACGATTTTGCCCTGGGCATGAACGACGATGGCATCCGGCGACAGTTCGACCAGACTGCGATAGCGTTGTTCGCTCTGGGCAAGGGCGACCTGGATTTCGTGCTGGCGGGTCACGTCGCGGGCATGGCCCTGGAGGGCAACCGGTTCGCCGTCTTCAGCGACCAGGCGGGAGACGACTTCGACCCGGCGGGTCTGGCCGGTCTTGGTCCGGACCAGGAGCTGGTAGTGGGTCTGGTCGGCCTTGCCCTGGATCTTGTCCTGCATGCTCTGGCGGGTGACGGCAAGGGAGTCCGGGTGAACAAGGTCGGCCATATTGAAGTTGCGGAGCTCATCCAGCGTGTAGCCGAGGAGTCGTTGTCCGGCCGGGTTGACGGTGAGGATCCGGCCCTCGAGGTCACTGACATAGATGACATCAAGGGCGCGCTCGAAGATCTCGCGGTAGCGGGCTTCGGATTGAGTGAGCTTCTGACTGCTGGTCTTCAGTTCCTGGTCCAGTCCGAGGGCATGGAGGGCATAGGCAAGGTCCGCCGCGATTTCGGCAAAGAGGGTCTGTTCTTCGGCGTCGGGCGCGAGCCCGGGGGCCAGGGCGACGGATAGTACGCCGTAGACGCGCTGGTCGTGTTCGAGCCGGGCGATGAGGCCTTGGCTGGACGAGAGAGTACCGGGGTCAGGGGGCAGGGGGCGGGGGTCAGGGGGCAGGATGATTGCGCCAGAGGAGTCGAGGGCCTGGCGGACGGCGGGGGTGAGGTCTCCGGCCTGGAGTCGTCGGACGAGCTCCGGGAACTCGTCATCAAAGCCGGCGTGGCAAGCCACGCGAAATCGCTCCACGCTGGACGCATTACGCCTTGCGCTGGAGACACTGCGCTGCCCGGCGTCATGCGTTGAGCGTGAGGCGTCAAGCGTCATCGGCTGGAACAAGGCAATCCAGGCGTACTGGTAGCCGCGGGCCTGGACCAGGATGTTACAGCTTTGCTGAATGAGCCGGCCCGGGTCCTTCTCGCGGATTACGAGCTGGCCGATGCTGCGGAAGGCGCGGAGTAGCGCATTGAGGCGGTAGAGCCGGTCCTGTATGCGGTGGCGGTCGGTAATATCCTCCACCGTGCCTTCGTAGTAGACCGTCTTGCCGGCCTCGTCGCGGGTCAGGCGGGCGTTCTCCCGGACATAGAGCACGCTCCCGTCGCGGCGTACCCACTGGGACTCAAGACCGCGCACCTGGCCTTCCCGTTCGATGCTCTCCTGGAATTGCTTCCGGTCATACGTCGGTTCAAAGCCCTCGGCGCCGAGATTACGCAGCGAAAGCTCATAGAATGAACCATAGCCCATCATCCGTATCAGCGCCGGATTGGCCATCAGAATCCGCCCGTCCGGCGTCGTCCGGTAGATCCCGATTGGCGCATGTTCGAACAGCAGCCGGTACCGCTCCTCGCTCATGCGGAGCGCCAGTTGAATCTGAATCAGCTCGGTCACGTTCCGGGAAATGCCCACCACCGCCTGCACTGTGCCCTGCTCGTCGCGTATCGGGGCCAGCCAGGTATCCAGCCAGAGCTCGCGCCGGGGGAAAACTGTCAGGTTCTGCACATACAGCGGATTCCCGGTTTCAAAAACCGCCTTCACATTGTGCCACTGCCGGTCGGCAACCGCCTTCGGAAACAACTCGTGAATCGTCTTCCCGACCAGCTCTCCCGGCTCCATTCCCAGCTCCGCCGCCGTCGTTGTATTCGCATACCGGATACGCCCGTCCGGCTCCACTATGAAGATATAGTCGTGCGCCGACTCCGCCAGCGCGCGGTACTGCTCCTCGCTCCTCCGCAACCCCGACTCCGCCGCGCGACGCGAACGCCGCGACTCCGCCTCGGCCAGCTCCCGCGCCACCGCCGGCGCCAATCGCGTCAGCCGGTCCTTCATCACATAATCATGCGCCCCCGCCTTCATCAGCGCCACCGCCGTCTCTTCCCCAATCGCCCCCGAAACAACGATAAGCGGCACGTCCTTCCCCGACCCCTGCGCCAGCTCCAGCGCCTCCGCCCCGCTGAACCCCGGCATCGCATAGTCGGACAGCACAACGTCCCATTCCGCCTCGCCCAGCGCCTGTTTCATCGCCGCTGCAGTGTCGACACGCTGATGCGTCGGCTCGTAGCCGCCCTGGGTCAGGGCCCGGAGGACCAGTTGAGCGTCGTCTTCGGAATCTTCGACCAGCAGTACGCGGAGGGGAATGAGCATAACGCCTATTGCCTAACCCTCAACGCCGGTATCCGGCGCGTCATGCCTCATGTTCAATGCGTTATGCGTCATGCGGCGGGGTTCATTCAGCAGGAGCCAGTACATCCCCGCGCGGAAACGCAAATCCGAAATCCTGAATCCCAAGTCCGAATCCGGGCGTTTCGGATTTCGAGCTTCGATGTCAGGATTTCCCATGGAGGTGGTGCCCTAATTCGTCCGGATACGGCGCAGGACTTCCATGCCGTCGAGTTTGGGCAGTTTCAGGCCGAGCAGAACCACTGCCGGCAGGTCCGGTTTGGCGGCCGGCTTCGCGCCGAGGCCGAGGATGTTTAGCGCCTCAACGCCGTCCCGCGCTATCTGAACCGGGTTGAGCATGTCGTTCTTCTTGAACGCCCGGAGCGTGAGTTCGACGTCATCCGGATTGTCTTCAACCAGGAGTATCATCTTGTCCATCATAACCTCCTTTGGGACAGGGGTCAAGGGCTGGCTGTGGACTGGGTGGGCGAAATCCCTGGGGACAGTCCCGAGTTTCCCGCGCCCTCAATTGCGCGGGGAAACTCCTGGGACAATCCCCGGATTTCGTCGGGGGCAAGGGTAAAATAGAAAGTCGCACCCTTCCCCGGAATTCCTTCGGCCCAGATTTTCCCGCCGTGGCGGAGGACAATCCGTTGTGCGGTCGCCAGCCCGATGCCCGAGCCGTGGAATTCCTCGGCGCCGTGCAGGCGCTGAAACGGGGTGAAGAGTTTGTTGACGTAGGCCATGTCGAACCCGGCCCCGTTGTCGCGGACATAGAAAGCAGAGGTCAGGGGTCGGGGGGCAGGGGACTGCGGCACGGGCGGGATTTCCGAAGACGATTCCCGGATCTCGCCGAATTCGATTGCCGCGTCGGGTCGGCGGGCGGTGAATTTCCAGGCGTTGCCGAGCAGGTTCGCCAGCAGGATGCGAAGCAGGCGCGCATCGCCGAAGGCCGGCAGGTCCGGGGTAATGGTGACTGCGACCTTGCGGTTCGGCTCAGCCTGGCTTAGTTCTCTGACGACACTCTGCGCCAGTTCACTGATGTCTACCGGCTCAAGGTGCAGCTCGCTGCGCGTGACGCGTGAGAGCTTGAGTAGGTCGTCGATGAGTTGCGCCATGCGCTGGCTTGCGGCGCGGATGCGGCCAAGGTGGTCTTGAGCGGCAGGATCCAGTTTGCGACTGTAGTCGTCGAGCAGGGCCTGGCTGAATCCGTCGAGCGCGCAGGTCATGAGAAACCGAGTAGCTGAACGATTCGAGTTCCTTGTTGGCCGCTTCGAGCTGGGCGGTGCGTTGCCGGACGCGCTGTTCGAGTTCATCGGCGTAGCGCTGCAACTGGGCGTTGAGCCGTGCCTGCTGGATGGCAATGGCGAGTTCGGCGCAGACCTGGCGCGCGACGTCCAGATACTCGGTGGCAAAGGCGGCGGGCCGGGTTGCGGCGAGGTTGAGCGAGCCGATGAGTTCGCCCCGGACAATCATCGGTACGTTGATATAGGAGCGCACGCCCTCACGCCGCAGGACCGCGATGGTCGGCGTCGGGTTCTGAAGTCCAACCGTGTCGTCAACCACGTGGATTTCGTCGCGGGCGAGTTGGTCAACCGAAAACTCAGCGAGCGGAACCCGGGCCCCGACCCCGATCCGGGTCTGGCCGCTTACGTGGACCGCAAGGACAGTACCCATCCCGGCCGGCTGGTCGAAGAGCGCAATCGTCGCCCGCTCGCAGTTGAGCAATCGGCAGGTCCGGCCGAGCACCGACCGGGCGATTGCCTCAAGGTCGCGGGCCGCCAGAATCTCGTGGTCAATCTCCCGCATCAGTTCCAGTCGGTCGGCATAGCGACGCACCGCGTCCTCCGCCCGCTTCCGCTCGGTAATGTCGCGGATCATCATCTGGACCGCGGGCGCGCCCTGATAGGAGGTGGCGATTGAGGCGACTTCGGCGACGCGCGTGGTGCCGTCGCGCCGCACAAAGGTCTCCTCGACGTTCGGCAGTTGCCGACCGTCGTCAATCATCTGCCGCACGCGCTCGCGAACCAGCTGCTGCGAGGCTTCGTCCAGAAGACGCCACAGCGGCTGGCCGATGAGTTCGCCCGGGTCGCGCGCGCCGAGGAAGTCGGCCGCGGCCGGGTTGGTGAACAGGACGGTCCCTTCCCGATGAACGACAATCGGCTCCGGCGAGTTATCCACCAGGCTGCGGTAGCGTTCCTCGCTTTCGCGTAATGCGGTCTCGGCCTGGCGCTGGTCGGTGATATCGGACCCGGAGCTGAGGGTGCCGGTGATGCGCCCGGTCGGGTCGCGCAGGACCGCATTGTGCCAGACGATGAGACGCTCGCGGCCGTCTTTGGTCAGGACTTCGTTCTCGAAGAATTCGACCGGCTCAAGTCTACCGGCCATAAGTTGCTGGAAAGCGGCCAGGGTCGCTCCCCGGACCCGGTCCGGCACGCACGTCTCAAACCAGTTGCGACCCGCCAGTTCGCCTTCGCCGTAGCCCAGGGTGCGGCAGCCGGTCCGGTTGAGCAGGGTTACATGGCCTCGGTCATCCAAGGCGACGATGACAACGCCGGCGATGTCTAGGTAGTTGCGGGCCCGGTCGCGTTCGGCGAGTAATGCGACCTCGGCGCGCTTGCGTTCGGTGATGTCCCGGGCAACGACGAGCGTGGCGGGCGTGCTGCGCCAGAGAGTCCGCGTGACACTGAGTTCGAGGGGAATCTCCTGCCCATCCTTGCGCCGGACGATAATCTCATACGGGCTGGGCGGCTGTTCGCCCCGGAGTAGGGCGGCGGCGCGGGCCTCGAGTCGTGATACGTCTTCCGGTCGAACGAGATCGCGAAACCGCGTGCCGAGCAGCTCGGCGACCGGGTAGCCGGTGAGCGCCACGGCGCGCTCGTTGGCGAAGACGTGGCGGCCTTGGGCGTCGCTGATAAAGATGCCGTCGTTGGCGCGTTCGGCGAGCGCCCGGAAACTCTCTTCACTGTCGCGCAGGGCGAGGGCCGCGCGGCGCCGTTCGGTGACGTCGCGAACAATGACGAGGTCGGCGGGTTTGTTTTGTACGGTGATGACGCCGGCGTTGACTTCAACGTAGAAGCGGGAACCGTCGCGTCGACGGATGACCATCTCGTAGGTGGCGGGTACGATCTCGCCGGCCAGCCGCTGCTGGTAGCGGATTGCGAGCTTGGGGATTTCGTCCGGGTCCAGATAGTCGGTAAAGGGTGTGCCCTCCAGATCGGCGTTAACATCACCCCACATCTGGCGGAGGCGAGTGTTGGCGTAGCGGACTAGCTGGTCCTGAATGATGACGATTCCATCGTTGGCGCGTTCGACGACGTTGCGGTGAAATTCTTCGCTGTCGCGGATGGCGTCTTCGAGTAGTTTGCGGTGGAGGGCTACGGCGGCGATGTTGGCGAAGGTGCGGAGGACATCGGGGTGGGGTGTGGGGTGTCCGGCGCGGGCGGAGATGACGGCGGTGCCGAGGAGTCGAGGCTGGGAAGCCTCTCCCACATCTTGGTGGTGGGTGAATGTGAGGCCGGTGAAGTAGTCGATGCCGAGGATTTTCTGGATGACGATGCCGAGTGGCCTAGGGATGGCGCCGAAGGTGGTTTCGGAGAGGTCGCCGGCGGACCCGACGGTGGCGCTGACGACACGGGCGTAGGTTTCCGGCGTGACCGGGATGCTTAGGTTGAGGATGCTCTTGCCGAGGACCTGATTGACTCGGGCGAGGAGGCCTTCCTCTACCGCGAGGTGGCGAATGCGCATTTCGCGGGTGGCCGGGAGGTATTCACTGGTGGTGACTGCAATCGCTCCGGTGATGGTTTTGAGTCGTTCCGCGAGAAACTGATAGAGATCGAGGTCGGGCGGCGCGGCGGCCAGGTCTACGGCGAGGCGGTTGATGGCCGCCAGGCCTTCGGCCAGGCGCTGGGTTTCGTTCTCGGATTGGCGGCGCATGGTCATGTCGTGCAGCGCCCAGACACTGCCGATCGGCAGGCTGCTGCTGTCGCGCATGATGCGGGCGGAGATTGACATGGGCACTTCGCGGCCGTTGCGGGCAAGGACGACAATCTCCTGCTGGCGGATTTCATGCCCGGCCAGTACCTGCTGCGCTTCATCGCGGAACTGGCCGGGCAGGGCAAACAGCATCTCGGCCGGGCGCCCCACCAGTTCGGATTTGCGGTAGCCGAACATATCCTGCGTCGAGCGGTTGACATTAATGATTCGGTTGTCCGGGTCGAGCAGCAGGAGCGCGTCAACCATAGTTGAAAGAATCTCGTCCGCGGCGAGATAGGGCGAAAGCGTCATGAGTCCGTACCGGGCGGCGCTGTAATAGAGCCCTCCTCCCCATATCAGGCCGAAGAGCGGGCCGAGTTCCGGGAACCGGACGATGGTAAGCAAGGGGAAGATGAAGTTGGTGAACGCGCCGAGCAGTAGCGGAACGATGATGGTGATAATCAGGGTCAGATTCTGGCGGCGCTCTCGCACGCTGGTGCTGCGCCGGCGGGAGTCGGCTATGACCCATATAGCACCGGCCGAGAACAGCATGGGGTAGGCGAAGAATACCGGCGGCCATGCGCCCCGAGCCCAGACCGTAGCCCAGCCGAATGGCTGGAGCGCGTAGCCCGCCGCCAGCTGACCGGACCACTGGAGATACAAAAAGAACGCCGACAACGCGACCATGGGCAGGTAGGTCAGCCAGTTGCGCAATGCCCGGCGGCGACGGGACAGAATCAGGCTGAAGATGAACAGCAGGCCGGGAAAACTGCACCAGCCCAGCGACCCGATGTTCGCGAAGAGACGGACGCGCTCGACCGGCAGCCGCGGGTTCTTGGTGAAGACGTCGGCGAAGCTCCATAGAGCGAGGCATAGCAGCACGCCGGCGCAGACCCAATTGAGCAAGGACCGCGGGTTTCGCACGACAACCAACACCATCAGCGTGACATACGCGACGGTTGCGACCAGAAAGAGAGCCGAAAGTATGGTCATTGCCTCACGCCGGGCGGACGATTGCCAACTTCCCGCCGACCACCCTCCGCCCCGGGCGGTCGAAGGTTCTGCCGCCATGATGCCGATTCAAGGGAATCAAGCCGCCGGAACTTGCGCTTCCACGTTAGACTACAGCCCGACCCGGCGGTTGTCAAGGGGGCACCGACTCCCGCGCGCACTTGACACCAGAGGAGTTCGCTTATACTCTACTGGTGAATGGACTGACCGAATGAAGATGACGGTACGGGTAGTCGACGTGATTGACGGCGGGTCGCTCCGCGTCAGTTCCGGCGGTATTGTCCGGCTGAGGGACGTGGCGGCGCCCAGTCTCATGACTCTGGCGGGAATGCAGGCGAAGTCCCGACTCGAAGAACTGGTTCTGCATAAACACGTCCAGTGCGAGGAACTGGATTCAGACCCTGACGGCAACATTATCGCGCGGGTCTGGGCGGATGGGATTGACATCAACGAGACCCTGTGCCCGGCGCAGTCCGGAGTGCGCGCTGCCAAGGCGCCACCGAGTCCGGCCGGACCAGCAAGGAAGGTGGAGGTCCAACTCGACGAATCCGCATTCCGGGCCCCGGGTGACAAGGAGGGGCGGTGACGCGAAAACGCTCGACGCCGGACGCAGGACGCCGGACGCATTGCGCCCGTCCGCGTGATGAGTCAAGCGTGTGGCGTGAAGCGTCATTGCAGGCTGAGAAGCTCCGCCGAGAGCTGAACCTTCACAATTACCGCTACTATGTTCTCAACGACCCCGCAATCTCCGACTACGATTTTGACCAGTTGCTGAGCCGGCTGCAGAAACTCGAGGCGAAGTACCCTGATCTGGTCACACCGGATTCGCCGACCCAGCGGGTTGGGGGCGAGCCGCTTAAGACCTTCGACCCGGTTCGGCACCAGGTCCCGATGCTCAGCCTTGACAACACGTACTCGTTTGACGAGTTGCGAGAGTTCGATGCCCGGGTACGGAAGACCATCTCGGATGCCGTTGAATACCTGGTTGAGCAGAAGGTGGACGGCGTCGCGGTATCGCTCAAATACCAGTTCGGCCGACTCGTGCAGGCCGCGACCCGGGGCGACGGTGAAACCGGTGACGACGTGACGAACAATATCCGGACCATCCGGTCGCTGCCGCTGGAGGTTATGAAAGAGCGCAAGGGCGAAAGAGCGAAAGAGCGGTTGACGGATTTCGAAGTGCGTGGCGAGGCGCTGCTGACCAAAAAACAATTCGCCGAGATCAACCGCGTGCGAGAAGAAGAGGGCGAGGCGCTGTTCGCCAATCCCCGCAACGCCTGCGCTGGAACTCTCAAACTGCTGGACCCAAGACTCGTGGCGCAGCGCAGACTGGACATCTTCATCCACACGATTCCGGTTCCACCATCCGGTCGAGGCTGGGAAGCTTCTCTCACAAGTGATTTGCAGGTGCTCGATGCGCTGGCCCGAGCCGGGTTCAAGACAATCCCGCACACCCGACCGTTGAAGACGATTGACGAGGTCATCGCCTATGTCCAGGAATGGGACGGTAAGCGCGAAACGCTGCCCTACGAGGTTGACGGCATGGTCGTGAAGGTGAACAGCTTCGCCCAGCGCGCCGAGCTGGGCGATACCGCCAAGAGCCCGCGCTGGGCCGTGGCCTACAAGTACCCGCCGAAACAGGCGACGACGGTTGTTCGGGATATCGACTTCGGGGTCGGCCGGACCGGGGTCGTCACACCGGTTGCGAAGATGGACCCGGTGTTTCTCTCAGGTTCGACGATTCAGCATGCAACCCTGCACAACGCCGACGAAGTCACGCGCAAGGACATCCGAATCGGCGACACCGTGGTTATCGAGAAGGCGGGCGAGGTCATTCCGCAGGTTGTGAAGGTCGTGTTGGAAAAACGCCCGGCGACGGCGAGGCCGTTCAAGATGCCCGAATGTTGTCCTTCCTGCCACAGCCGGCTGGTGAAAGAAGGGGAAGAGATCGCCTGGCGTTGCGTGAACGCGTCGTGCTCAGCTCAAATCCAGAGGCGGCTCGGCCATTTCACAGGCCGCAACGCACTCGACATCGAGGGGTTCGGCGAGAAGTTGATTATCGCGTTGGTCGAGAAGGGAATCGTCAAGAACTTCGCCGACCTGTACGCGTTGGATCAGCCGACCCTGCAGAACCTGGAGCGGATGGGCGAGAAGTCGTCACAGAACCTGCTCGACGCACTGACGCAAAGCCGGACGCGGCCGTATGCCAGCCTACTCTTTGCGCTCGGCGTCCGCCATGTCGGCATCAGCGCGGCCCGACTGCTCGCCCGGCACTTTCCGGACATCAAGGACCTTGAGCGCGCCGACCCGGAGCAGATTTCTGCGATTCCCGGCATCGGCCCGGTCATTGCCGAGAGCATCGCCAACTTCTTCCAAGACTCCGAGAACCAGAAGCTCATTGAGCGCCTGCGCAAGGCCGGGCTGCCGTTGTCACAACCCGGGACCGAAGGGCCGAAACCCCTGGCGGGCAAGACGTTCGTCTTCACGGGCGGACTCAAACGCCACACCCGGGAATCCGCACAGGAACTGGTCGCCCGGCTGGGCGGCACTCCCTCGTCTACGGTTTCGAAGAAGACGAGCTTTGTCGTGGCCGGGACCGACCCGGGGAGCAAGTGCGACAAGGCAAGGAAACTCGGCGTGAAGATCGTCGACGAAGACGAATTCGAGAAGCTCGCCGCAGAACGCTAGCGAAAGTCGCCGGATGAAAATCGATGAAGTATATCTGGCGCGGCTGCGTTCGGCGATGGTCGAGCAGCAGATTGCATTGCGCGGCGTAAGAGACCAGCGCGTGCTCGACGCGATTCGGAAAGTCCCCAGACACATGTTCGTTCCCCCGGAGTTCGTGCCTGAAGCCTACAACGACTATCCATTGCCGGTCGGAAAAGGACAGACCATTTCGCAGCCCTACATCGTTGCCCAGATGACCGAGTTACTGGAACTGAAGCGTGAGGAGCGGGTGCTGGAAATCGGCACCGGCTCGGGGTATCAGGCCGCAATCCTGAGTCTGTTGTGCGCTGAGGTTTTTACCGTCGAGTTCGTCGAGGAACTCGCCCGGACCGCGACCGAGCGACTCAAAGAACTTGGCTATCGCAACATCCACGTCCGCGCCGGTGACGGGTATGACGGCTGGCCGGACGAAGCGCCGTTCGAGGGCATTGTCGTGACTGCTGCGACGCCAATTGTGCCGGAGCCGCTGAAAGCGCAACTGGCTGCATCCGGAAGACTAGTCGTGCCGGTCGGTTCGGAATTCGGAGACCAGACTCTGACTTTGTACCGGCGGCAGGGTCGCGAGTTTAAGGCAGTTCCGATTGAGCCGGTCCGTTTCGTGCCGCTGCGCGGGAAGGTCGAGAAGAACGACGAATGACGAATTGGACACCGAAGGCGGCAGACGGCAGACGAGATTCTCCGCTCGAAACCCCGATTCAGTATCTGAAAGGCGTTGGGCCGAAACGTGCGTTCTATTTGAACCGACTGGGTGTGGAGACGGTTCGAGACCTGATGTTCCTGGTGCCGAGGCGGTATCTGGACCGGACGCGGCTGTACGAAATCAAGGAAGTCCGGCCGGGCGACGACGTCTCGATCTGGGGCAAAGTCATCGCAACCGGCCTGGTGCCGACCCGGAACCGGGGCGAACTGGTTTCACTCCGAGTACAGGACCAGTCGAGCACGGTTGAAGCGGTCTGGTTTCACCGACCGGACCTGAAGTATAAGTTCAAAGCCGGGCAGGAGATAATCCTGTCCGGGCAGGTCTCGGCATACCGCGGCGTGCGCCTCGTGAACCCGCAGTTCCAACTGATTGACCCGGAAGATGAATTCCGGTTCACCGGCGCAGTGATTCCGGTCTATCCCTTGACCGAGGGCCTGGGCCTGTGGGAAATCCGCAACTGCGTGCGTACCGCGCTGGATAAGTACCTGCAAGCCTTGCCCGAGACGCTCTCCCCAGACCTGCTCTCGAAGTTCGGCTATCCCGGCATCCGGGCGACCGTCGCGGCGCTTCATTCGCCGGCAACGGTCGAGGCCGGTCTGGACGCCCGCCGACGATTGGCGTTTGAGGAGTTCTTCTACTTCGAACTGGTGATGGCGCTGCGCAAACTGCACGGCACTCATCTGAAGAAGGGTGCTTCGCTGGTCGAGAACGGCTCACTCGCCGGCAAGTTCCTCAGCCAACTGTCGTTCAAGTACACTGCGGCCCAGGAGCGGGTGATGCAGGAAATCAAGCGCGACATGGCTCTCGAGACCTGCATGAACCGGCTGCTCCAGGGCGACGTCGGATCAGGTAAGACCGTGCTGGCGATTCACGCGATGTTGATTGCGGTCGAGAACGGATTCCAAGCTGCGATGATGGCGCCGACCGAAATCCTCGCCGAGCAGCACCACCGGGTCTGGGCCCAGTGTCTGGCCGACATCGGGGTCGAGTGTGCGCTGCTCACCGGCAGCGTGAAAGCCAAACCCAAGCGCGCGATTATGGAGGCAACTGCCTCGGGTACGTACAACATCGTGTTTGGCACTCATGCTCTGATTGAGGGTGATGTCAAGTTCGCCAGACTGGGGTTAGTGGTGGTTGACGAGCAGCACCGGTTCGGTGTGATGCAGCGCGCCGCGCTCCTGAACAAGGGTATCAACCCGGACTTTCTGGTCATGACCGCGACCCCGATTCCCAGAACAATTACCCTGACTTTGTACGGCGACCTGGACGTCTCGGTGCTGAACGAGAAGCCGCCCGGTCGGCAGAGAATCCAGACCTATCTCAGGACCGACAACAAACGCCCAGCAATCTACGATTTCCTGAAACAGAAGATCGGCGAGGGACAGCAGGTCTTTGTGGTCTGCCCGCTGATTGACGAATCCGAGAAGCTCGACATCGCGGCCGCGACTAAGACTTTCGAGGAGATGCGCCAGGTGTTTCCCGGCATTACGGTTGGCCTGTTGCACGGCCGGCTCAAGAACGATGAACGCATCCGCGTGATGGAGGAGTTCCGAGCCGGTCGAATCGGCATCCTGGTTTCGACGACCGTGATTGAAGTCGGCGTGGACATTCCCAACGCAACTGTGATGGTGATTGAGCACCCGGAACGGTTTGGCCTGGCGCAACTGCACCAGTTGCGCGGCCGGGTCGGACGCGGTGCGGATGTTTCGTATTGCATCCTGATCATGCCGTTCATCCATGCGCCGGAGATTGTCGAGCGCCTGCGCTTCTTCGAGCAGACCGACGACGGGTTCGCCCTGGCCGAGAAAGACCTGGAAATCCGCGGACCGGGCGAGGTGCTGGGCACGCGCCAGCATGGTCTGCCGGACCTGAAAATTGCGGACCTGCAGGAAGACCGGGAGCTGCTGTTCAAGGCGCGCGATGAGGCGTTCGACACGATTCGCGCTGACCCGACACTGGCCAGACCCGGGAACCGGGTCGTGCGGGCCACACTGGAGAAACGATACGGCGGAAGGGAAGACCTGTTGCGCGTCGGGTGATTCTTGCTGGAACCTTACCGCCCCGGGCATTTCGCCAAGGTCAAGTCCTTCGCTCGGAGCCTGCCTGAGTTCGACTACCTGCTCGGAGTCATCAAGGCACATACCCGAGAGCATGTCCCGGGCGGGGTCTGGGTCTGGCGCGAAGAACAGGGGCCGGGGGTCAGGGGTCAGGGGCCGGTTGTTGCCGTCTGCGGCATGGCCTATCTGAACCGGCGCGACGCCTGGCTATACGGAATGAGAGTTGACCCCCGGCACAAGGACGCGGGGATTGCGACCCGGCTGACTCGGGAGTTGTTCCGGATTGCGCGCCAGAACGGGCACACCTGGATTGGACTTGATACCCTGAATCACCCGCGCAAGGCGTCGGTATTCCGCATTGCCGAGAAGCTGGGAATGAAACTGGAAGGCATCTACGCGACCGCAGGATTCCGGGACCTGCCGCGAAATCCGGGACTGTCCCGGTTTCGCGAGAACTCGGGACTGTCCCCTTTTCCGCTTCGGAAAGGAGGGGCTGTCCCAAGGATTTCGCGCCCCAAGGCTGTCACGGGGAATTCCCTGTCAGACTGGTCCGGCGGGCAACGGGTGATGTTTCACGAGCAGTATCCGCGCTGGCTATGGTCGCGCATCGGGTTGGCGCGCGGGAGTCTGCTGCCCGACGGCACGCCGGTGCAAATCGTGAGGCGCCGCTACGGTGGCCGGTTCAGAACCAGCGTCAACCTGCTGGCCGAGCCCGCGGACCTGACGTCCGCCATCGCCGAGTTGCTGAGGGTCGCCACCGGGCGCGGCAAGGGCCTCGTCATCAACTACCCGGCCGACTGGACTCCCCGGATGCGCGCCGCGTCTCGTCGGCTCAAGGTGCCGACAGCGAAACGCTTCTTTGTTGCCTGGCGAATCTACGGCAAGAAGCTGAAGAAGACCTGATGTCTGACGCGCCGCGCCTTTAGTCCGTCCCTCCGCAGCCAGACGATTCTGGACCACCGGGAAGTACTGTCCGACGTTGTAGCCGTTGGCGTAACCTCCGGCACAGACATTGCCGCTGCCCCAACTGCAAGCATGGTAGCACCAAGTCTACCCGCCGTCAATGGATTCTCACAGACGGCGAATAGCAGACTCGCTGACCCGGTGCGGAGGTACTCAGGCGAACAGCTTGACACAGTAGACCCTGCGGGGCTACAATCGCTGTGCAACCGGCAGCAGCAATGCACATTGCGTGCCCGACTGCGTCTAAACTGCGAAAGAGCCGGGACTCGGTTCCGGAGAAAATGTAATGCAACGCCAATTTGGGGTTTTGAAACAGACAACAGGTATGTTATTCTACTATCTGCCTTCCGAATTCCGCATTGCACGAGATTTCCGGCGCTGAGCGCCGGAGGGAGGTTTCATGTACGGTCTCATACTCAGCGCGCTCCTGGCGCTGAACGTCGAGTCGACGATTGACTCGGTCGTGGTCTACCCGGACCAGGCAATGGTCATCCGGGTTGCGCATCCTTCGGTCAGCGGCTCCGAGCAACTCGTCTTCCCCGACCTGCCCGGGATTCTCGATGACAACTCGGTGCGCCTCCGCGCCCCGGGCTTGAAGATCGGCGAGGTCCAGGTGAAACCCGGCTACACCGCGGAACCGATGCCGCGCGTGAAGCAACTCGAGGATTCGCTGAAGAAACTCGGCCGGCTGGACCGGCAGTACACCGACGAGAAGACGATGCTTGCGGCCAAGCAGACCTTCCTGAATTCGGTGAAGCTGGGCGGCCCGGAATTGCTGTCGAAGGAGCTGGCTGCGGGCAGAGTGTAAGCGCACAGCGATTATGTCATAGCTTTCACACAGCGAAAATGTCATACCCTGTTGTGACGTATCCAGTGTCGTAGTTCCAAGATTCGGTCGCTGGAAATTGGCTCAGGCGGTGCTTCTCCGGT
>Ga0315288_10000927_pt1 | contig 37290 bp, 26 predicted proteins | sample YL17G11_20_MG_FD_203454 | JGI IMG/M metagenome (GOLD analysis project Ga0315288, IMG submission 203454) | Sediment microbial communities from Yellowstone Lake, YNP, Wyoming, USA - YL17G11_20 | ecosystem: Environmental > Aquatic > Freshwater > Lake > Sediment | place: USA: Wyoming | collected...
GAGGCGCTGCGCCATAATGGCTTGGACCGAACTGGCGACGAGGAACGGCTTGACTCCCATGTCGATCAGTCGCGTGATAGCACTGGGGGCGTCGTTCGTATGAAGTGTACTGAATACCAGGTGTCCCGTCAGCGAAGCCTGCACAGCCATCTCCGCCGTCTGCAAATCGCGGATTTCGCCTACCAGGATGATGTTCGGCGCCTGACGCATCATCGCCCGGATGATCGATTGCCACGTCAGGCCGATCTGCTCGTTCACCTGCACCTGGTTGATCCCCGCGATGTGGTATTCGACCGGATCCTCGGCCGTGATGATCTTTCGGTCGGGCGTGTTCAACTTGTTCAGGGCCGCGTACAGCGTCGTCGTCTTGCCCGACCCCGTCGGGCCTGTCACCAGAAAGATCCCGTTAGGCCGGCCGATCAACTTCTCAAACAGTTCAAACTCGTCCGGCAGAAAGCCCAGCGCGTCCAGGCCCACGTTGATGGATTCCCGCCTCAAAATTCGCAGGACGACGCTCTCCCCGTGGTACCCCGGCAGGGTCGAGACGCGGAAATCCAGGTCCTCGCCGTCCAGGCGCATGCGGATACGACCGTCCTGCGGCAGGCGTTTCTCCTCGATCTGCATCCCCGCCATCAACTTCACGCGGGTTGTAATCGCCCCCTGGAGGCGTTTCGGCGGCGGGTCGCGCTCCAGGCACACGCCGTCGATCCGATACCGGATCCGCAGGCGATGCTGGAGGGGCTCGATGTGGATATCGCTCGCCCGCATTCGCACCGCCTCCGTAATCATCAACTGCACCAGCCGGATGATCGGCGCCGATTCGGCATGCGGTTCTCCGCTGTCGCCGGTCCGCTCCTCGTATTGAACATCCGACGCCGTGAACTCCTGCAGCATCGAGTCCACCGACTCGGATTCCGTCCGCTCCGTGTAACTCGAAATGATCTGGCTCACCTGTTCCCGCGGCGCCAGGACGCAGTCCACGTCCAGATTCAGCCGGAAACGGATCGCGTCCACCGACTCCAGGTCCAGCGGGTCCGTGATCGCCACCTTCAGCCGACCGTCCTCGTACGCCAGCGGGAGGATCTGGTACTCCCGCATCATCTCCTCCGGCATCATCTCCATCACCTGGGGGTTGATCGTCCCGATGTCCAGTTCCACGTACTCCATGTCGAACTGCATCGCCAGCGCCTTCGTCACGTCCACCTCGGTGCACGCGCCCATGGCGATGAGCAGTTCGCCCAGGCGCCGGCCGCCTCGGCCCTGACGCTCCAGCGCTTCCTTGATCTGCTTGTCGGTGACGAGCCCCAACTCTTTCAGGATCTCGCCGATCTGTTTGCGCGTTCCGATCATGGCTTCCTCACTCCATGCCCAAGTCCTCCAGCAGCCCGGCCCCGGCTCTTTGCAGAAGCGATGTCCTGGCCCGCGGGTCGGCATAGCGCTTGTGCCGCACGCGTCAGGCTCCCGTCCGCTTCGGTATGCACGTTGCGGTCTGCCTGGTGGAAAGCCCGATTCCGTCTTTCGCCCTTGGCCAGTTTACCCCCCCGCCCGCAGGCCCGCAAGTTCAAAGCCCCGCCCGACAGGCTCTCATACGTGCAGTTCAATCACATCCTTGTCCGCCAGGACGTGGTCCCTCTGGACCGCCTGGCCGTCGTACTTCCCTCCCCCCCAGATTCGGGCCCGCTTCAGGTGCTGCGCCAGTTCCCGGTGGATCGCTTCCGCCAAATCCATCACCGTGCTGCCGCGCGGGACGATGAACGGCTGATCGAGGTCGGCCGGCTTGCCCGGCTCCTTGCTATACACCCGCACCACGTCCAGCATCGCGAAGAGCCGCTTTCCCAGGTCCTCGAGCCCTTCACGCGTCTCGGCACTGGTGGCGACGAAGGGTTCCAGGTCCGTCCGCAATCCCCGCAGCGCCTCCAGGTTGTCCTTCGCCCCGGGGGCGTCCGCTTTCGTCCCCACGAAGATCGTCCGCTTCGCAACCGCCCCCTCGGGCCCCTTCTGCCCTTCCCGCACGAGACCCTTCGCCTCCAGGACCCTCAGGCACACCTCCACCTGTTCCAGCACATCGCCCGCCGAAAGGTCCAGGCAGATCATCAGGATGTCGGCGTTTCGCAGGGTCCCCGTCATGCCCGGCACAAGTCCTTCCGCCGAGACGGGCGGAAGGTCCACGAGTTGAATCTGAACGTCCTCGAAGGGCATCATCCCCGGTACGGGCGCGTGCGTCGCGTACGGATACGGGGCCACTTTCACCTTGGCGTGGCTGACGGCGGCCACGAGGGAACTCTTGCCGGCGTTCGGCGTGCCGACGAGGGCCACCTGTCCTGCCCCCTGTTTCTCGACGAAGAAGACGTCAACGCCGCCGCCCTTGCCCCGCGCCTGGGTCGCCGCCGCCCGCGTCTTGGCGATCCGGTGCTTGATGTCCGCCTGCATCTTCTCCGTGCCCTTGTGCTTCGGGATCGTCGCAAGCATCTCTTCGAGGGCCGCGATCTTCTCGGGTGCCGTCTTGGCCTGCCGGAAGGCTCTCTCGGCCTTCAGATAGTCCGGTGTCAGGTTGGCCGGCATGGACGTAGCCTCGTACTTTTTCGGTCCGCGCTATTTTACACGCCCGCGCGTGCCTTGCAAGCGCCGCGAACACGATGCGCAACCGTTTCGTGCGGGGGGTTTCCGACCCGCCATGCGAACACGAGTTGCCCAAACGCCCTAACACAAGGACAGCACGCGCATACAGCAGTTTGCTGCTGGTGGGGGGTCCTTCCTGTTCGGAGACCGTCGCCATCACGATGTGTGGAGCAGGGATTTCTCGACCGCTGGGGGAACCTTGATCGAAGCGAAACAAGATGCCGGATAAAGGTAATCCTCTCCGCTCTCATCCACAACCCGAATGTCGCCGTCAGCAGCCGCGTCCTCGTCTGGCACAAGGCGGTATATCTTGTGCAACTCCAACGAGGCGGAATATCCGGTGTTGTTGATGCAAACCACAAACCCTGATTGCGTGTGCTGTGCGTTTCTCATCGGTTAGTCCAGGTAACGTTTACGCTTGAATTCCCTCTTTCCAACCCCCTGCGCCTCATACCAGTGTATCTCCGCCAGCCGTATTCGACCAGTGGAAAGTTGTACGCGGGCGAGTCCTTTCATCTTACGCCAATTGCCCGGCCCGTACGTTCGGCGCAAGCGGAAGATCTCCCGAATGCCGCGTCCACGGGCAATGATCTCAATGTCGGTAATTTCACTGACAATCTTTAGATTCATGCAAATCCTGCCCTGGGTCGGCCATCGTACAAATCATACCCACCCTCCGCCAGCACATTCCGAAGTGCTCTTGCATCGCCGCCGCTGTTTCGGCACAATAACCCCACCGCACCCTGGAGCCAAAGGACGCCCATGCTCGACCTCGAAACCATCCGCACGCGCACCGACGAGGTTCGCCGAAACACCGCCGACCGCAACATGAAGGCCGACATTGACAAGGTCCTTCGCCTCGCCGACCGGCGCTCCGCCCTCATCCAGGAAGGCGACGGCCTCCGGAACCGCCGAAAGGAACTCAGCCAGCGGATCCCCAAGGCCTCCGATGCCCAACGCCCCGCCCTGGTCGAAGAAGCCGCCGCCCTTAAAGGCCCCATCGCCCAAAAAGAGGCCGAACTCGCCCAGGTCGAAGAGGAACTCCGTGCCGAGCAGGCCCGCATCCCGAACCTCACGCACCCCGACGCGCCCGTCGCCAAGGACGAGACCGGCAACCGCGAACTCCGCCGATGGGGCCGGATCCCCCGCTTTGACTTTCAGCCCAAGGACCACGTCGCCCTCGGCGAGGCGCTCGGTCTGATTGACTTCGACAACGCGACCAAGGTCACCGGGGCCAACTTCTTCTTCCTCAAGAACGAGGCGGTCCTTCTGGAACTCGCCCTGTGCCGGTTCGCCCTCGAAACCCTGGCCCGCGAGGGATTCATCCTCCACACCACGCCGGACCTCGCCCGCATGCGCGTCCTCGAAGGCACCGGCTTCAATCCCCGCGGCGAGGAGACCCAGATCTACCGGATCGACGGCTTCGACCTCGGCCTCATCGCCACCGCCGAGATCACTCTCGGCGGCATCCTCATGGACGCGATCGTCCCCGCCGAACGCCTGCCCATCCTCGTCGCCGGCCTCAGCCATTGCTTCCGCGTCGAGGCCGGCGCCTACGGCCGCGCCAGCCGAGGACTCTACCGCGTCCACCAGTTCACCAAGGTCGAGATGTTCGCCTTCACCCGCCCCGAAGATTCCGACGCCATGCACCACCGCTTCCTCGCGATAGAGGAAAAGATCTACCAGGCGCTTGGCATCCCGTACCGCGTCATGGACATCTCGACCGGCGACCTGGGCGGCCCGGCCTACCGCAAGTTCGACCTGGAGGCCTGGATGCCCGGCCGAGGCGACGCCGGCGAGTTCGGCGAAATCACCTCCACCTCCAACTGCACCGACTACCAGGCCCGACGCCTCGGCATCCGTTTCCGACCCGCCGCTGGAAAAAAACCCGAACTCCTCCACACCCTGAACGGCACCGCCATCGCCACCAGCCGGACGCTCATCGCCATCCTCGAAAACTACCAGCAGGCCGACGGCTCCGTCCTCGTGCCGGAGGTCCTGCGCCCGATGACGGCCTTCGACCGCATCGGTCCGCACCCCTGACAAAAGTATCCTTTGCATCTCCCGCATCCATCGCGTAAAACAGCCCGAAGGTGGCGCCGCGTCGCTGCATGGAGACCTACTTTGCCCGCTCGAAAAGCCGGAACCGGCCCGGTCGGGATGAGGCTCAGCGAATTCCTCAAGGCGCCTCCCGCCCAGCCCAAACCCATTTACGTCCTCGCCGGCTCCGACCCTTACCTTCTCCACGAAGGACGCCGCGCCGTCCGCGCGAGCGTCTTCGGCGACACCGACCCCGGCGCCGGCCTCGAGGAACTCGACGGTCCCGAAGCCGACCTCGCCCGCGTTCTCGATACGCTGCGAACGCCGCCCCTGCTGGCCCCACGACGCCTTGTCTTTGTCCGCGACGCCGACGTCTTCGTCCAACGGACCCGCGACGCCCTCGAAAAGTATCTCGACGCCCCCGCGCCCGATGCCGCCCTCTGCCTCGAGGTCGCCAAGTGGAATCCGGACACCCAACTCGGCAAGCGCGTCGCGCGCCTCGGCCTCTGCGTCCAGTGCGAAACCACCCAGCCCCAGAGAATCCCCGCCTGGCTTACCCAGCAGGCGCGCAAGCGCCACGGCAAAGAACTCCCCTTCGCCGCCGCCCAGATGCTCGTCGAGCATCTCGGACCCGACATGGGCGCCCTGGTCTCCGCACTCGAAATGCTCGACCTGTACACCGGCCAGGCCCGCGCCATCGACACGTCCGACGTCGACGCGCTCATCGCGCGCGGCCACCACGAACGCATCTGGGCCATGGCCGACGCCGTCGCCGAACGGCGACTCCTTCGCGCCCTCGAACTCCTCGACGCCTTCTGGACCGAGGGAATGACCGCACCGCAGATCGTCGGCCTCCTGCGCGTGCAACTTCGGCAACTCGTTCGCGTCTTTGCCTTCGGACGCCGGATGGGTCTCGATGCCGCCATGGCCAAGGCCGGCGTCCCGCGCGGCGCCTTCGCGCGCGTTCGCCGCGCCGTCGAGGCTTTTTCCGCCGACCACCTCGCGGCCGCGTATCAGGCTCTCGTGGACGCCGACCTCGCCGCCAAGACCTCCGCCCACGAATCCCGGCGCGCCGGGACCATGGAAACGCTCGTCCACCGCCTCTGCAACCCCGAGGCGGCTCGTCTGGCTCCCGACGCCGCCGCCATGGAGTAGCCCATGCGCGTCCTCCTCGTTCAACCCGCCGCCGACCTTGACGCCCAGCGAAACCCTTACCGCCACGAGGTCGCCTTGCTGGGCGCCGTCTTGCGAGCCCGCGGCCACGACGCCTCGCTCCTCATTCTCGAATCCTGTGACGAAGCCGCCCTCGACGCCGACCTCACCGGAGCCGCTCCTGACGCCGTCGCCTTGTACGTCGAAAGTCTTTCGGCCGACCTCGCCCGCCGCATCGCCGACTCCCTCGCTCGCATCACCGGCGCCCAGATCCTTCTGTTCGGCCCCCATCCCGCTCGATGCCCCGACGACTGCCTGAGCATGAGCGGCGTCCAGGCTGTCGCCATCAGCCCGGCCGACCGCGCCATTCCCGACTATCTCGACGCGCCGCACGAGGGCCTCGAACAACTGAAGACCCCGGGCCTTTGGATCAAATGCGAATCGGGCATCATGCGGAACGCCCCCGCGCGGCCCCCCGAGTCCCTCACCGACGAGCCACCGCCCGCCCGCGACCTTTACCTTTCCGATCTGGTCCTGGATTCGGGCGGCTACGCGGAGGTTTGCGTCGCCCGCGGCGGCGAGACGACCGAAACCCCCTCCTCGACTCCGGGACCGCCCCCCCAACCCGCCGCACCCTGGCCTGTCATCCACCGCCCCCTGCGCTCCATCCTCCAGGAGATGTTTAACCTCGCCGAAGAACACCTCGATATGGCCGGTTTCCGCATCACCAATCGCCGCTGGGTCTCCGCCCCCGAGTGGTTGGCCAAGTTCGCCGACGCCTACGCCGCTCGTCTCGGCCTGCCCTTCCGCACCGTTCTCGCGCCCCGCGACGTCACCGACGCCGTCGCCCTGCTACTCGGTCGCCGCGGCGACTGTGAGGAAGTCCTCATCGAGATCGGGAGCGGCTCGACGCTTATCCGCAACGACATCCTCGATCTTGAGGTCTCCGCCGGGGATCTTGCGGCCGCCTTTGCCGCCCTTCGCCGCGCCGGCGTCCGAAGCGCCGCCCGGGTCGAAATCGGCGCGCCCTACGAAACCCCCGCCTCGCTCGACGAGACGCTCTTGATGCTCAATCGCCTCAAGCCCGACCGGGTGGAAGCGGTCCTGCACTTTCCCGCGCCCGGCACGCGGGCCTACGCCGCCGCCAGGGAAAACGGCTGGCTCGTCGGCGACCCCGCCGCCGCCTACCGCGCCGGCCGCCCTGCCCTGGCCCTACCGGCCCTTTCCGAAGACGATCTCATCACGGCCCGCGAGACCGTTCCCTACGCCGTCCACCATCCGCGGGCCGCGGCCTTGATTCGCCTCGCCCGGCGCGCCAAAATCGGCAAGGGGCGGACCCTCTTCGAACTCGTCGTCAAACCGTTTCTCGGCCCGCCCGTGCGCCGTTGAACAGCCGCTTGCGGGTTATACTCCCTCTCCCTTGATGGGAGAGGGATGGGGTGAGGGTGAATGCCGTGCGGTAACACCTTTCCCCCTCACCCTACCCTCTCCCGCAAGGGGAGAGGAAATTTGAAACAACAACAATGAAGTCTCACACAACACAACCTGCCGCCATTGCCGAAAAAAAAGCCCGCCTCCTCCGCGCCTACATCGCCCGCCGGCCCGTGTGGTGCGCCTGGCAGGTCACCTATCGCTGCAACTTCCGCTGCCGCATCTGCCCCTACTGGAAGGAGCCCCACTCTCGCGACGAGGAACTTTCCGTCACCGAGTTCGCGCGAGGGGCGGCGAACCTCGCCCGCTCAGGCTCCCTCCTCGTCAACCTCGCCGGTGGCGAACCGCTCTTGCGCGCCGACCTCCCCGAGATCGTCTCCGCCATCGCACGCTTCCACTTCCCGCTCCTGACGACCAACGGCTGGCGGCTCCAGGCAGAGACGGCCCGGCGCCTCTGGCAGGCCGGCCTCTGGGGCACCAGCGTCTCGATTGACTACCCCGACGCCGCGCGCCACGACGCCCAACGCGGCCGGCCGGGCGCCTTCGACGAGGCCGTCCGAGCCCTCGAAACCTTCCGCGACACCCGCACCGCCCCGCACCAGCGCGTCAACCTCATGGCCGTCCTCACCGCCGACAACCAGGGCTGCATTGAGGACGTGGTCGCCCTCGCCTCTACGCTAGGCGTCCATTTCATGGTCCAGCCGTACGGCGTGCTTAAGACGGGAGAAGAGTCGCACCGCCCGCAGCCGCCCGTCTCGGCGCGGCTGCTGGACCTTCGCCGGCGATACTCCGGCTTCCTCTCCAATCCCTATTTTCTTTCGCGCTTCGATGCGGCCCTCGACGGCGGCATCCCGGGCTGCCGCGCTGGGCAGGCCACGTTCAACATTGACGAGCGCGGCCTAGCGGCCAAGTGCGTTGAGGACCGCTCGCACCCCGTCGGCTCCATCGTCGAGACGCCGATGCCTTTGCTGATCGAGCGCCTCCGCCGCCGCTGGCGCGCCAACACCTGCCGCCAGTGCTGGTACAATTGTCGCGGCGAAGTCGAAGCCCTCTACTCCCCCCGCGGCCTGGCGGCCGCCCTACCTCTCCTCTTCAGCAGGTAATCGCCGTTCGCCTCTTCCCGGGTCATCCTCTGAAAGCGCCGGCCGTGCCAGAGAACGTCGCCGCACCCGTGCCGCGCCGCACCTCGCGTTTTCCATTGAAGAGACCTGCGCGGCCGACTATATTCTGGTAGTTGCGAGGTCCGTTTACGGAGAGGCGCCGATGGCGAAAAAGAGGCCGGTCGAGTGGACGCACAAGCACCTCCTGGGCCTGGAGGATCTGTCGGCCGGGGAAATCAGGCATCTCCTGGACGCTGCCGAGAAGTTCCTTCCATACGCCACCGGTCGCAAACCCGCGCCCCAGCGACTTAGAGGCCGGACGGTCCTCAACCTCTTCTGTGAGGATTCGACGCGGACGCGGACGAGTTTCACCCTCGCCGCCGAACGGCTGGGCGCCCGCGTCATCCAGTTCCATGCGGCGACGAGCAGCCTCAAGAAAAACGAAACGCTCCTCGACACCGCCCGGAACATCGAGGCGATGGGCCTGGACGCCATCGTCATCCGCCACTCCGAGCGCGGCGCGCCGGAGGCCGTAGCCCAGGCGGTCCAGTGCGCGGTCCTCAATGCCGGCAACGATGCCCACGAGCATCCCACGCAGGCGCTCCTGGACATGCTAGCCCTTCGGCACAAACTCGGCCGCCTGGACGGCTTGACTGTCGCCATCGTCGGCGACATTTGCCATAGCCGCGTCGCGCGTTCGAACCTCTACGGCCTTACGAAACTCGGGAGCCGCGCGATCTTCGTCGGCCCGCCCCTCTTCCTCGCTAGGCTGGGCGACATCGCCGCGCCCGTCGAGACGAGCACGGACCTCGATGCGGTGCTCCCCGAGTGCGATGCCGTCATGATGCTCCGCGTCCAGTTCGAGCGGCACGAGCGGAACGTCCCGCCAGGAGGAGTCGCCTTCGACCTCGAGGACTACAAGCGCGGCTACCAGTTGACGGCGAAGCGCCTCGCGCGGGCGAAGCGCGGCGCCATCGTCCTCCATCCGGGGCCGATCAACCGCGGCCTGGAACTGACCGACGAGGTGGCCGACGGGCCGCAGAGCGTCATCCTCCACCAGGTGACGTGCGGCGTGGCGGTGCGGATGGCGGCCCTCAGCCTCTGTATCGGCGCGCTCGACCGCGAACGCAAGAGCGCCAAATCATCCCCCCTCACCCCACCCCTCTCCCGCAGGGGGAGAGGGAGTAATGAAAAAACCGCCAGGCCCAAGGGCCATCGCACCAGGCGAGGCCGCAGGCCATGACCCGCCTCGTCCTCGCCGGCGGCCGCATCATCGACCCTGCCTCCCCAGCGGGGCAGGCCCCAACGGGGCAGGCGGGGCGCGACGAAGTCGGCGACCTTGTAATAGAAGGCGGCCGCATCGCTCGCATCGGCCCCGCCGGCAAACTCGGCGAAGCCGACCGCACTATCGATTGCCGCGGGCGGACCGTCTCGCCGGGCTTCATTGACCTGCACGTCCACTTGCGCGAGCCGCCTATTTCCGGAGGCGACCGCACCGGCCTTGCTGAGACCATTGCAACGGGCACGGCCGCCGCCGTCGCGGGCGGCTTCACGACCGTCTGCGCCATGCCGAACACCGACCCGCCGATGGACTGCGCCGAGGCCGTGGCGTATTACATTCGCCGAGGCCGCGAGACCGGCCTGGCGCGCGTGCTTCCCGTCGGGGCAATGACGCGCCGACGAGCCGGCCGCGAGCCCGCCGACTTAAGCGCCATGAAGGCGGCCGGCGCCGTCGCGTTCAGCGATGACGGTTCGGACGTGGCCGACGCGAAAGTGTTCGAGGCGGTCCTTCGCCGGGCAGCAGCGATCGGCGCGGTGGCCATCTGCCACTGCGAGGACGCTCGCCTCGCCGCCGGCGGCATCGTCAACGACGGGCCCATGACGCTCGCGCTAGGCTTGCCGGGCATCCCCGCAGAGGCGGAGATTGAGGCGGTCGAGCGCGCTTGTCGCTTCGCCCGCGCGACCGGCTGCCGCGTGCATGTTTGCCACGTTTCGACGGCCGGGGCGGTCGAATCGTTGCGGCGGGCGAAATCGGCCAGCGCGCCCGTGACCGCCGAAGCGACGCCGCACCACCTCGCCCTCACGCACGAGGCGCTCCGCGGCCGCGAAAGCGTCTTCAAAGTGAGCCCGCCGCTGCGGAGCGCGTCGGACGTGGCCGCGGTGGTCGAGGCCGTCCGCGACGGGACGATCGACTGCCTGGCCACGGACCACGCGCCGCACACCGCCGCCGCGAAGGCGAAAGGCCTCGTCGCGGCGCCGCCGGGCATGATTGGCCTGGAGTCGGCCCTGGCGGTTTACGTCCGCGCGCTTGTCGAGCCGGGGGTCCTGGACTGGCCGGACCTCATCGCCCGTCTGACCGCGCACCCTGCCCACATTCTCGGTCTTACGGCAGGGACGCTGGCCATGGGCGCGGCCGCGGATGTGACGGTCATCGACCCGGACGAGCCGTGGGTCATCGACCCGGCGCATTTCGCGTCACGGGCGCGGAATTGCCCGTTCGCGGGATGGAAGGTTAAGGGGCGGGTGAAGCAAACCCTCGTGGGCGGACGCGTTGTGTACGAGGATCTCGCCTAATTCTACAACGCTATCTCAACGCAGAGAGCGCAGAGATAAACTTTTCTTTCAAAACAACTTACGCGGCATGCCCCGGCTTTGGCTGGGTGCTGTTCCGCAGCCGCAACTTCACGCTGTCTCCTTTTCCTTTTGACCCCTTGACGGCCGTTCTCTGCGGTGAAGAACACAGCGTAGTAGTACTAAGCGCGCCTTGGGGTGCGTCCGCTAGGGCAGATCCAACGAGAGGTTTTTTTCAAATCGCAAGGCGACGCCGACGCCGTCTCCTACCTCGTGCGGCGCATCGTGACGGATGACCTTCGCGCGGGCGGCAAATTGCTCCAGAAAGAACGTGTTGGCCGTGTCGCGCGGCACACCGAGGCGAACGCTGACCTCCTGGCCGACGGCCGGGACCCTCTCGGCCGCGAAATAGGCCCCGCCGTCGCTCACGTTGATCGCCCGCGCACGGAGCCCGTGTCCGTCGGGAAGTTCGAGTCGCAGGCGACAGGGGACGTCGAACCGCTGGTGCTGTCGGCGCTCGGCGGAAACAGCCATGGACGTGCTCCTTTCCGGGCCGAGGACATGATACCCAACCACCCGGAATACTATAACCCATCCTTATCCGGTACGCAACCGGATTCTCAACCGGCCTGGCCCGCCGCGTGCCGTAGCCCGCCTCGGCGGGCGAAGGTTGCCCGCCCCACATGCCGTCAACGCCCGCAGATGAGCCCCAGTCTCACCGGGGCGAATTTCACCCGCCGTGGCGGGCTGCGGGATGCCGTTCAAGGTGAAATCTGGTTGCCTCTTCTCCCCCTGTCGGATAACCTATCCTCATGCCAAAGAAACGCCCCTCCAAGCCCACCCTCCCCCCAACCCCCCAACCCCAGGGCCCCGGCCGAGTCCGGCCGCACAATCAAATTTCCTATCCGCGACGCGAAAACATGATCCCACAAAGGCGAAGGCTTGCCGTTCTCGGTATTGTCCTTCTCGTTCTGGGCTGTGAGTTGACAGGGGCTGCTGACCCGCCTCCCATTCCCGATAAGCTTGTCGTGCTGACGTTCGATGACGGATCCAAGTCGGATGTTGTGTTTGTGGCGCCCCTGCTTAAACGTTATGGTTTTGGCGCCACATTTTTCATTACCGAGGGCCTGAAGTTTCTCTCTGACAAACAGCATACACTGACTTGGGAGGAAATCCGGAAGCTGCATGATGCCGGCTTTGAGATCGGCAATCACACTCGCAGCCATCCGAACGTGGCAAAACTCTCGAGAGAACAGGTCATTGCGGAAGTGGAACACATCGAAAATCGCTTCAAAGAGCATGGCATCCCCACGCCCAAGACCTTCTGTTATCCCGCCTACAAAAACAGTCCGGAGGCTCTCAAGGTCCTTGAGGAAAAAGGATACCTTTTTGCACGGCGCGGCGTGGCCCCGGAGTTTCCCTACTCGGACCGGGGCGATCGCGGCCCGGCTTACGATCCGCAGGAAGATCATCCCCTGCTGGTGCCCACTACGGGGGCATCAGGCCCGGATTGGGGATGGGAAGATTTTGTTTGGGCGGTGGAGCAGGCCAAGGATGGAAAGATCTGCGTCTTGACGTTTCACGGGGTGCCCGATGTGCTTCACCCCTGGGTCAGCACCAAGCCGGACGACTTCGCCCAATGCATGAAGTACCTCCACGACCAGGGTTGTACGGTTATCGCCCTGCGGGATCTAGCCAAGTATGTTGACCCGGCCAAACGCCCAAACGATCCCTACGCGCCGATCGAGCGGCGGCTAGGTCTCACTCCGGTGGAACTGCGGTGCGAATATGCTGTTAATCCTCTGGGCATCGACGTGGTGCAGCCGAGGTTCAGTTGGGTGCTCCAGTCGAGTCGGCGCGGACAGATGCAATCCGCGTACCAGGTTCTGGTGGCCAGTAGCGAGGAGAAACTTCGGGCCGGCACGGGCGACAAATGGGACAGCGGCAAGGTGGATTCCGACGAGTCGGTCCACGTAACCTACCAGGGCAAGGCACTCGGAAGCGGCGAAAAATGCTGGTGGAAGGTGCGGGTTTGGGACAAGGACGGCAAGGCGGGCGGTTACAGTGAGCCGGCCACGTTTGAGATGGGTCTGCTAAAGCCAAGCGACTGGCAGGGCAAGTGGATTGGCGCCGGCAAGGAGATATCTTCTCCGCTGTTGCGCAAGGAGTTCGGACTGGAAAAGGAAATCAGGCGGGCAAGGGCGTACATTTGTGGGCTGGGCTGGTACGAACTTTATATCAACGGCCGGAAGGTAGGGGACCATGTGCTTGACCCTGCCACCACCGACTACCAGAAACGCACCTTGTACGTGACGTACGACGTCACCAAGCACCTGCGCCAAGGCCCGAACGTGGTGGGAGTGATGCTGGCCAATGGCTGGTACAGCAGGAAGGGCGCCCCTGGAGGCAGCCCGAAACTGATCCTACAAATAAATCTGGAGTTCATGGATGGGAAGCGTGCCAGTGTTGTGACCGACGATACATTCAAGGTCTCTGGGGGTCCGATCACTGCGAGCGATCTATGCCACGGGGAGAGTTACGATGCCCGACTGGAAAAGCCCGGCTGGAACACCCCAGGTTATAATGATTCTGATTGGGACAAGGCTCCGGCAGCGGAACCTCCGGGAGGAAGGTTGCACCCGCAATTACTGCCGCCCATCCGGGTGGTAAAGACCATCCCGCCCGTAAAACTTCTGCAACCGCAGCCGAATGTATACGTCTACGATTTCGGCCAGCACTTCAGCGGCTGGGCGAGACTCCGGGTTCGCGGGCCGAGGGGCACCGAACTCACGCTCCGATATGCCGGAAGACTGTATGATGACGGCCGCTTGGATCGAAGAAACAACCTTAGTGCCGCACAGACCGACACGTACATCGTGAAGGGGAACGGCGAGGAGGTGTGGGAACCGAGATTTACCCTTCATGGCTTCCGCTACGCGGAGGTAACCGGGTTTCCAGGTGTCCCGACGCTGGAAAACCTGGAAGGACGCTTCGTCCGCTCGGCGGTGGAACCCAGCGGCAGCTTCACCTGCTCCAATCCTTTGATCAATCAGATTCATCAGAATGTCTGCTGGACGCTGATGACCAGTTTTCAAGGCATTCCGCAAGATGCGGCAGAGCGCGATGAACGGGTGGGGTGGCTGGGCGATCCGGGTTTCGTGGCGGAAAGCTACTTGTACAACTTCGACACGGCCAGCTTCTGGGCGAAATGGCTCGAGGACATAAAAGAGGCACAAAAACCGGACGGTGATGTGCCCGTCATTTGCCCAAGTCCGAGCTATCGGCCATGGCCTTGCTGGCAGAGCACGTATCCGCTTTTTGTCTGGTATCTTTATCAGTACTATGGCGACCAGCGAATCGTGGAAACGCATTACGACGGGCTGAAGAAGCTGGTGGATTTGCTGAGTAGCCGAGCGGACGACGGAGTTGTGCCCGTCGGCCTCGGGGACCACATGGAACCCCAAGCCGACGGCACCAGCAGCTTTAGCCCGAGGCACACGCCGGCGGCCCTGACCTCGACGGCGTATTATTATTTTGACACCCGGATTCTGTCCGAGGCAGCGAAGATTCTGGGCAAGACTGCGGATGCCAGGCACTATTCCGACTTAGCTGAGAAGATCAAGGCCGCATTCAATAGAAAGTTTTTCAACGAGACCACCAATCAGTACGCCACCGGCAGCCAGACGTCCAACGCGGTGGCGCTTTATCTGGGGTTGGTTCCCGAGGAAAGGCAGCAGGCCGTGCTGAAGAATCTCGTTGACGACATTCTGATCAATCACAAGGGCCATCTTTCGACGGGCATCATCGGCACCAACGCCTTGCAGCAAGCCCTGCCCGAATACGGCCGGGCGGACGTCATGTACACCATCGGCACCCAGACCACCTTCCCGAGTTGGGGCTATCAGATCTCCAAAGGGGCCACGACGGTCTGGGAGTGCTTTGAAGTCAGTAGCGAGCGATGCGTTAACATGAAAATGTTCGGCAGCACGGAAAAGTTCTTCTACAAGGACCTGGCCGGAATCGGTCTGGCCGGCCCCGGCTTCAAGAAGATCACCATCAAGCCTTGCGTGGTCGGCGATTTGACATACGCCAAGGCATCGCTCAAGACCGTTCGGGGCCTGATTGCGGTCGATTGGGAGAAAAACCCGAAATCGTTCCGCATGAGCGTGACCATTCCGGCCAACACTACCGCCGGGGTAAGCGTGCCGAAGACGGGTCTGAAAGAGATTGTCGTTACCGAAAGCGGAAAACCCATTTGGAAGGACGCCAGATTCTTCGCGGGCGTCCTCGGCATCGCCGCCGGCAGTGAAACCGACGAGTACGTAACCTTCGGTGTTAGTTCAGGGTTCTATGCGTTCCAACTCACCGGCCAATAAGGCCATAATTGAGCCTGTTGCACGAATCCCGGCAAAGAGGTGATGGAAGGACGTGGGGGGTTCAAGTAGAATCGGGCCGGGAAAAATGGGGACACGCTTCAACAGCAGGCTTGAGGCTTGAGACTTGAGACCGCAGGTCGCGAACGCCGCTTTGCCGTCCCCCGCCTGCCGCTTGCCCCCCTTTTTCCCGGTTTCCGGGTTCTCTGTTCCCCGAATCCCCCCTCTGCGTTGAAGACGAATCCGCTTGATTCCCATGGCCGAATCGGGTAACATATCCTCTGCCCTGACGGGACGGGACAATCCCGCACCAGGGCAGACCGTGGGCTGCTTGATGTCCCCCCGTCAGGCAGCCCCTTTTTTCTCCACTCAGCGGCCTCTGCGGTGAAAACACGGCTCTGCGGTTAAACCACGGCCGGACAAGGCGTTACACCCTTCGATCCCGGAACGCCGGGACTCAGGGCGGCCCGAGTCCCGACATGGTCGGGATCGAGAGGCCGCGCTGCCTCTGCTGTTTCTTTGTCAAATGCGAGATTTTCCCCTCCCAAACGAACCCTGCCCGCCTCGGAGGACCTACTTCGCCTTCCCCCCTTCACCGCCGCCGAACCTGGCGGCGGGCGCCTCGGCCCACTTCCTGGCAAGATCTTCGCCGATGACCGCCGCCAATTCTTTGGCCGTTGAGGCGCGCAGTTCCTTGATCCCGGCAGGCGCATCCTCTCGCGCCAACTGTCCGGAGAGAACCTTGTCGTAAACGCGCTCCCTCGCGGAGGTTGCATACTTGGAGAGGACCGGCAACGCCTGCTCGACTTTGCCTTCGGGCACCTTGGCATCGAGCAGGAACGCAACCTCCTTGTCCATGTCGCCGGAGAGGGAGCCGAGGATCTCGGCGGCCTTCCGGACTTGCTCGGGCGTCAGGCTCGCGTTCAGGACGGCAAGGATCGCTTTTGCGTTTTCGGCGAGAACCGTGCCGGCCTTCTCTGCGACACCGCCGGAAGAGGAGGTGCGCAGGCGTGCCAGCCCGGCTTTGCGCTCGCCGACATAGGCCGAGACGAACCCTTCCGTCTTGTCCGTCGCCAGACCCACTTCCTTAGCCAAGTACTTCGCCACCAGGGCGGCGGCGGGTTCCATGCTCGCACTGCGGCCCTGGGCCGCGCCGCCGGGTTGCGCACCAGCGGAGCTAACCGCCACCATCAGTTCTTGCGCGGGAACGAGATGCCGGTAAGCGAAGGCCTGCATCATGTCTTCTGCCGGGACGGCCGGCCGGAGAACCTCCCGTCCCTGGATCGTCGCGCGACCTTCCAGGCCCAGGCGGAGGATCCCCTTGGGGGACGTCGGCCGGACCGTCAGCGCCAGTTGCACCTGGTCCTCGTCGGCGGGCACCTTGCCGCCGCTCAATGCGAATCCCGCCGGCGCATCCTTCAACTCGAGGGCGATCTCGCCGGAAAACCCGTCCCGGCGGAGGGCATACACGGTAAGCGGCGTGCTCGTGCTTCCGCGGACACGGATGCTGGCCGGCACGACCCGCAGTTCAAAATCCGGCCGCGGGGGGCGGACACACAGGCGATAGGCGTATTCCTCGCCGCCTTGGCGCTGCACGTCGGCCAGGTGCAGGTAGTAGGTTCCGTCGGCCGGCAGGCGCGCGCAGAGCCGGGAATCCGCGTGGTGCGTGTTCAAGCCCGAGCCTTTGTCCTCGTAATCGTCATTGGACGCCAGCACCTTGCCGGCGGCATCGGTCAGTTTGAGCATGGAGTCCAGCGGCGAGTTCAGTCGGCGTGCGTAGACTTCCGCAACAATATCCTCGCCGCCGAGACCTTCGAAGCGGAACACGTCCCTGTCGCCCGGTCCGTCGATCCGCCCGTTGACGATGAGCGGAAGGGTGATCGGCTGGGCGCCGGCCAACTGGTTGTTGGGCTCGCGTTCCGGACCTTCCGGCAGCGTGTCCACCGCAAAGGGCACTGCGTTGGACGCCCATTCGGCGCCGCGCACGGAAAGCGGGTAAACGCCCGGCCCTTTGTCGCCGGCATCCATCGTCAGCCGGGTCGCCGGGAGATTCCAGCCCTGCACTTCCACGGTGGTTTGGGTGCCGGCCTGCCCGCCCAAGGGGAAGATGCCCGTCACAAACGGCAGTTCGCCCAGGGCGATGCGGTAGACGAAATCCTCGCGGCCGCGGTAAATGGCGTCCTGGATCTCGATCGCGTATTCGCCGTCCTCGGGGATCCGGCAGGAGAGAACCGGATCGGGATTGAAACGGAAGTCATCGTCATATGCCAGTTCATTCCCCTTGGCATCGTAAAGCGTCAACGTGGCCTGGAACCAGCCTGGGACGGCATCGGGAAGGTACGGGACCAATTCCCGCGCGCTGACGGCAACGACCAATCGCTGGCCCTTGAGTGCCTGGAACCGGTACCGGTCCACGCCGCCGGCCATGATCTGTCCGTTCACGACGGCCGGCAGCGTGACGGCCATCTCGGCCTTCGGCACACTCTTGGTCGGCACGGCGCTGGTGCCCGTCGGTTTCTTGGAGAATTCCGGCAGTTGGCCGACGCAGAAAACGAGCGGATTGGTCAACCCGGCCGGCGTTTCCAACCGCAACTCGCGATGGCCGGGCTCCGCGTCCGCCGCCAGGACGACCTGAACCGTGACGGTCTCGGCAATGGCGGGGCTGCTGGGATTGCGTATGAACGTGGCGAGTTTCTTCTTGATTTCGGCGACCATGGCCTCGTCGTCGGCCGTCCAGGCGGGCTTCGGAGAGGGCGGCGAGGCGTCCGGCGCGCCGGGCGCAGGCGCCTCTTGGGTTGCCGCCGACTTCTTGTCCAGCAACTCCTTGAGCCGGTCCCTCAACAGCGTGGCCTCTTTCGGCGAAATCGATTTGACGTTCTCGACGACCGAGGCCTTCACGCCGGCACCAGACACATGCACATTATTCGCACCGTCTAAATACTGCCCGCCGACCGTAACCAGGAACGTGTCGCCCCGCCGGCCCCCGGCGGGGTAAACATACCCGATGTGGGGATTTCGCTGGACCGCCGGCGCCTTCTGGACCGGCGGCGCCTTCTGAGTCGGCGGCGCCTTCTGGTCCGGCGGCGCCTTCTGAGTCGGCTGCACCTGCTGCGCCCGGACGGCCGGCACGATCGCCAGAAACGCCGCCAGCCCCAGAATCGGACGCCACCGGAATGGGCTCACAACGCCTCCATCGTTTACAGGATTTCCTTCAGGCGTCCGCCCTTGGGCACGCCCTCCGCGGCGGCGGGCGTCACGCGGACATCCAGGCCCTGGGGATGAGGCAACTTCGCATCGGTTTCGATGCCGAGCAGTTCGTACATGCTCTCGATGAGGTCGCACGGATACACGGGCCTCTCCTTCACCTCTTCGCCCTTGGCATCCGACGCCCCGACGACGCGGCCGCCCTTGAATCCGCCGCCGGCGACGGCGGCGGAGAAGACCTTGCCGTAATGTCCGCGCCCGCCGCCCCAGGGCGCTTCCCACTGGACCTTGGGCGTCCGGCCGAACTCGCCGCTCCACCACACGATGGTGCTCTCCAGCAGGCCGCGCCCCGACAAGTCCTCGAGCAGGGTCGCCATGCCTTTATCCAGTTCCGGGAGTTTTCGGCGCATGGCCTGGAAATGCTGCTTATGCGTGTCCCAGCCCTTGGAGTTGATGGTGACGTAGGGGACCCCGCGTTCCACCAGACGCCGCGCCACCAGGCAGGCCTGCCCGAACGTGTTGAGGCCGTAGCGCTCCCTCAACTCAACCGTCTCCTGTCCCAGATCGAACACCTTGCCCGCATCGCCCAGAATCAGATCGTACGCCTGTTCTTCAGCCTGCCGGGAGGCGGCCAACTGCGGATCGTCGGCCAGGGCGTGCTCCAGCGCGTTCAGTTTGTGGAGCAATTCGCGCCGGTCCCGCTGCCGCTGGTCGGAGATGCCTTGGGCGACGACGCCTTCCACGACGAACGGCGTCTTCGCCGGGTCGCCGCCCGTGGCAAAGGGCTTGTAGCGCGACCCCAGAAACCCTGCTTCGGAAAAGCGGCCCTGCGACTCGGTCAACACGATGTAGGGCGGAATCAGTCCGCGGTATCCGGCGTTGGTGCCCTTGAACAGCGAGACCACGGCGCCGACGCTCGGATAGACATCCCGGCCGCCGGGCGTTCGTCCGGTTTGAACTATGTAAGACGCCGTTTCATGGGCGTTCACCCCGTGCGTCATGCTGCGGATGATGGAATACTTGTCGGCCTGCTTCGCCAGCAGCGGAAGCAGTTCGCCGATTTGGATCCCGTCCACGTTGGTGGGAATCGGATGGTTCAACGGGCCGCAGTAGTCGTTGCCCGCGTCCGGTTTCGGATCAAAGGTGTCGAGGTGCGACGGGCCGCCCCACATCCAGATCTGGATGACGGCCTTGGCCTTGGCCGGCGGCGTCAAGGGCGCGGCCCGGGCGGAAGAACTCCGTCGGCCGGCCAGAACGAGCCCGGCCGCGCCGAAGAAGCCGAGGCGCATCGCCTCGCGCCGGGAGATCGGTTTGCCGCCCATGCCGCAGAGGCCGTCCGGATTGCGCTGTGCGTCCATGTTTTCGCCCCACTATGTGTTCTCAGTGCCGGTAAAGAAACTCGGCGCTGTTGATCAAAGCCCAGGCGAGATCCAGCAGGCCCTCACGCCCTTTCGCCGGGCCGGACGGGTGATACCCTTCCACGATCTTCAACTCCTCTTCCGTCGGGAACCGCGAGAGAATCGTCAGGTAAACCTCGGTTACGACCTCTCGCGAACCTTTCCCGGATTGCAGCAGGGACCGGATCCGGCGGCCCTGCTCCAACTTGCGCTGCACGTGGCTCGAATTCAAAAGGTGCAGCCGCTGGTCGGCCGTGGGGCGGTTATTGCGCTCCGATTCCAGGCCCGTGTCCCGTGCCGGACGCCCGAACATCTCGAGGAAGGAACTCGTGATGCTTCCGTCCGGCAGCGTAATGGCCCGCTGGTCTTCCGGGATGAAGGTGAAAGGCTCCGGAATGGCGCTGGAGTACGCCTCCGTCGTGCCGGTGATCTGGCACAGGGCGTCGATCAGCACCTCCGCGTCCAGGCGGCGCAGGGGATAATGCGCGAAAAGGGCCTCGCCCCCGAGATCCTGAGCACTTGAAATGCAGGACAGTTGATACGTTTGCGAGTTCAGGATCAGGCGGTAGATGTGCTTCAGGTCGTAATGGTTCGCGATCAATTCCCGTTCCAGGTAGGCCAGCAATTCGGGATGGCTGGGCGGATTGTCCGGACGGATGTCGTCCGGCTCCTGAATGATGCCGCGCCCCAGCAGCCAGGACCAGATGCGGTTCACAATGTTGCGCGCGAACCAGGGATTCTCCGGCTTCGTCAGCCAATCGGCAAAGAGTTCCCGCGGATCCTGGTCCGGCGCCAGCCGGGCCGGCGTCCCGTCCGGGAAACACGCCGACGGAGACGCCGCGCCGCCCGTCTTGCCGGAGTCAAAGAAAACGATTTCCTCTTTCCACTCCGCCGTCGCCTTGTAGCCGACCTGCGAGAATAAAACCGCCATGCCCGACAATTGCTCTTTCGGCCAGTTCTCGGCGCGCGTCCCCATGAACGTCAAGGCCACCGCCTGGGCAAGGGCCTGCGGTTCCTTGCTTTGCACGGCGCGGTAGAAGTTGACCGGGGGCACACGGAAATTGCTGCCGCTCGCCGTAAGCATCTCGCGGACGAACCTGTCGTAAGGCTTGTTTTCCTTGATGCAGGTCCGAATCCAGTGGCGATACGCCTGCGCCGCGTTGGGCCACAGATTGACGGGGAACTCCGCTTTCACCCGCAGCAGTTCGCTCCACTTCATCGCCCAGTAATCCACAAACTCCTCGCGGTCCAACAGGCGATCGATCAAGGCGCAGCGTTTGTCCGGGGCACGGTCCAGCAGAAAGTCTTTCGCCTCTTGTGCGGTGGGCAGCGTGCCGAGGACATCCAGATAAACGCGCCGGACAAACGCCGCGTCCGGGCAGAGATTGGCCGGCCGAATGTCCAACTCCTTCAACCGGCCGAAAACCAGTTTGTCGATCTCGCTTTCCGGCGCCAGGACCCCGGGGCCTTCAAAAGGGCTCATCGCCGCTCTCGGCGCCGCGGTTTCGGCCGCAGCGCCCCGGGCCACGAGGAGAACGAACACAAAAATCACTGACGCCTTCATTATGTCTTTTGGGTCCGCAGTCGCCTCGGAACGCGCGAGCGAAAAAGCCCCTCTCTGATACGAACCCCGCGGAACACCCGCGGCCACGCACATTCCAACACGCGGCAGCGCCGTGGCAAGCGCCCGGGCGCCTACGTCTCCGAGCCATTGCCGCCCGCACGCTTCGTCCGAAAGAAATCCGACAGCACCGCCCCGCACTCCGCCGCCAGGACGCCGTTGGTCACCTCGACCTTGTGATTGAGCCGAGGCTCGTCGAGCAGCCGAAACACCGACTCCACGGCCCCCGCCTTCGGGTCCGTCGCCCCATAAACGAGGCGGTCGATCCGCCCGAGGACCATCGCCCCCGCGCACATGGCGCACGGCTCGAGGGTGACGTAGAGCGTGCAGCCGCTGAGGCGCCACGTCTCGAGCGCCCCGGCCGCCTGCGTCAGCGCGATCATCTCCGCGTGGGCCGTCGGGTCCCGCAGCATCTCGCGCTGATTGTGCGCGCGGCCGATGATGCGGTCCTCGTGAACGACGACGCAGCCGACCGGAACCTCGTCGGCCTCGAGCGCGGCCCGGGCGACCCGCAAGGCCTCCTGCATCCACTTTTCGTCGGCATCGGGCATAGAGCCATTTGAACACACACGCACGGCCGGTGTCAACCGTGCCGGCGCCTCCGTCCCGGCGCCTCGCGCGGCACGCCCGTTATTTAGCCCCCGGTGAATACACCGGGGGCGCCGTGCCAACGGCATAACGGCGCCCGGCGTGTATTCACGCCGGGCTAAATAACGGCGCGCCGTACGAACAGTTGCAGCGGGCGCGGGCCGCCTTATAATCGGACTTGTCCGGGCCAGCAAAAGGAGGCGACGTTGACAGCGGACCTGTTCCGTGCCCCCGAAAGATTTCTCTTCGGCGTCGGGGCCATCGCGTCGCTCGGCGAGGAGGTCCTGCGCTTCGGACGCCGCTCGCTCCTCGTAACCGGTCGGCGGGCCATGGCCGAGGCCGGCATCACGGACCGGTGCCTGGCGATCCTCCAGAAGGCGGGCGTCGCCGCGGCCCTGTTCGACGAGGTCGAACCGGAGCCCGACGTCGCCGCCGTGGACCGCTGCCGCCAGGCCATCCGCCGGCATCGGGCCGACGTGGTCATCGGCCTGGGGGGTGGCAGCGCGATGGACGTCGCCAAGGTCGCCGCCGGTCTCGCCAACGAAGAGGAGCCGACGTGCGCCTTTCACGCCGGCCGCGCACCGGCGCGCCAGGGCCTGGCGATGATCGCCGTCCCGACGACCGCCGGCACGGGCAGCGAGATGACGAACAACGGCGTCCTCAGCGACCGCACGCGGGGCTTCAAGGCGAGCATCCGCGACGATTCGTTCGTGCCGGCCGTCGCCCTCGTGGACCCGGAACTGACGCTGCCCTGCCCGCCTTTCGTGACGGCCGCGAGCGGCGTCGATGCGCTCGTGCAGGCCGTCGAATCGTACCTCTCGCGCCACGCGACGCCGATGACCGAGGCCCTCTCCTTGCGGGCCGTCGAGGAACTCGCCGCCGCCCTGCCCGGCGTCGTGCATCGCGGCGACGACCTCGCGCTCAGGACGCGCGCCGCCTGGGGGAGCGCGATGGCCGGCCTCGCGCTCTCCAACGCGCGACTGGGGGTCATCCACGGGATGGCGCACCCAATCGGGGTCCGGTTTGGCGTCCCGCACGGGCTGGTGTGCGGGGTGCTTCTGCCGGCGGCGCTGGAGTTCGTCCGCCCGGCAGCGCCGGAGAAGTTCGGCCACCTGGCGAGACTCCTGGGCGACGACCCGGCGGCGTACGCGCGCGAACTTTTGTCGGCGTGCGACTTGCCGGCGCGGCTCACCGAATACGGTCTGCGCGCCGACGCGTTCGACGCGATTGCCGAGGAAAGCCTCGCGAGCGGTTCGACCCAGGCGACGCCGCGGGCCGTGACGAAACAAGACATCCTCGCCCTCGTCCGCGCGATTGCATGAAGGAGAAACGCCGCATGGAAAAACCCATCGCGACGCGCGACGAAATCCGCGACTTCGACCGCTACGCGATCGAGACGCTCGGAGTGCCGGGCATCGTCCTGATGGAGAACGCCGGCCGGCAGATCGCCGAGGCGGCCCGCGCGATGCTCGCCCCGGGCAAGCGGGCGCGCGTCGTCATCCTCGCGGGCCCGGGCAACAACGGCGGCGACGGGTTCGTCGTCGCGCGGCATCTGGCGATGGCCGGCATCCGGGCCGAAGTGGTGCTGCTCGTGCCGCGCGAAAAAACGACCGGCGACGCCGACACGAACCTCCGGATCCTCGAGGCCATGGGATTTCAAATCCGCATCCTCGCAGGCAAGGTTGAAGCGATGCTCGGCGAACTGCGCCCCATGCTCGCCGAGGCGGACCTCGTGGTGGACGGAATGCTCGGAACGGGAACGCGCGGCGAGATCCGCGAGCCTTACGCCTCCGTCATCGGCGCCGTCAACGATGCGCGGCGTCCGGTCCTGGCGATCGACATTCCGAGCGGCCTCGACCCGGACACGGGAAAACCGCTCGGCCCGACCGTCCGCGCGACGAAAACCGTGACGATGGCAGCGATCAAGATCGGTTTCCGCAAGCCCGGCGCCGCTGAATACACGGGCGAGGTGGCGGTGGCGGACCTCGGCGTGCCGTTCACGCGATTCCAGAAAGACGCGGGCAAGAAGGGATAGGCCGTGGCGGAAAGCAAACGACTGCTGGTCCTGACGCGCGAGCGGGCTGGCGCGCCGTTTCGGCAGCGCATCGAGCCGTATCTCGCGCCGCTGGCGGAGCGCGGCATCGCGAGCGAGGTGGTCGAACTGGCGCGGTCGGCGTGGGCGCGGCGGCGGCAGATGCGCCGGGCGCGCGAGTTCGACGGCGTGCTGCTTCACCGCAAGACGCTGACGGCGTGGGACGGCGGCGTCCTTCGCCGGGCGGCGCGCCGCCTGATCTACGACTTCGACGACGCCGTGATGTACCAGGCGCGTTCGCCCGACCGGCCACACCCGGGCCGCCTGCGCCGCTTCGCGCGGACCATGAAGGCGGCGAACCTGGTCCTCGCGGGAAACCCGACTTTGGCGGACCACGCGCGGTCGGCCGGGGCGGCCCGCATCGAGGTCATCCCGACGGGGCTGGACGCCGGACGCTTTCGGCCGAAGAGCGATTACGAGACGGCCTATCCGCTGCGGCTCGTGTGGATCGGGAGCCGGAGCACCCTGAAGCAGTTGAAGCCCTTCCGTCCGGTGTTCGAGGCCCTGGGGCGCGCGATGCCCGAGGTCACGCTGCGCATCATCGCCGACACCGAACTCGACGTGCCCGGCCTCACCGTCGAAAACGTGCCGTGGACCTTCGACGCCGAGGCGCGCCTGCTGGCCGAGTCGGACATCGGCCTGGCGCCGCTGCCGGACACGGCCTATACGCGCGGCAAGTGCGGGTTCAAGGTGGTGCAGTACATGGCGGCGGGGCTGCCGGTCGTCGCGAGCCCCGTGGGCGTCAACGCCGACTACGTCGAGGACGGGCGGACGGGCTTCTGGGCCGAGACGGTCGAGGAGTGGGTGGAAGCGGTCCGGAGCCTGGCGGGCGACGCGGCGCTTCGCGGCGAAATGGGCCGCGCGGGACGCGAGCGGGCCGAAACCGAATTCGACTTCGCCGTCCTCGCGCCGCTCGTCTGCGACCTCGTGGAGGAGGCGCTGCGGTAGACAGCAGCACTGGCGGGCAAGCCGCCAGTGCCACCCGGCGCAGAAAAGGCGCGGGGTCAGCCGGCCAGAAACTTCTCCAGGCGGTCGAGGCCTTTCGTGATTTGTTCCATGCTGGTGGCGAAGGAGAGGCGGACGCAGGCATCGTCGCCGAAGGCCGCCCCGGGAACGAGGGCGACGTGCACCTTCTCGAGCGCCTGGGTGGCGAAGGCGACGCTCTTCGGCTCCTTGGCGCCCGGGCCGAGGACGCGGTCGTAGGCGGCGCTAAAGTCCGGGAAGGCGTAGAACGCGCCCTGGGGTCGGACGCAGGCGACGGCGGGCATCTTGGCGAGGCGGTCCACCATGTACTGTCGGCGCCGGTCGAACTCGCCGCGCATTTTGCGCAGGGGTTCCTCGGGTCCGGAGACGGCAGCGAGGGCGGCGTACTGGCTGATGGAGGTTGGGTTCGAGGTGGACTGGTCCTGGAGGTTGCCCATGGCGTTGATGAGGTCGGCGGGTCCGGCGGCCCATCCGATGCGCCAGCCGGTCATCGCCCAGGATTTCGACGCCCCGCCGAACGTGATGGTCTGTGCGGCGATCCGATCGCCGAGCGTGGCGAACGAGCAGGTGTCCACGCCGTCGTACACGAGTTCGTTGTAGATTTCGTCGCTGAAGACCCAGAGGTCGCGTCCGGCGACGGTCTCGGCAATGGCCTTCAACTCCCCGCGTGTGTACACGGCGCCCGTCGGGTTGGAGGGCGAGTTGAGGATGACGGCGCGCGTCCGGTCGGTGACGGCTTCGGCGAGTTGGTCGGGCGAGATCTTAAATTCCTGGTCCGAACCTGCGTGGAGAATGACGGGCTCGGCGCCGGCGAGGCGGATCATCTCGGGATACGACACCCAGTAGGGGGCGGGGAGGATGGCCTCGTCGCCGGGCTCGAGGGTCGCCAGGCACGCTTCGTAGAGGGCGTGTTTGCCGCCGCAGGTGATGATGACCTGTGACGGCTCGTACTTGAGGCCGCACTTTCGCGCGAGGTAGTCGGCGACGGCGGCCTTCAATTCCGCCAGGCCCGACGACGGCACGACGTAACCGTGGTGGCCGTCGCGGATAGCGCGGATGCCGGCCTCGCAGATGTGCTCGGGCGTCCGGAAGTCGGGCTCGCCCGCGCCGAAACTGACGACGTCCACGCCCTGGGCCTTGAGGGCCTTGGCCTTGGCGCTGACGGCCAGGGTCATGGATGGGAGAATGCCTTGGACTCGCCGACTGATTTGCATGGGCACGGCCTCCACGGGGTTTCCTGGACCGGCCGGCATGGTAGCGGGGCGCAAACGTGATTTCCAGTCCCCGCTGCGGCGGAACGAAAAAGGGCGAGGCCGACATGGGTCGGCCCCGCCGCCGGCGTCGGTCGTTGCGGCCTCAATCCCTTCCGGTAAGCCCCATGAGACCCAGGAACCGGTTCAGGGAGAGGATGGGGATGCCGAAGTTCTTCGCGCGGTCCATCGCCGCGGTGTAAGCGACGAAGGCAACCCGCGCCTCCTCATACAGTTGCCGCTCCATCGGCCCGGCGTCCGGGGCGGGAGCGGCGACCACGGCCGGCTGCTCGCCGGCGATGAGGTAATCGGTCTGGACCGACAGTTCGGTTTCCACGCGCCCGCCGAGTTCCTGGATGAGCGCCTTGAGGCTTCCGGAATCGTCGGCGCCGTCGCCATCGACGTCTATCTTGCCGATCAGCATGAACCGCAGGCGTCGGCCTCGGTCGTACACGGGGTTGTGAAGCACGTCGCCGGCGACGATCGGGTCATTGCCCTGAACCGTCACGCGCAATTCGCTGGCATCGTCCATGATGCGGACGACGCGGACGGAGGCCTTGGGCTTCGGCTCCTCCTTGCCGAGTTCCGCCGGGCTGAAAACGGAGAACGGCATGCCGAGCAGGACGCCGTCCTTCTTCCCGATGTCGGCATAGGCGACGGACCCGAGTTCGGCGACCTTGACGACATGGCCGTCGGCCGCCATTTCCGTCGGAATCTTCCCGAGCGTTTCGAGTTTGCCCTTCAGGTCGCTGATGGCGTTGTCGCGGGTCAGGATTTCGCGCCCGAGGTTCTCCTTCTCAATCTTCCACTGCCGCCGCTCTTCCATCAACTGGTCGCGGACGCGCTTGGTCTCCTCGTTAAACTGCCCGCTCTGCTGGACGGCCCTATCGCGTGCCGTCACTTGGCGTTTCCGCTCGTCCGCCAGGTTCTGCTGAAGTTGAGCCACCTGGACGGCGTGTTGCTCCTTGGCCGCACCCAGTTCGGCCTGGAGGCCCTTGATCTGGCCCTTCAGGTCTTCCATGGACTGGTTATTCTGGCGAACCTCGATGACGAGGGCCCCGATCCGCTGCAGCGCCGACCGGACGGCCACCTGCATGCTCGTCATCCGGACCTCTCCCGGCGCGCCGGGATCGCCGACGGCCGAATAACTTTTTTTGAGCGTCTCGCTGCACTGCACGAGGATGTCGTTGGTGGAGTTCAGAACGTCGCTCACACTCTGGCGCAATTGCTGGCCCTGCTGCGTGCTGAACGGGTCACCCAGGAGGCGCTCCGTCAGCCGCTGAATCTCAAACCGATATTCGTTGGCCAGTTTTTCCTTGGCCTCGATCACGTCCACCAGCGTGGCGCCCTCGCCCTGGTACTTGTCGAGCACGTCGCGCCAGACGTCCCGGCCCGACTCCTTGGCGCGCTCGAGGCGCTCCTGGCCGAATGTGTTCACACTGTGCTGGTCCATCAGGCTCCACGCCCACGCCAGGCCGACGCCCAGGCCGACGGAAATCACCACGAAAGCGATCAGCAGATACAACTGGTAGGGGCTCGCACGCCGGGCACGAATCATTCGCCTCGCCATCAGAGGACCTCCGATTTTTATCCGCTACGGACCGGCCCTACCTCCGCGCCGTGTGGGCAGGAACGAATGGCACGGGTCAGCCGCGGCCGCACGCTCCGTCTGTCAATCGCCGCGTAACCCTAGGTCTGACGGGCATTCTTGTCAACCAAAAAAGCCCCCGCTCGGGGCGGCGGACCCGGCGGATTGCGCTTCTCCTTCATGTTATACGCCCCCAGCCCGCCCGAGCGCAAGGTCCCCCAAGCCGCTTGACAACGCCCCCCCCGCCGCCTACGATGCGCGCCATCTGGAAGAAGCCGTTTCTCCCCGGAACCCGAGTCACAGGTCCCGAGCGCATGCCCCGACGGCTCTACGTCATCGACAGCCACGGCCAGTTGTATGCCAGTTTCTACGCGCTGCCGAACCTGACCAGCCCCAAAGGCGAACCGACCGGCGCCACGTTCGGTTTCGTGGGGACGCTCCTGAAGATCCTCCGCGACGAAAAGCCCGACTACCTGGTGGCCTGCTTCGACCTGCCGGGCCCGACCCATCGCCACGAGGCTTTCGCGGCGTACAAGGCCCAGCGCCCGCCGATGCCCGACGACCTGACGGTCCAGGTTCGCCGCGCCCACGAGATTCTGGCGGCGATGGGCATCCCGGCGGTCGAATCGCCCGGCTACGAGGCCGACGATTGCATCGCCGCCATGGTCGAACGCGGACGCCGCGCCGGACTCGACGTCGTCATCTGCAGCCGCGACAAGGACCTCGAACAATTGGTCGCCCCCGGCGTCACGATGCTCGATACCAAGACGTTCGAGCATCTTGACCCGGAGGGCATCGAGAAGAAGCGCGGCGTCACGCCGGAGCAGACGGTCGACGTGCTCGCCCTCATGGGCGATGCCACCGACAATATCCCCGGCGTGCCGGGCATCGGGCCGAAGACCGCCACGAAACTCATCGCCGAGTACGATTCGCTCGACAACCTTCTGGAGCACGCCGACGAGGTGAAAGGCAAGGTCGGCGAAAACTTGCGCGCCCACCGCGACGCCGCTCTCCAGAGCCGCCAACTCGTCCGACTCCACGCCGACGCCCCCATCGACCTCGACCCCAAGTCCTGCGCGACGCCCGAATCCTTCGACCGCGCGGCGGTGGTGGCGCTCTTCCGCGATCTCGGCTTCAACGCATTTTTAGAGGAACTGAACCTTTCGGGCGAAGCGGCCGGGCCCGCCATCCGGACCCGCCTTGTGGATTCGCCCGAGGCGCTGGAGAAACTTGCGAAGGCCCTCGCGCGCGAGAAGGCCTTCGCCTTCGACACGGAAACGACGAGCGTTTCCCCGCGCGAGGCGGAACTGGCGGGGCTCAGTTTCGCCTGGACCGCCGGCGAGGGTTACTACGTCCCCCTGAAAGGCCTCGAGGCCGACCGCTGCCTCCCTTTGAAGAAGGTAATCGCTGCCCTCCGGCCGGTCCTCGAATCGCCGAAGCGCCTCCTGGTCGGCCAGAACGTCAAGTACGACCTCTTGGTCTGCCGGCGGGCGGGCCTCGACCTCGCCGAACCGTTCTTCGATACCATGGTGGCCGCGTACCTCGTGAACCCCGGCCGGCGCGAGTACAACCTCGACGCCCTCGCCCTGGACTACTTCGGCCACAAGAAGATTCCCCTCGCGGACCTGCTGGGCGCGAAGAAGAACGAGCGCACGATGGCCGAGGTCCCCATCCAGCAGGCCGCCGAGTACTCCGTCGAGGATGCCGTCGTCACCTGGCGCCTGAAGGAACGCCTCGAAGGGGAACTCCGGGAGGCGGGCCTGGCGGACCTGGCGCGCGAGGTCGAAATGCCCCTCGTTCCGGTGCTTGCCGCGATGGAGGAAACCGGCGTCGCCATTGATACCGAGGTTCTGACGGAGATCGCGAAGGACCTCGAGACGCGCCTGGCGCGGCTCGAGAAGCAGATTTACGAGGAAGCGGGTCACGAGTTTCTCATCAACTCGCCCCAGCAACTCGGTCGGGTTCTCTTCGACGAACTCGGCCTGAAGCCCGTCAAGAAGACCGCGAAGAAGACGCGGCCTTCGACCGACGCCGGGGTCCTCGAGGAACTCGCCCGCCGCCATCCCCTGCCCCGGCTGGTCCTGGAGTACCGGAGCCTGGCGAAACTCAAGGGCACTTACGTCGACGCCCTGCCCCAACTGGTAGACCCCGAGAGCCGGCGCATCCACACCTCCTTCAACCAGACCATCACCGCCACGGGGCGATTGAGTTCCTCCGAGCCGAACCTCCAGAACATCCCCATCCGCACCGACGAGGGCCGGCAGATTCGCCGCGCCTTCGTCCCCGGCGAAAAAGGGTGGGTCCTCCTCGCCGCCGATTACTCCCAGATCGAACTGCGGATGCTCGCCCACTACTCGGGCGACCCCGCCCTGGTCCGCGCCTTCGCCGACGACCGCGACATCCACACGTTCGTCGCGTCCGAGATTTACGGCGTCCGGGAGGCCGACGTCACCCCCCAGATGCGCAGCGTCGCCAAGGTCGTCAACTTCAGCCTCATCTACGGCAAGACCGCTTACGGCCTGTCGCGCGACCTTTCGATCGGCGTCGCCGAGGCCGCGGGCTTCATCGACGACTACTTCGCGCGTTACCGCGGCGTGCGCGAGTTCACCGCGGAGGTCCTCGAGCGCGCCAAATGCGACGGCTACGTCACCACCATTCTCGGACGCCGACGCTACATCGAAGGCATCGGGGAAATGGACCCCAAGCGCCTCAACTTCCCCGAACGCACTGCCATCAACACCGTCATCCAGGGCTCCGCCGCCGACCTCATCAAGGTCGCCATGATCCGCATCGCTCACGGCATCCGCGACGGCCACCCCTCGCGCCTGCTCATCCAGATCCACGACGAACTCGTCTTCGAGACGCCGATGGACGATCTTCAGGCCGAGCAAAAATGGATCGAGACCGAAATGACCGGGGCCATGAAACTCCAGGTGCCCCTGCGCGTCCACCTCGCCAGCGGCGCAAATTGGATGGAAGCCGAATGAAACCATTGCGGATTGCGGCCCCTCGACCACGCTCGGGCCGCCCTGAGCAAGGTCGAAGGGCGGATTGCGGATTGCGGATTGAACGGCAAGGCGCCGATCGAGCCGCACGCGGCAGCGCCAAGCCGTTACTCAGGCACTCAGGTACTCAGGCACGAAGGCACTCGTTCTCATGACCAATCCGAAATCCGCAATCCCTGGTCGCCGGGGCGACCGAAATCCGAAATCGCCGCTGCCCCCCGTCCTGGGGCTCGTGGGCGGCATTGCGAGCGGAAAATCTTTCGTCGCCTCGCTCTTCGCTCAACTCGGCTGCGCGGTGGTGGACGCCGATTGCCTGACCGGCGACCTCCTCCGGGACCCGGCCATGCGCCAGGCGCTGGGCAAGCGTTTCGGCAAGGAAATTTTTAGCCCGTCCGGCGAGGTGGATCGCCGCCGGCTGGCCGACCGCGTCTTCACCGACCACGAGGCCCTCGAAGCGCTTAACTCCATTATGCACCCGGAGTTATGCCAGCGCACCCGCGAGGCCCTCGATGCCGCACGACGCCGCGACGTCCCCGCCGTCATCCTCGACGCCCCCCTGATCCTCGAAAAAGGACTGGACACGCTCTCGGATTTCGTGGTATATATTGAGGCGTCCGAGGAGGTCCGTCGAACTCGTGCCCAGGAAAGCCGGGGCTGGCCGCCTGCCGAAGTTGCCCGTCGCGAGGCCGCCCAGGTTTCCCTAAAGACCAAGCGGGAACGGGCCGATTACATCGTCGATAACAATACCTCGCCCGAACACACTCTAGAACAGATCCGCAGGATTTTAGCGCGTGTCGGAAACCAATAGCCCCGGCGTTTGGACGCCGGCCACCCTACCGTTCAGGTTAACCTGATTGGCCAGACATCCGAATCAATCCGGAATCGAGGATACCCAAATGGGCAAGACCACCAATTCCACCAAGGGCCCCAAACCCGACCGCGCCGTCCGGCCCAAGCCGAAGGACAAGCCCGAGACGACCGAAGGCTTCGACGAAGAGGCCCACGCCCGCTATGAGGAGGCGAAGCGGAGCGACCTGCATATCGCGGAACTCCAGAAAATGACCGTCGCCGAACTCCACACCCTCGCCAAGAAAGAGGGCCTGACCGAATTCGCCGGCCTCAAGAAACAGGACCTCGTCTTCCAGGTCCTGCGCCAGCGCGTCCAGGCGACGGGCCTCATGTTCGGCGAAGGGGTGCTCGAGGTGCTTCCCGACGGCTTCGGCTTTCTGCGCTCGCCCGACTATAGTTACATGCCTTCACCCGACGACATCTACGTCTCGCCCAGCCAGATCCGGCGCTTCGGCCTGCGGACCGGCCACGTCGTCGCCGGACAGATCCGCCCGCCCAAAAACGACGAACGCTACTTCGCCATGCTCAAGGTCGAGGCCGTCAACTTCGACAACCCCGAGAAACTCCCCGAGAAAGTCGTCTTCGAGGACCTGACGGCCCTGTTCCCCACCAAGCGCCTGCTGCTGGAGACCACAAGCGAAGAACTCGACATGCGCATCGTGGACCTCGTCACGCCCATCGGCAAAGGCCAGCGCGGACTCATCGTCTCCCCGCCGCGCGCCGGCAAGACGGTCCTCCTCCAGAAGATGGCCAATGCCGTCATCAAGAACAGCCCCGAGTGCATCGTCATCGTCCTCCTGATTGACGAGCGCCCGGAGGAAGTGACCGACATGGAACGCAGCGTCCCCGGCGCCGAGGTCATCAGTTCAACCTTCGACGAGCCCACCAGCCGCCACGTCCAGGTCGCCGAAATGGTTATCGAGAAGGCCAAGCGCCTGGTCGAGTACGGCAAAGACGTCGTCATCTTCCTCGATTCCATCACGCGCCTCGCCCGCGCCCACAACGCCGAGGTCCCTCACTCCGGCAAGATTCTCTCCGGCGGCGTGGACGCCAACGCCCTCCAGAAACCCAAACGCTTCTTCGGCGCCGCTCGCAACATCGAGGAAGGCGGGAGCCTGACCATCATGGCCACGGCCCTCATCGATACGGGGAGCCGAATGGACGAAGTCATCTTCGAGGAGTTCAAGGGCACGGGGAACATGGAACTCCACCTGGACCGCCGACTGATGGACAAGCGCGTCTTCCCGGCCCTCGACATTTCCGGCTCCGGCACGCGGAAGGAGGAACTCTTGCTGGACGCCGAGGAACTGAAGTTCGTCTGGACGCTGCGGAAGGTCCTGACGGACATGAACGTCGTCGAGTCCATCGAACTTTTGCGCAAACGCCTCGAAAAGACCCAAACCAACGCCGAGTTCCTGATCGCGATGAATCTTTCCTAGCGCCCCGCGCCGGGCTCGCCCGCCGTAACCGTGAGGCCAAGGCCATCGTCGGCCCTTCTCTGGACCTATCGCCCGTCGCAAATATAGTCGTCCTTCCGGCCGGGTGCAAGCCCTGACAAGGTTCCATCGTCCCTCCGGGGCCCAGAAAAACGCAAGGCACCTGTGGAAACAAACGTGACAGATTCATCTATCGCCGTTATGTTGTCAGAGGCCCGGAGCCCCGAAGGGGTCCCTTCGGGAGGCCGCACTGTGCTCTAGCCACGGGCGCGAGCCCGTGGAAATGGGCGTGCCTAATCCATCCGTTGATGTTATTTTGTTCGAGCCCCGTAGGGGCGATTGAAAGGACCACCCGTGGGCCACACCTACGCCAACCTCGTCTTCCACGCAGTCTTTTCCACCAAAGAACGCCGGCCCCTGATTCACGATTCCTTCCGCCCACGGTTGTTCGAATACCTGGCCGGCCTCGCGAGAAACGAGTTCCGCGGCGCGCTCGCGGTCGGCGGCACGGAGAACCATGTGCACGGTCTCATCGTCCTTGCGCCCGATAGGTCCGCCGCTGATGCGATGCGCTAATGGAAGGCGCTTTCCTCAAAATGGGTTCACGAGACGTTTCCCGGCGAGAGCGACTTCGGTTGGCAGGAAGGTTACGGGGCGTTCAGCGTCAGCCAATCGAATGTGCCGCAGGTCGCCGCCTACATCGAGCAGCAGGCGGAGCATCATAAGAAGATAACGTTCGAGGACGAGTGCGTTGCCCTGTTGAAGCGCCACGGCATCGCGTACGATCCACGGTACATGTGGGGTTAACGGTCTCAGTCGCCCCTCCGGGGCTCACAACAAAAGGAAAAAGAAGGCGCCATCTCCCTTCTCTTCCACGGGCTCGCGCCCGTGGCTAGAGAACACGCCGCCCCTACGGGGCTTAGACGACATCAGGCGCGCTGCTTGAGCGCCGCGACGCGCGCGGCGGCCTCGGTTTCGCGGCGGGTGCGGCCTGTCCGCCGCAGCCTCGGCGCAGGCGGGCCGGCGAGCGGCGCCATTTCGAGGAACTTCTGTATCCGGAAAGGCGTCTATAGGAAGTGAAGGAACGAGCGGCGTACGCCAAAGGTACCGGATTGCGGAGGAAACAACATGATTAAGGCGAAAGAAGCAGCAACCGTCCTGGTGACGGCGGCGGTGACCATGGCCGTCGTCGTGGTATTGCTGTGGCCGATGGGTATAGGAGCGGCGGAGCAACCGGCGGCGCCACGGGTGCTGCGGCCGACGATGACCTTCGGGACCTGCCGGTTCACCCTGGAGACCGCCCAGCCTTCAACGGAGCCTGGGGCCAAACCGTCGTTGACGCTCAAGGTAGTCAACACCGGGCAAACCGCCGCGGAGGCCGCGGTATGGGTGGTGGTCTCCGCCACGGGACCAGGGTCAATGATGTCGCGAGTCCCTGTAATGCCGCGCACCGTGTGGACGCACAAGTGCACCGTCAGTCTGGCCGCCGGGGCCACTCAGACACTGACGGTTCCCATCGAGGCCCAATTACCCGAAGGCCAGTCCATCATGATCTCCATGACCGACCAGGAGCCGGTGGTTCTGCCGAGCCCCAGGGTCCAGGCCGGGGCGGCCGGCACCCAGGCAAGCCAGACAGCCGCGCCGAAGCCGGCGAAGTGAGCCATGGCCCGGGGTAGGGTGTCTTGGCGGAGTCGGTTTCTGGGCATCGTGCTCGGCCTCCTGGGCGCTGCCGTGGTGCTCGCCTTGGTCGGGACTCCGTGGCCAGTCCACTCCCGGGGCGGCCCGGTTCTCAGCGAATGCGACGGCGCGCTGCGAGAACTGGTCATTCATTACACGCTAGACGCCGCCCCCGTAACGGGCGCGATCTTCAGCGAGTTCCTCCGGCAACTGAAGGCGGGGATTGACGTGCATGTTGTCTGCCCGGACCGCGCCGCCTATGACGATCTTTGCGGTCGCGCCGGAACCCTGAGGTGCCGCCTGTGGCCGGTCGTGGTCGGCCACGAGATTACCGGCTGGTCGCGAGACCGTTGGCTTGCGATGATGCCCGGCCCGTCGGGTGAGCCGCGCCTGCTGATCTCGCCTCGCAGCGAGATGGGCGCCGACGTCTGGCCGGCGCGCCGCGGCGACCAAGAGGTCGGCAAGGACCTGGCAAGGCACCTGGGGCGCGGTTTCGCCTCAGCGCGCAGTGACCTTTTCTTTGACGGCGGCGACTTCATGGCCGACAGCGAGACCGTCTTCGTCGCCCCCGCCGTTCCGGCCCGTAACCTCCACCAGACGGTCGATAATAACGACCAACTTTCCCAGCAATTGAAGATTCTGCTGGGGCGTCACATCGTGCTGCTCAAAGACGCGCCGAACCACCACGCCGGCATGTTCATGATGACCGCGGGCCGGCGTACGGTAGTCGTCGGCGATCCTGCGGCGGGCCGGCGGCTCTGGGACACGATGGACCCTAATCGCCGGTCAACCTGCTTCCCGCAGACACCGGATTTCTCCGACGCCACGCGCGAGCAGTTCGAGTCCGTTGCCCGGGCGTGCGCAGCCGCCGGATACCGCGTGGTACGCATCCCGACTGTGGCAGGGACCGATAGTCGCACCTATCTGACTTACGTCAATGTTATTATTGACGAGCAGCCCGAGCGCCGGGTGGTCTATATGCCCGTCTATCGCGGGGCGGACGAGATGAACCGAGCCGCGCAAAAAGTGTGGGAAAGCCTGGGCTGCGAGGTCCGCCCCGTCGATTGCACTGCCGCCATGCCGCACTTTGGCAGTCTGGGGTGCCTTGTCAACGTCCTGCGGCGGAACTAGCGGCGCCCGTCTATCCTCTGCCACCCCCCAATCCGCGCCGTTCTTGGCTCTGAAGCCACCCGGCGGGCAAGCCCGCCGGCGAACCAAGCGTTGCCCGGGCCGATCAGCGCATCATGCGCGGGCCTTGAGCGCCGCGACGCGCGCGGCGGCCTCGTCGGTTTCGCGCCGGACTTGCTGGACGAAACTATTGCCCTCGGCCGTGCCGAGGACCGCCTCCATCTCCTCATCCGACCGGTACACCATCCGGCGGAACGGGTTCTCGTAGTCCTTCTTGCGGGTGACGAAAACCTGGTCGGCGACGTAGCGCTGAATTTCCATCCACCTATCCAGGGCCTCGCGCCAAAGTTTCGGGCCAAGCGTCTTCTCGCCCACGAGCGAGAGGAGCGTCGCCAGGGCGTGCCGCTCCTTCGCCGGCGGATACGCCTCCCACAGCCGATCGTAGGCGGCGTGCACGTCGTCCCAGGTCTTGAGTTTGCCCGCCCTGATACCCTCTTTGAGTTGTTCGAGGTCGGGCGCGGCGACGAGTTGGCCGCCGAGGTTCACCCATTCGCGCTCGCGCGTGCCGCCGAGCGCCGCCGCCATGTCCTTGACGCTCGCCTTCTGGTTCGCTTCCATCCAGGCCATGAGGTTCTTGACGGCGTAGTAATGGAGCATCCGGCGGTAGGCGGCGTAGGCGGCGTGGGCCTTGAGGACGACGACCTTGCGGGCGGAGTTTTCGACGCCGTCGGCGAGGATTTCGAGCGAGTCCACCGCCTCGGCGGGCCCGGCGAGGAGTTTGCGGCCCAGGCGCGCGAGATCCTCTTGGGATTTTCCTTCCGCCGATTCGCCTTTCTGCGCGAGGTGCGCCTTGGCGGTCCACGCTTCCAGGAGCGCGAGGGCGTGGAACATTTCCTCGGCCGTGTCGGGCGCCAGGGCGTCGAACTCGATGTGCTGGCGTTTGTGCTTGCGCTTGTCGCGGGCTGCGAACTTCCAGGTGTTCCGCGCGAGGGCGTACATGTTGTAGAGCCACCAGTAGGCGGGGAGGAGTTGGAGGCGGTCGGCGGAGGAGTCGTCCGAGACGAGGCAAAACGGAAGCGCGATGTCGAGTTCCGCCGGGTAGTCGCCCTTCGCCAGGAGCGCGAACGAAGCGAACCGGCCGTTGTGCTTGACGCTGACGCACAGGCCGGGCCAGAAGCCTCGGCC
>Ga0315288_10000928_pt1 | contig 37278 bp, 58 predicted proteins | sample YL17G11_20_MG_FD_203454 | JGI IMG/M metagenome (GOLD analysis project Ga0315288, IMG submission 203454) | Sediment microbial communities from Yellowstone Lake, YNP, Wyoming, USA - YL17G11_20 | ecosystem: Environmental > Aquatic > Freshwater > Lake > Sediment | place: USA: Wyoming | collected...
ATATTCTCGCCGAAAACCAGGGCGGACGAGGAAAAATAAAAACAAAAATAAAATGAAAAGCCGGCCTTAAATAAGTCGGCTTTTTGTTTGGTTGAATTGGGGGGTCGTGGTCGGGGTTTATCTTGCAGGATTTCCAACCAGATTGGCAGGCGTTGCAGTTTGCGGGTTGGGCTGGGTATTTAGTCGGGATTGAAAAATGGCTCGCTTAAAACTCATCCTAGGGGCTCGTTTTTTGGCGGTTTCGATTAAAAATAACATTTTTTGTTTGTTCTGTAAAGCAACAAATTGGCAGGGTCGGCGGTGTATAAGTCGGCAAGTGGTTGTTTTTATTGGTTCAAAGGCGGTCAAAAAGGGTTGACTTTCAACTCAAAAAGTGATATAATTATTGTATCAGAAGTTAAGAAAGAACTTTGACAACTTAAACTTCTTTTCAAGGTCGGGAAGCTTCCCGGATTTAAAAAGAGGTTTAAAAAATAATTAACAAAAATTTATGACTACGCACGCCCAATGTGCCAAAGAGATTAGAGCGGAATTAAAAAAGAATTTCCCGGAAATAAAATTTAAGGTTAGGAGCGAGAGCTTTGCCGGTGGCAATTCGGTGAGGATTAGTTATACCGACGGCGTCCCATTGGATAAGGTCAGAGCGATAACCGACAAATACCAATATGGAAGTTTTAACGGAATGATTGATTTATATGAGTATACAAATTCCAGAGAGGATATTCCCCAAGTCAAGTTTGTCCAGGCCAGCAGAAACCTCTCCCCAGAGGTCAAGCAAAAAGTTAAGGAGGACATTGCCAAAAAGTTCGGTGTTAAAAATATAAACGACGAGCAAGAATGGATGAAAATTTTTAATAGATGGTCAGACCAAGTTATTTGGCGGGAGGTTCAAGAGATGACGATTGAAAAATAAATTTTTAGAGGGCTTGAAAAAGTCGAGCCCTCCATAAAGTTTAAAAATTTAAAATCAACAATCTATGACAAACAACCTTTTTGAAAATGTCGAAAAGACGATTGCCAGAATTAAGAACGATACCGATACCCGCTACGATGATGTGCCGGATGACGACGGCGTGAAAGTCGGGGACATTCTGGCCTGCACAGGGGGCGGGATTATAAAATCGCGCCTCCAATAAAGTTTAAAAAATTAAATTAAAAATTATGAACAGCCAAAAAATCCACGAAAATTATCACGAAGTCAAGGAAAAATTAAGCAATGTTTTTAAGCGATTGATGTTTTCGAAAAAAATTAATTTGACATTGCTCTGAAATTTGATATAATTATTATATCAATAATAAAATCAACAATATGGAATTTAACAAATTTTACGATTTGGCTCGCTCTCTTATGAATAAGCACGGGCTTCAATCTTGGGGATTGACGACGGACAACGCCAAAAAAAGATTTGGCCAATGCCGGATTAGTCGGCGGGAGCTTTCTTTTTCTTGGCAGTTGGTTCATTTGAATACCGAAGAGATTGTCAGGGACACGATTTTGCACGAGATTGCGCACGCTCTTGTGCCAAGTTGGGTTCACCACGGGCGGGAATGGCAACAAAAAGCAATTTCAATCGGTTGCAACGGGAAGAGATGTTATAACCACAGCGAGGTTGTTTTGCCAAAATCAAAATACACAGCGACCTGCCCGAAGTGCGGAGCGGTCAACCAATATTCAAGGATTAAAAATGTTTCTTGCGGTCTTTGTTCGAGGCATTATAACCCCGAATTAAAGCTTGTCTTTAAATTAAACTAAAAATTGGCTGGGTATTAAGTCAAGTCAGCCCGCAAAATCGATAGCAACTCATTTTAGAGGCTCGATTTTGTGGGATTTAACCAAAAAGTTATGAAAAAAAACTTAACAAAAATTGAGAACAAGTTATTCCACTTCACTGACGGAAGAAAAAAAGAAGGTAAAAATGATAAAATGCTTGGTTATTGTTATGGCCTGTATGGTAATTGCTCTGGCCTGTATGGTGGTTGCTCTCTCCTATCTGGTGATTGCTCTGGCCTGCGTGGTGATTGTTATGGCCTGTATGGTAATTGCTCTGGCCTGCGTGGTGATTTAGATGATTGCGAAATAACAAAAGAAGATAGAAAAAAAGGAATTGATATTACGGATTTAATTAACTAATTATCCGCTTAGGCGGAGCGGTAAGGTTAAAATAAAAAACTTATGAAAAAAAACTTAACAAAAATTGAGAACAAGTTATTCCACTTCACTGACGGAATAAAAAAAGAAGATAAAAATGATAAAATGCTTGGTGATTGCTCTGGCCTGCTTGGTGATTGCTCTGACCTGTATGGTGATTGTTCTGGCCTGTCTGGTAATTGCTCTGGCCTGTCTGGTAATTGCTCTGGCCTGTCTGGTGATTGCTCTGGCCTGCTTGGTGATTGTTCTGACCTGTATGGTGATTGCTCTGACCTGCGTGGTTATTGCTCTGGCCTGTATGGTGATTGTTCTGGCCTGTCTGGTAGTTGCTCTGGCCTGTCTGGTAATTGCTCTGGCCTGTCTGGTAATTGCTCTGACCTGCGTGGTGATTGTTCTGACCTGTATGGTAATTGCTCTGACCTGCGTGGTGATTTAGATGATTGCGAAATAACAAAAGAAGATAGGGAAAAAGGAATTGATATTACGGATTTAATTAACTAATTATCCGCTTAGGCGGAAACAAAACAACGGGCTTTGTTTGGGCGAGCGAGCTTTAAGAGCGAACTTTGACCAAGCGACGATTGTAAAATAAAAAACTTATGAATTACAAGGAAGTTTGCGAAAATCACCTTTCCAATCTACACAAGGTTATTACTAACCTTTGCGATTGTCGGGATAAGTTTTCCAAGAGTGAAGTCTTGGAAAAATTTTTCCAAAGTCAGATTGACGCAATTGGCATTTTAAGCAATTCGCTAAGAGGGAGTTTAGGCGAAGCAGAGCGGGAGGAGCTTTTAAAATTAAGAAATGAGAATAAACAATAATTTTATGGAAAAAGAAAAATTGAGCAAGCTGGCCAAGGCCAATTTATTGGTCGGACTTGAAAACAGGATTTGGACTTTGCGGACTATTGCCTTTCAGCAATATACCAAGGAACAAAAAAAAGAAGCTAAAAAAATTAAGGATATTTTAAGCCGTTTAGTTTACGAAATGGCGAATATCTATAACCAAAAATAATATGTTAAAATTTGTCGAAGTCGAAGTCAAAGTCAAGTCGCACGGGAGAGAATTAAAGGAAGAAGTCGAGCGAGAATTGAACAGGGAAATTGCAAAAACAATCGAAACTTTTTTCCGCCAAAAAGCGTCGCAGAATAAAGACGAAGAGCCGATTGATGACGGCGAGGATTGCGACGAGGAGGGAGAGGAAGAGGAAAAAGAAAAATCGGAGTTCGAGGGCGAGGTCGACGAGGATTTTGAAAAAATAAAAAAAGTCGGCGCTTCTGCCATTGAAAAAATTGGCAAAATATTGCTTAACTCAATCGAAGAGCTCAAAAAGCAAGGGGTCAAAGAGGGAAATGTCGCGCTCGGCATTAGAAGACTTACTTCCACTATGGCGGAGAGCGACACGGACAGCCTTGTTCGGGGGGGTTATTCTGAAAAATAATTTAACAAAAAGAATATGAACAAGAATTTTTTAATTATCGCCGGGGGGCTGGCGGTTTGTTCGTGGATTATTGTTGCCGGATTTCAAGGCGTCCAGAGCCAAAAGGCGCAATCAATCGAACGCCAGCAAGTGATTGCCTTAATGGCTGAAAAGGAGCGGGAAACGGCGAAAGCGGACGCTCGAAAAAGACAGGAAATTTTGCTAGACTATTGTTTGGATGACGCCGATGACAGCTACTGGTCGTTTATGGAAAAGAACGGCACGGGAAAGCGGGCGACGGGAATAACCGCCTCCACGCATTACTGGGACACGGCCAAGGCTGATAAAAAAACGAATGTGCAAAATTGCTATTCGCGCTATCCGCTTGAATAATTTTAAACCTTAATGGGGGGGGGCAAAATGATTGTTGTTTGTTGCGATTGTCAGCGAACGATTAGGGAAAAAGAGCCAATTGAAAATAAGGCAATTTCCCATACAGTCTGCCCGGAGTGTTTGCAAAAATATCCCGATTTATGCTATATTATTGGCGCAAGGTTTCGTTGTTGATTTCCTTGTTCTCAAAAACGCTAGCGTCCCTCACGCTGGCGTTTTTCGTTGGCAAATATGGGGCTTTACATTCCCTTATATCGTGATATAATATTATACAGTGATATAAGTTTATAAAAATAATCAGCAAAAAAATGGACAAAGAAAAGTCAATGATTATGGCAAGCGACAGAGAGATTGAAGAGAAAATTACAGGACTTCGGCTGGCGGTCGAACAGTCGGAAGTTCGGAACGACGAAGAGGCAGGGCTCGTCGTGGAAAAAATCAAGATTGTCAAAACAATCGGAAAATTTTTTCGGGGGGAATTGGAAAAATACACTAAACCCGCTCGGGAGATTATGCGAACAGCGCAGGATAGATTTTTGCCTTTAGAAAAAGAATGTTTGGAGGCCGAGGAAAAATTAAAAGCCAAGGTCAATGCTTTTTTAGAGGCCAAGGAAGCGAAGAGATTACAGGCCGAAGCCGAGGTCGCCAGAAAAATTGAAACGGGCGAAATGAAAGAGGGCACGGCCTTAAAGAAGCTGGAAAAAATCGGCGAAGAGGTCAAAACGATTTCAGGCGACGGGGCGAAATTATCCCGGCGAGCGGTCAAAGTGGCAGTTATTGTTTCCCCCGAATTAGTCCCAAAAGAATACTGGATGATTGACGAAATAAAAGTCAAAAAGGTTGCCCTTGCGGGCGTGGATATTCCCGGGGTCGAAGTCCGCACGGAATACCAAACAGCGATTAGATAATTAAATAACAAGAAAAAAAATGAACTTGAATAAAACAATGATTGTCGGGCGGATTACAAAACAGCTCGAGCCGAGAACAACGCCAACTGGATTTATCGTTTTAGATTTTTCCGTGGCGACTAATTACCGGTGGAAAGATAAAAATGGCCAGAAGCAGGAAGAGGTTGAGTTTCACAATGTCGTTTGCTTTGGCAAGACGGCGGAAATTATCGCTAAATATTTTAATAAGGGCGACGAAATTTACCTCGAGGGCAGATTAAAAACAAATTCTTGGGTCGGGCAGGACGGAATAAAAAGATACAAGACCCAGATGATTATTGAAAAATTTGATTTCGGCCAAAAGGTCAATCCGCAAAGAACGGCTCAACCGGCGCAAAATTATCAGCCAGCGCAACCGGCTCGACCCGCTCAATCCGCGCCAGCGAACGCTAATTCAGATGACGAATATTTTAACGCCCCTATTGTTCAAGAAAATTACCCGCAAGAGGGCGATGACATTCGGGTCGAGAGTATTCCTTTTTAGTCTATGGAAATAAAATATTTGCAAGTCCTCGTAATGGATAACGGCGAAATTTTGTGCTTAGGCAAGACGATTGGGTTTGCTCAATCTAAAATCGAGGGGGAACAAAAAACGCTTAACAGTTTTCTTTTTGCAAAAGAAGAGGTCGCTAACCAAAAATAATATGGCGGAAGTAAAACCAAAGGCAGACCCGAAGTTTAAACCAAAAATCGGGGACTGGTATTTTTACCTAAAGCCTTGCGGGGTGGTTCGGGGTGAGATGTGGACGGGGCACATTTTGCAACGGCTTCGGGTCGATAGAGGGCTCGCCCCGTTCAAGACTGCGGAGGGGGCAAAAGATTGGTTCAAAAAGCATAAATAATTTAATTTAATAAAATCAACAAAATGAAAAAGAAAGAAGAACAAAAAAAATGGGCTCATCGGAGCTACACAAGGGAGGAGTGCTTACTCGTCGTTCAATATTGGGACACGATGACTATTGGGCAGATAGCGGAAAAGATTAACCGACCGGCGGGCGCAATAAAGCTTATTGCCAAACAATTTAGAAAGCACGGGTTTGCTCTCGCGCCGAAGCGGGTGAAAGGAAACCCGCAAGAATTTTGGCAATCGGTTGCGACAGAAGCTAAAAAATTAAAAATCGCACGGGGCGAAGAATAAAAATATGATTGGCGAAGTTTTATTCGAAACAAAGACTTGCGGGGAGTGCTCGGGGGTCGGCTCTCTTGACGGCGTGGATTGCCCCGTTTGCCACGGGGCGGGCGTTCAGATTGACAATGACTTGCCGGATATAATCAAGCGCTTTCACCCGTTGATTACTCGGCGGGATTTCGTGCAGTTCTTGCGGGTGCTTATGGCGACGATGAGCGGGAAGCTTGCGGACGCTTACGAACGGGGGCGGAAAGACGAGGGCGAGGCTCGGGACACGGGCGGTTTAAAAAAATGCCCGTCGCACGAGAATGGCGAGCACGATTTTATTCCTTGCGACGATTTACCGGCCACTTGTCTTTGTGGAAAAACCGAAGCGGAGGCCTAACTTGTTTACTGCCTTATATCGTGATATAATCAAATTATGAAAAAAGCTAAAACGAATGGCGAAAACCAAAGAAACTTTCAGCGACGGCGGAAGCTCGAAGCTATTGCTCACTATGGCGGAAAATGTAAAGAGTGCGGGGAGGAAAACCCTGCTCTTTTGGTTTTTGTCGGAAACCGCAGGGGCGTGGTCGGGCAGATTTATAATTGGCTGAAAAATAAAAATTATCCCAAAAATTTTCACCTTGAATGTTTCGCTTGTCGAGCTAAAAAAGTTTTAAAAAATAACGATTAAAAAGATGACCAAAAAATCAACAACAAAAACGGCGGAAGTCGTGGCCGTTGACGAAACGAAGCTCGCAAAAGCAGAGGACAAGGAAGTCGGAATTGATTTTCTTTTAAAGCGGGCGATTGACGGCAAAACGCCGGTCGAGGTCGTCGAAAAATTGCTCGAGATGATGCGCACGCTCAACACCGAATTTGCCAAAAAACAATTCAACGGGGCGATGTCGGAGTTTCAAGCGGAGTGCCCGACGATTAAAAAAACCAAAGAAGTCAAGAACAGACAGGGGGAAATTATTTACTCCTATGCCCCGCTTGAAAACATTGTCGGACAGGTCGGCGAGCTGATTAAAAAACACGGCTTTTCTTATTCGGCAAAAATGCGCAAAACTGATTTCGGGGTCTTGATGACAATCGTTGTTAAACATATTGACGGCCACCAAGAGGAAAGCGAAATGGAAATACCGCTCGGAAACAAAACTCAAGTGATGTCGGACAGTCAGGTCGTCGCCTCGGCCTCGACTTTCGCAAAGCGCTATGCTTTTTGCAATGCGTTTGGAATTTTAACTGGGGATGAGGACAATGACGGGGCGGTGGTTGCGGGGACGGGGGAAGTTGTTGCTCAACCAGCTCAACCAGTTCGGGCGGAGAATAACAATAATCTTTTCGAACGGGCGACAGAGATGATTAAAAAAGCGACCGACCATATTGCCTTGCAGGATTTAAAAGCTAAAGTTCAGGGCTCGGAAAAATATAATATCGGGCAGAAGCAGGTTTTAGTGAACACGATTGACGCTCGACTTTCGGAGTTGTTGAAGCCGGAAGCAGAAAAATTTGAACAAAATGCCGGGGGTTATTAGGCCACGGCCTTACATTTCGTGGTCGCAGTTGACGGTGATTGAAGCGAGCGACAAAACTTATTGCGACAGATATTTTTTAGGCAAAAAGTTTAACAGCCCCGCGCTTTCTTTCGGTTCAGTCGTGGCGGAAAGTTTAGAGCGGGGAGAGGCCACGGGGGATTTGAACACGGACTTGATTTTGTCAGGGTTGCCAAAACTTGCTTTAGCAGACAAGGAGTTTCGGGCGACAATCAAGGTCGGGGGCGTGGACATCCCCTTGCTGGCCAAAATCGATATGGCTTCGGAGGATTTGGCGGAGTTCGTCGAGCTCAAAACAGGGGTCGTGCCGTGGACACAGGCTCGGGCTGATAGTTGGGGTCAGATTACCTTTTATTGCGTCGTGGCCGAGGTTTTAACGGGGAAAATACCAGCTAAAATAACCTTGCGCTGGGCGCAAACAGCGGTCGGAGATGACGGCGCAATATTTTTGACGGGGTTTGTCAAGGATTTCCCAACGAAGCGGTCGGCGATTGATTTGCTTAAAATGAAAAATCGAATTGCCAAGGCGTGGGTTCGGATTGGCGAACTAACAAGCGAATATTTATTTTAATTTTATGGACATTAAAATCACGCAACACGAAAAAATTTTAATTATTATGCTTCGAGATTTCAAGGCGAACGGGGGGGCTTGGTTTCGAGCGAGCGATTTCCAGCGGGAGCATTACGGCCTTTTTATCGGCTATGAAGCGACGGCGAGAATGAGCGAACTTGTCAAGCAAGTGCCTTTTATTTTCGAAACAAGACAGAATGGCAGATTTAGAGAAGTCAAATTGAAAATCGACGACCTAAAAGAAAAAATCGAGCGTTTGCCCGCCTCTTTGGCGAGGCATTTTTATTTAGAAAATTTTTTATAATATGCGCAACATAAAAAAATTAGCAGAGGAAGCGGGAGAAAATTTTTTCAATGAGTTTGCCAAGGAGGGGCGGGGGAAGCGAGAGCCTCTTGACGGGGACGAAGTTGACATTGTGGTCGAAATTTTCAAGCGCAAGCTTAATAAATTAAACGGAAACGAATGATAAAAATATTTAAAAAAAAAGAGCTTTCACTTGGCGACCAAGTGTTTTTGGTTGATAGCGTTTGCCACCTCCTTGATTGGGTTGAAGAGATTGACCCAGAAAAATATAGCCACGATGACACGGTTTTTTTTCTCGACAAGTTTTTCAAAAAACTAGAAGATAACAAAAAATATAATCCACGATTGCCCGGCGCTATCACGACCTCGCAATCAGAAAAATTATGACCAAGAAAACATCGGCGGAAAAAAGAATTGAAGTTCAAAAAGAAGCGCTCGGCGAGATTGTTGCCGGGTTCACTTTACGGGGCATTGAATTTAAAAACAAGGACAACTTCTGGGATTTGAAAATCGCAATCCAAGGCGATGTCAAAGAATATTCCTTGGCCTATAACATTTGCCTTGACTATAACGAGCAGGGCGACAAGGACAGCATAGCGGAGTTGGAAGATAAAATCGGCCAAATGGAAAACGAAAACACGCTTTTCGGCAAGGAAAAAGAACGGATGATTTCAGAATTTAAAAACGCAATCAAGGAGCTTGACCAATCCCGAATTACAACAAAAAAAGAGCTCGGGGAAATTAAGTTTTTGGCATTGACGGCCAGCTTCGTGGCGCAGAGCGGGGTGGTCGTGTTTCGAGTTCAGGCGGAAGTTGTCGAGCAGATAATTAAAAAATTACCGTTGATTGATAAATATAAAATCACATTAACACCGGCCTCTTTATGAAAAAAATCTGCCCGCTTGAAAAACCTAAAAAAATTAAAGGAGCGAAAGAATATGCCAAAATTTTGTGGCGACATTTCAGCTCTTTTATTCGACAGCGGGACGCTGGGATTTGTTTTACTTGCGGGAAAAAATGCTCGGGAAAGGGCTATCACGCCGGGCATTTTATTCCCGTAGGGGCGAACGGCGGGCACGCCTTGAGGTTCGACGAAAGGAATGTGCACGGGCAATGTTATAATTGCAATATAAATTTAGGCGGGAATGGGGCGGAATATCACCGGCTAATGGTCGAACGATACGGCCAAAAAGTCGTCGATGATTTATTCAAAATGAAAAATCACCCGACAAAATGGGGCTCGACAATGTTCGCCGAAAAAATTAAATATTATTTTATTAAGTCAAAATATTTTAGCAAAAAATATGTTTAAAAAAATCAGAAAACAAGAAGCGTTGAAAAAAGCCAGCACGCTTTTGGCGAATTATTTAAGCGACAAGAGCGACGAAAAGGGAAAGGAAAACTTCGTTTTTTCCTATAAAATAAAGGTAAAAATCGCAATGCTTAACGAGGGATTTTCGGAGACTGAAATTGCCTATGTTTTAGATTTTATTTTTAACCGGGACTAAAATGGCTCTCAAAGAAAAAAAATTTTTTCCAATTTTCAAAGCGAAGTCGAGCAAGGGCTGGCTTGTTTTTGAGGATAGCGAAGAGGTGGCAAAATATCTTTTTTCCGTTCAGGACAAACGGCTCGATGTCGTGATTAAGCCGGAGGTTAAACATCGCTCGCGCCAAGAAGAAAAATATTACCACGGGGTCGTCGTTTCAATGGTTGCGGAGGCTATGGGGATTGAGAAGCAACAAGCGCACGAGTTTTTAAAATCCTTGTTTTTAAAGGTCGAGGAAAAAACGCCGAGCGGGTTCAGAATGGAGCGGATTTTGAGCACGGTCGAATTGAGCGACGCTTCTTACCGGGAATTTTGGCAGAAGTGCCAGCGGTGGGCTTCCTTGCCGACGCTTGACGGCGGGCTTAGTCTTGACAGCGGTTTAGAATTATTTATCCCTGACCCTAACAGCGTGAATTACGAAAATTACTAAAAAATTTGCCCACTTTTTCCTCACTTGTCGAGGCTCTTGGCCAAGAGTATGATTTGGCTAGGTTCAAAAATTAACAACAAAAAAATGTCGAAGCTAAATTTGGGTTTATTAGCGGGGGGAAATTACAGGGTTTATAATTACGAATTAGCAAAAAAATTAGGGATTAACGAAGCAATTTTATTGGCGGATTTGATTACAAAGTTTCTTTATTTTGAGGAAAGACGGGAATTGATTGACGGCGGTTTTTTCTTTTCGACGGCTGAAAAAATTTACGAAACGACAGCCTTAACAAGACGACAGCAAGAAAAAAGCCTGAAAAATTTGGCCGAATATGTGGAAACAAAGGTTAAGGGAATACCTGCTAAAAAACATTTTCGCCTAAAAACATTGGGGATTACTAGGCTTATTGTTCTGCCTAAATATGAGAGTGAGGAAGAAAAAAGGTTGGCAGAGGATTTTGAAAAAAAATATCAACCCAGTTTCGACGAAAAGGTGAACCCAGTTTCGACGAAAGGTAGAAACTTGTTTCGACGAAAGGTAGAAACTATTAGTATTATAAATAATAATACAAAGATAAATTGCGACACGGCTTCGCCGGTCAGCGCTGTCTCGCCTTTACAGGCCAAAAAAGAAAAAGAAGAATGGAACTCGGAAGCCTATATTGAAAAAATGAAAGCAAGCAAGCAACGGCACATCGCCCTTATCGGCCAATTTTTTTGGTTCAAGGAAGTGGTTTTCCCAAGTTATTTGGCCTGCCAAAATGGGATTAAAAGATATTTGCGCCCTGCTCGGGCGTTGGCGGAATATCCCGAAGAGGTGATTGACAGGGTGGTCGGAAAGGTTAGAAAAAACAAGGACTGGTCAAAAATTTGGACGCTTGATACTATTTTAAAGCGAATATTGGCCGGAGATTAGAAAAATAAAAAATCAACAAAATGAATATCGACAATTTTACAGACGCAGAGCTCGACCGCTTCTTGAATTGCGGGGACAAGGTGGTCTTGCTTAAAGACATTGAGTTCAAGCCGGCGTCGGAAAAATACCCTCTTGGTTTTAAAGTTTTTGATGACGCTTTAGCTAAAGGATTAAAGCCGGGCGACTTGGTTGTTATTTCGGGACGGAGCGGAGAGGGCAAGACGACTTGGGCGCAGACGCTTACGCATAATTTTTGCCGAAACGGGATACCTTGCCTTTGGTTTTCGTATGAAGTCAGCTTGCAGGAATTAGACCGAAAGTTTCGGGAGATGAGCATTGCCCCGTTTTATTTTGTCGCCGTGCCAGAGAAAAATACTTCGGGGCATATTGATTGGTTGACGGAAAAAATCAAAGAGAGCTGGGCGAAGTATGCCACTAAAATTATTTTTATTGACCACCTCGATTTTCTTGTGCCTAAAAGTTGCCGGACGGGCGACAACGAGCAGACGATTTTAAAACGGATTACCACAGAGCTCAAGCGGTTGGCGGTTGAACTGGAAATTGTTATAATAACAATGGCGCACATTAAAAAAATCGAAGAGGGGAAAGAAGCGGGGCTTTATGACATCGGCTATTCGGCTGGCGTGTTTCAGTTGGCGGATTTAGTTTTTATGGTCGGGCGGGAAAGGTTGGGGACGGCGGGAATGAAAGAGCGGGGGGACAGCGGGGATATTTTTACCAACTACACTTTTGTTAAAATTTTGAAAAATCGGGAAACGGGGGTGCTTAAATTTTTAAAATTACAATATGCCAACGGAAAATTTTTTGACATTGACACCCGACCAATTAAGCGAGATTTCAGCGACCCTCTTTTCGGCCAAGAGTGAAGAGAGGAAAAATTTTTGGGTTGAATATTACAATTTCCAAATGGAACTCTTGGCGAGCGATGACAGAATTTTTAAGATTAAGGCGGTCAAAAATTTAACCGAGTTCGGCGTCCTCTTGGTTCGAGCGTTTAAGATTTTGGAGCGGGAGAATTTAGAGCGGGAATTTTTAAAGGATTTTATAATCAAGCTTAATAACTCTGTATGTTATTTGAGAAAAAAAATTTGAGCATTTTGCGCCAAAAATTTTGGCAGTTTTTTCTTTCAGGGAAAAAGATGACCGAGGTCTTTCTTGCCCGTCGGGGAATTGAGCAGGCGGAGATTAAAAAAATAATCGACAAACCAAATGGGAAAAATTAACAAAATAAAAACGATTAGAAAATTATACCGAAAAGATTTTCAAAAGCGGGCTCGGGAAATGGCGGAGCTTATCGGCAATGTTATGAAACCGAAGCCGAAATTTATCCCGATGTCTTTGTGGATGTGGGGAGCGGGCATTTTTATAAAAATAAAAAAACAAAATGAATAATCGGGACATCCAAAATAAAATCGACGGACTGACGGGGCGATTAAGAAACCCAAAATTACCGGCCAGAGATTACAAGCTAATTTTAGAAGAGCGCACGAGGTGGCGGGACAAGCTTACTTCCACGAGGGCGACAATGAAATTTAAAAAAACTTGATTATGTTAAGAAAATATTTTGCGACAAGATATTTATCAATCGACGGGCGGGAATATAACGCCGGGGACATTGTTTTTTTTGAGCACGACCTTGACGGGCTCGTTTTGGCGGGCGAGGACGAAAAAGAAAAGGTAAAGGCTGTTTTTTTACCAGAGAGCAAATTTTTAGGATTACCAGCGCCGTTTGTTTCCGTCGTGATTACTTTTCACAATCAGTTGCGTTTTGTTAAAGATTGCCTTAATGGTTTTTTAGGGCAGACGATTGCTCGGCCTTATGAAGTTTTGGCGATAGTTGACAAGTCGGAAGAGGGCGAGGCAGATTTTATCAGAAAAAATTTTCCAAAGGTTCGGGTTATCGAAACAGGGTTCGGCAATGCTTGCAATGCACGCAATATTGGCATTGAAATGGCGAGAGGGGAGCTTATCACTTTTTTTGACGGCGACGATTTTCCCTATTGCAATTATTTAAAAGCTTTGTCGGATGAGTTGATTTTTTCAAGAGCTGATTTCGCCTATGCCAGATTTGACCACGAAGATTTCCCCGACAGCAAAGGACGGCTTCCGCGCTGTAATTGTTTTGAGTGGGGCGGAGGGTGGGAAAAATATTCGCCTATAACCAACACGCCAGTCTTGCTTTGGCGGAAAGATTGCCCAGCGTGGCCGGAGGACTTGCCTATTTGCCAAGATATGGGCTTTTGCTTGAAGATGTCGAAAAAGAATTTGCAGGGCGTTCATTGCCGAGAAAAACTATTTTTTTATCGGAAGAACTCGCAGAGCGTTTGGAACAATTACGGGGTAGCTGAAAAAAAGAAAAAGTCGCTTGAGGTTTTACAAAAAAAATACGGATTGGAAACGAAACAGGCCGACCTAACTTTCATTTCCTTGATTTCAAGAGATGAGGTTTTGGAAGAGTATTTCGCGCAAATTCCTCTTCTTGGTATGCCTAAAAAAAAGCATTGGCTGGTCTTGATAGACACGAACGATGAGGCATTGATTTTAAAAGTTAAAAAGTTGGCAATGAAAAGGGCGAGCGGGTTTTTGTCGGTTCGTTTTTTTGTTTCAGGCGAAAAAAATTTGGCCGACAGCAAGGATTTCGACGCTCGGGGATTGCGCATTGCCCGCTGGATTAAAGTAATTGTCAACCAATGCGCCGAAAAACTGGGCGGGACGCCTTTTTTGTTTATGGTCGAGGATGACACGAGAGCGCCACGCAATGCTTTTAAGACTTTAATGGCTACTATGCAAACGAACGAGCGCATTGCCTATGTTTCGGGCGTGGAGTGCGGGCGGGGATTTACTCGGCACACGGGAGTTTGCAATTTGATTAAGGACGAGCAGGGCGAGGTCGTCGGGCGTGATATTCCTAAAATGCAGAACAGCGGAATTGTCCCAATTGGCGGGGGCGGATTTTATTGCTGGATTGGGCGGGTCAATCTTTTAAAAAAATTTATTGATAGGCGGGAATTTCGGAGCGTGGACGGCAAAATGCTCGGCGTTGATGTTTTAATGGTCAATGATTTAAGAACGGACGGACTGGATTGCTTTTGCGACTTCTCGGTGCAATGCGACCATTACAACGGGAAGATAAAAAAATGGCTTCCTGCTTCGGATGGAAAGGGATATGACATCCGCTATTTTCAAGAGGGCGGAGCTTGGAAAATGGCCTTAACAAACAAATTATAATGTGATATAATATTTTTATGCAGAACGCAAAAGAGGCCATTGAAATGCTGTGCCAAGAAAAATTGATTACTCGGGCGCAGGCACGATATGAAACAGTTGACGGGCTCGTGCCCTCTTGCCGGATTTATTTGAAACTTGAAAAAATCGACGGCTCAATCAGGGTTGACAGATATTGCCGGGCGTGTGATGTTCGCACGAAGTTGTTGCCGATTATCAAAAAAAATCAACAACTTATTTTTTATGAAAAGCAAGGGACTTTGGACTTCTAAAAGCTCCCTTGGCGAACGGAGCGGGGGGCGGGGCGTTGGTTCTTGGGTTGGCGTGATAGATTTATCGGGAAAGGCAAATCGCTCTCGCTGGGCTCATTGTAGAGGCTCATTTTTTAACGAAAAATAATAATTTTATGAAAAATCAGCAAAAAATCGTTTGGCGCACGGAAAAGCGCAAAGTCAAAGACCTTGTGCCGTTCGAAGCAAATCCCCGCATAATGACGCCAAAAGCGAATGAGGATTTAAAAAAGTCAATCGAAAAATTTGGCCTTGTCGAAATACCGGTTATAAATGCCTCGGGAGTTATTCTTGCCGGCCACCAAAGGGCTCGCACGATGATTGAGTTAGGCGAGGGGGAAACTGAAATTGATGTCAGAATACCAGACCGGGAACTCACGATTGCCGAGGCCGAAGAATACCTTATCAGAAGCAACAAAAATGTCGGCGACTGGGATTGGGCAAAAATCGGCTCTTTCGATGAGAGCATTTTATTGGAAGCGGGGTTCAGCGAAAAAGATTTAAGAAAAAAAATCGTCGGGGAAAAAATTGTGCCGGAAGTCGAGTTCACGCAGGAACTTTTGGAAAAGCATAATTTTGTCGTTTTGTATTTTGACAATGAGATTGATTACTTGCAGATTTCCTCTTTGTTGGATTTAAAGGCAGTGCAGGCTCTCCATTCTCGGAAGGGGTTTGTTTGCTCGGGGACGGGTCGAGTGGTTCGAGGAGTTGACGCTATTAAAAAAATACAAGCCTTTGCTTCGGAGGTCGAGGGCGTGAAAGCGGAAGAAAAAAATAAAAAACAAATCTAAAACTATGCAAATTTCAATTTGTTGCCCCTCTTACCGCCGGCCAAAGGTTAAGACCTTTGAATATTTGCCAATGTGCCGATGTTATGTAGCCGAAAAAGAATATCCCGATTACATTAAGGCCAACCCGGGCTTTGAAAAAAACATTATTTCCGCGCCGGATGATAGGCAGGGCAACCTATGCAGGATTAGGAACTGGATTTTGAAAAAAGAATTTGAAGCGGGGGCGGATGTCGTCCTTTTGCTTGATGACGACTTAAACACCTTGGGATATTTCGAGGGGAACGAACGGCATAAATTGCCCACTCGGGAAGTTATGCCGATGATTGAAAAATACTCGCTCGTGGCGCAGGAATTGGGAGCGAAATTTTGGGGGGTCAATCTTGCCTTTGATAAACAGAACTATCGAGAATATGCGCCATTTTCTCTTGGCTCTTACATCGGTGGCCCATTCCAATGTTTCCTTAAAGGCAACGAGCTCGAATATGACGAACGGCTTTACCTCAAAGAGGATTACGATATGACCCTCCAACAGCTCAATCGCTATCGCAAAGTTTTGCGGGTCAATAAATTTTATTACCTCGGGAAGCAATCGGAACAGGCGGGCGGATGTGCGGTGCAAAGAAACTTCGAAGTCGAAGAAGCCCAGCTAAAATTATTACAAAAAAAATGGGGGGAAGATATTGTCAAAATAGACACGAGCGATAGAAGCCACGCCTCCACGAAAGCGAGGAAAAGAATTGATTATAACCCCGTGATACATCCTCCGCTGTAATTTTCAAGATTATGGAAACATTAGCAAATGAAAAAAAAGAGGGCTTGACAAGAGCTGACAAAACACTCGCAATAAATTATTCCATTGCAGGGGTGGAGATAACGGGGGAAGTGGTCGAGCATAAAGAAGTTCAGGAAGAACGCACGAGAATAAGAAAGCAAATGTTTTTGGAATATTTCAGATTGACGGCGGGAGTGATTACAGCTTCTTGCCAAAAGGTCGGGGTTAGCAGACAGACATTTTACGATTGGAAAAAGAATGACCCCGAATTTTTGAAAGCGATTGAGGGCGTAAACGCAGAAAAACTAAATATCGCCGAGGATGTGCTGTGGCACGCAATCACGATTGACCGGGACAGTTCTTGCGCTCGGTATTATTTAGACAGGCGACATCCTTTGTATAAACCAAAATCTACAAGCGAGGTTGTGCCGGGCGAGCGGACGCTTGAAGATTTATTTGACGAAGCGGAAAGAAAAGAAAATGACACGCTCGTTGTGGAAGTGGAAGCGGGGGAGGTTGAAAAAATAAAACAAAAAACAAATGTCAATTTTGGAGAACCGATTGCTTATCGAAAAATTGCTCAAGCTTCGGAATAAGCGAGGGGAGCTTGTAAAATTTAAACTTAATTCGGCGCAGGATTATTATTGGCAAAAAAAAACTAGGCGCAACCTTGTGCTCAAGGCGAGGCAAAAAGGACTATCAAAAATTATCGACGCCGACCAGTTGATTGATTGTTTAAAAAAGCCGACCAATGCGGTCGTGATTTCGCACGAACGAGAAGCGACCTCCCGTTTGTTTGAAGCGGTCAAGGGCTACATCGACGGGTTAGAGGTCAAGCCGGTTGTTTCGATTGATAGCAAGTCAGCTCTTAAATTTCCGAAGCGGGGCTCATCGTATTTTATCGGCACGGCGGGACAGCGGGCGTTCGGTCGTGGCGATACTATCCACCGAGCGCATTTATCGGAGTGTTCTTTTTATAATGACCTCGAGAAAATCTTGGCCGGTATTTCGGAAGCGTGCGAATATGGGCAGATTGATTTAGAAACCACCCCAAACGGACGGGATGAGTTTTACACTTTATGGCAAAAAGCTCGTTCGGGACTTTCGCCTTACACTTGCATTTTTATTCCTTGGTTTATTGATTTGGAATACTCGGTGCAGAATATGACCGAAAAAGAAAAGGCGGGATTGAGCGAGAGCGTGCAAAAAATGTTCGCTATTCCTGATGATGATTTTGTTCACCTTTATACCGACGAAGAAAACCTTTTGATTTCCCGTGTTTTTAACGAACACGGTTTTTTGCTATTGCCGGGACAAATTAAATGGCGACGCTATAAAATTTGGGACAAGGGAAGTTTATTTTTTCAGGAATACCCCGAAGATGAGGTCAGCTGTTTTTTACAGACGGGGCGTTCGGTTTTCTCGCATATTATTTGCGACCCGTCTTTGCAAGTGCCTCTTGATAATATTGCCTTGATACCGCCTGCTAAATTGGCGGAGCTAAAGGGGCGCACTTTGTTTGCGGGCGTGGACGGAGCGGAGGGGACGGCGAACGGCGACCGGCATTGCTTTGCGGTTATTGACGCCCCTGCTGATGTGGCGCAGGCAAAAGTTATTTTCGAAATTGCGAATAATGACCCGATTGATATTTTTTGGCTCAAGGTCAAGCGGGTGCTCGACGAGTTCAACATCCAATTAGCGGTGGAAAAAAACGGCGTTGGCGTGGCGCATTGCCGAATGGCGGAAACCTTGGGCGTTCAGTTCGAGGAGTTTATTACTGGAGCGCCTAACCGGCCTATAATGGTCAGCGAATACGAAGAGAGTTGCCGAAAGGAAGAGATAATCGAAAGCTATCCCGAAGCGGAAAATGAGGCTCGGGATATGGTTTACATTTCCAACGACCGAGCGGAAGCACGGCAAGGAAAACACGATGACCGGATGTTCGCTCGGTTCATTGCTTGGCAGATTAGGAAACGCCCCGCGCCGTCCATTACCTTTTTTTAGAATTTGTGCTATAATATAGAAAAATAAAAAACCATTAAATGCTATGGGATTTTTAGAAAATTTTTTCAAGAAAAAAACATTTGATAGCGGGGCGCAGTTCGGAGGGTTCGAACTTCTTTCCAAGTTGACTTCTGGCCGGTGGTCGAAGTCGTCGCAGTTGGAGCAATTCAACCGCTCTTTGTATGTTATGGCTTGCGTTTCTAAGATTGCGCAAAAAGTGGCGTCCACGGAATTTTTGCTATACCAAGTTCAGAACTCGAAAGGCGAGCGCAAGGAAATTTTAAACCACCCCTTGCTTGATTTGATTTACAAGCCTAACCCGTTTCAGACTAAAACGGAATTTTTACAGAAAACAATTATCAACAAAAAATTATCGGGCGACGCATTTTGGTATAAAGTTAGAAACGGCGGGGGCAGAGTTGTGGAGTTGTGGAATTTACGGCCAGACTTTATGACGATTGTTAAAGACCCCGCACTTTTTATTAAGGGCTACGAATTTACCAAAGCGGACGGCGTGAAAGAATTTTTTGCGCCGGATGACATAATCCATTTTAAGGGGGTCAATCCTCTTGATGAGTATTATGGCTCATCGCCGATTGTTTCCGCTCAATCGAGAATAGACACGGAAAATTTTGCCTCGCAATACCAAAAAGATTTTTTCTTAAATAACGCTCGGCCTGACGCTGTTTTAAAGACTGACAGGAAATTAACGGCGGAACAAAAGACGGAACTCAAAGACAGCTTCGAAAAACGCCACCAAGGATTGGGGAAAACATCCAAGGTTGCTTTATTCGAGGGCGGAATGGATTACCAGCAAATTTCGATTTCCCAAAAGGAAATGGATTTTATCGAGAGTATGAAGTTTACTCGAGATGATATTTTGACGGCCTTTGCCGTGCCGAAACCAATTGTTGCTATTACCGATGATGTCAATCGAGCGAACGCTGAAACAGCCACTTTTATTTTCTTATCGGAAACGATTAAGCCGGAGATTGCCGAACTGTTCGAGAAAATAAACGAGGAGATGACTTACAAAGATTTCGGCGAAAATCTTTTTTTGGATTTTATCGACCCGACGCCGGAAAATGTCGAAACCAAGCTTTCGGTCTTTGATAACGCTTTGAAAAATGGCTGGATGATGATAAACGAAGTCAGACAAAAAGAGGGGTTCGCGCCGATTGAGGGTGGCTGGAATTTATACAAGCCTTTTTCTGATGTCGATGTCGGCGGATTGGTTCAGAGCGAGGGCAAGACTTTTTCGGCGGATTATAAAAAGATTTTTAGGGGCAAGAAAAATCTTTTTACCAGAATGATTATTGCCGAGGAGTTGGCAAAAGCAGTCGAACAGATTAAAAATAAAAATGTAAAAAAAAAAGAGCTTAACCGCTTAATTGTCGGCGATAATCGGCAGAAGTATTACGAACTGATTAACCGCCGGATTGATAGACGGGGCGCAGATTTAAAAAAGGAAGTTATTAAGCTCAATAACCAGCAAGAAAAAAGGTTTTTCGAGGCAATGAGCGAAGATGATTTCAAAAAGACGGCGAAAAAGAAAAGAATAAAAGCGGGGGCGGAAGATAAGATTGCAAAGTTTTTTGACGATGAGCAAGAAGTTTATGCCGAATTCATTTTCCCTTTTTTAGAGGACTATGCTAAAACATCGGGAAAGGAAGCGCTTAAACTTATTGAGCCTAATTCCTCGTTTATCTTTACGCAGGAAGTCAAGAAAACTTTAAAAGAACGGGCGACACTTTTCGGCTTATCAGTCAATACCACGACACGGGACAAAATTACTCGGGCGATTGCGGACGGATTGGAAGCGGGCGACGGCGTGGTCGCCATTAGCGACAGGGTGCGGGGCGTTTATTCTGATTTCAGCTTATCCCGGGCGGATATGATAGCAAGAACGGAAGCGACGGCGGGAAACAACGAGGGCACGCTGGCTGGTTTTAAACAGTCGGTCGCTACTCACAAGGAATGGATAGCGACGGCGGACGATAGGACACGGGACAGCCACGCTGATGTTGACGGCGAAGTCGTCGGATTGAATGAGAAGTTTTCCAATGGGTTAAATTATCCCGGCGACGCTAACGGCGACCCGGGCGAAACTATAAATTGCCGATGTGTTATCGCGCCGGTGATTGAAAAATAAAAAACAAAAAATATGCCAAATTTAATTCGACAAAAATTTCTTTTTAAAGCGGTTCAGGCGCAAGAGGGCGACGACGCAAATTTTATTATTCGGGGCGTTTTTTCCACGGACGACATTGACCGGCACGACGAAAAAGTCGTGCAGACGGGCTGGAAATTGCAAGAATTTTTGACAAACCCGGTTGTCTTGTTCGCGCACGATAATTATTTGCCGGCGGTTGGCAAGGCGATTGATTTGGTCGTCGATACTAATGGCCAATTGGCGGGCGGTATTCAATTTGCCTACAATGAGAATGAATTGGCCAAAACGCTTTACAATCTTTATAAGGGCGGATTTATGCGGGCATTTTCGGTCGGATTTCGCAATGATGTTTACGAAGTTGACCAAGAAAATAGCATTATTATTTTAAAAGAAAATACACTCTTTGAAATTTCCTGCGTAAATGTCCCGGCGAACTCTATGGCTCTTGCCGAAAGCAAGGGCATTGATGTTAAGGGGTTGGTCGATTTGGAAAATAAAAAAATCGAGGACGCCAAAAATGAAGAGATAAAATTGGCGGAAGAAACGGCAAAAATTGTGGTCGGAATGGTCGATGAGCATTTGAAAGTTTTAAGCACCGATAATCGCAAAGAAAATAAAAAGGTCGAAACCCCGTTGGCGACGGGCGGAAAGTTAGATTGCAGAAAAGTAAACCTCGCAATTCGGAGGTTGCTTGAAGCAAAAAAGTCGATAAAAAAATAAAAGTATTAAAACCAAAAATATGAACATAGCAAAATTGATTGCTAAGTTGCTCAAAAAGGGTTTTGCCTCTTTACAGGCCGACGAAGTTAAGGCTTTAAAGGACAATATTGATTTGATGAGCGACGAAGCTAAAAAGAAGTTTGCCGACGGCGAAGAAGAAGCCGAAGAAGCGGAAGAGGAAGCCCCTGCCGAGGACGCTCCGAAAGATGACGAGGGCGTTGACGAAAAAGCTTTAAGGGAAATGATTTCCAAAGGCGTGCAGGACGAAATTTCCTCTAAGGTCGACAGCATTGCCAGCGAGTTGACTTCCAAGTTTGTGGCGGGAGTTAGCGAAGCTCGCAAAAAGGCGATTGACAGCGGAAAGAAAACCGTTGATACCAAGAAAGACGAAACCCGCCGTTTCTTGAAAGCGCTTTTGACTAAGGATGTCGAAGCAATGAAAGAATTTAAAAGCAAGTCAGTTGATACCGATGACGAAACCGGCGCTAAGGCTGGTTTGCTCATCCCGGAAGAGTTGCGTGCAGAAGTTTTGCGCCTTGCGCAAATCGAGTATGGCGTTGCTCGCCGTGAAATGTGGTATTTGCCTTTTAGCGGTGCGGGTAATTCGAGAAAAATCCCGACGCTTGCTTCTGGCATTTCCGTTTACTGGACTGATGAGAAAGCCAAGAAGAGTGGCACACAGCCTACTTTCGGCCTTATCACCCAGACCTTGAAAAAATTAGCCGCTATTATTCCTTTCACCGAGGAAATTTTAGAGGACAGCGCTATCGATTTGACCTCCTTGACTGCCCAGCTTTTTGCCGAGGCCGTTTCTAAGGAAGAGGATTTGCAATTCTTTGCGGGCACAGGCGCTCCGTGGACTGGCATTATCAATAACTCTTTGGTCAATACCGTCCCGATGACAGTGGGCGATGTGGCGGAAGATATTACCGCCGATGATTTGCTGGATATGATTGACGAAACGCCAGCGGGCGCTTTGGCTGGTTCAAAGTTCTATTTGAACCGCACTATGCTTTCTGTTATTCGCAAATTGAAAGATGATGACAAAAATTACATCTTCCAAAGACCGAGCGAAACCACTCCTGCCCAGATTTGGGATTATCCTTATGTCTTGGTTGAAGCGTTGCCGGGCAAAACTTTTGCCACCGCTAATAAGGGCTTCCTTATTTTCGGCAACTTGAGAATGGCTTGCGTTCTTGGCGACAAACAATCTATTCGCGCCAAGATGTTAGACCAGGCTACTATCACCGACGGCGACGGCGAAACGATAATCAATCTTGCCGAGCAAGATATGGTTGCCTTGCGCCTCGAGGAACGGGTTGGCTATGTGATTGCTTTACCGGAAGCGATTACTGTTTTAAAGACCGGCACATCTTCCTAGATTTAGAGTTTGAGCGGGGGAGGGCGACCTCCCCCTTTGCTCGCATTATTCTTAACGATTAAAAAAATGCCAGCGACAATAGAAATTGACGAAGCGAACGGCGCAGGGGAAACCTTGAGCCACAATATTGCCAACTCGAATATGGGCAATACTGACGCTAAGGAATTGGTAGCCGCTAATTACCCGATTACTCCCGGGGAAAACTCCTATGAGAAGTGGCAAAAAATCCATATTACCGCTATGGGCGGGTCGTCGAAAATCGATAACCTGAAAATTTGGCGCACGGGAGCGTTGGGCGGTTCAGCGACGCATAAAACAAATGCTCGCACGACTTCCTACGGCGGAGCGCCTACTTACGCCACGCCAGTCAAAACAGCTTCTTCGATTGCCACGCAGACTATGCCTACCAGCGAGCCTGCTACGGCGAATTTAGGGATTGGCGGTTCATTGACGGGAGCTTTAACAGGCACAGGTTCTTCGGATTATTTAGTCCACCAGATACAGGTTGGCGCCGGAGATACAGCGGGGTCGAGTTCGACAATGCATTATCAGTATGACGAGGTCGCATAATGATATACCTTGACAAGTTTGCCTGATTGGGAATGGCTTTGCCGTGGTTGCCATTTGAAAAAGGATTATCAAAACGGCCAGCGCAAAAAAATATGAAACATATTTGCTCACCTTGCGGATTAGAATTCGATAGCGAAGCTGAATACTTGGTTCACCAATGTTCGGTCGCTAAAGACAACAAGCCTACATCCGCAGAGTTCTTAAAGGAAACGACAACGCCGAATGTCGAAGCGATTACCGCTTCGGCGATAGAGCGGGGAAGAGAAAAAAAATAAATTACAATTAAGCTCGCAACTCAATGCGTTTAACCCGGCAACTCAATGCCAAGAAAATTGCCGGGAAACCGGCTTTTTTTTAAAAATTAAAATCAGCAAAAATTATGAAATTTTTTTATGAAAATTTAGAAACCAAAGAGCGGGAAGAGGTCTTGCTCGAAAAATGGCTTTGGGCGGTTGTTTATAAAGACGGCTCGGAGTTTCACCAGTTCGAGGTTAAATTAGCCGACCCTGACAATTCGGTTTTCCATAGGGTCGGGGAGATTAAGCAAGAGGAGGTTGCTTTATTCGTGATGATTTCGGCGGACAGAACACGCCGATTGGATATTGTCGTGCCGGAGGGGGCGAAACTTGTTCATAAATACAAAAATTATGTTTTCAATACCGGCACGGAAATGGAAAGACGAGAGCGCATATACATGGCGGGAATAAAAAAAGACGGGCACGGAGTTTTTAATTACATCTTGCCTAACGGGACAATCGTCCAATCGAATAACGAGGACGAAACAATCTCCAATTTCGGAATTTAAGAAAAAATAAAAACAAAAAAAATGGCTTGGTATAATTCAAATTGGCTTTATCGGCAGAAAATCACAATCGACCACACAAAGGTCGGGGCTTCTTTGACGGACTTCCCGGTTTATTTGAATTTGGCGGATTTAGGCAATGTTTTTTGGGCGGGAGTTTTAAGCGGGGGCGGAGATATTCGCATTACTACTGGCGACGGCTCGACAGAAGTTGCTCGGGAAGTGGTTAGTTGTGATACCACGAACAAAACGGGCGAGGTTCATTTTAAAGCGCCGAGCTTATCGACGACGACCGACGCAGTTTTTTATATTTATTTTGGCAATTCGGGGGCGAGCGATTACGCTGTCGACGCCACCTATGGCGCAAGAGCGGTATGGTCGAATGGTTATGTCGGAGTTTTTCATTACGGAAACAACATTAACAATTCAGTTTCTGCAATCACTGGGACAAACTACGGGTCAACAGAGAACACCTCGATTTACAAACTCGGTAATTCTTCACGAAAGTTCGTGCGAGCCAGCTCCCAATACATCGATTACGGCAACCCGACCGCTCTGAACATAAACGGAGTTGTGCCGATTACAGTTCAGGCCTGGGTAAGGTTCAATGCCATCCCCAGCGCTTACAGAGATTTTTTCGGCAAGGGCGACACCCAGTATCTTTTGCAGGGAACTGGCAATCGGTTTCGCGCCTTTATCTATGACGGAGACTGGAAAATGGCCAATGCCGACGCCGACATCGTTGCCAATACCTGGTATTCCGTCGCTAATGTTTATGCCGGCACGGTTGGCGGGAATGTCAATCTTTATGTAAACGGCGTTGTCCAAGACGAGGTCGGGACTGCCGACAGCATCAATAGCTCGGCTTATAGCGTTTATGCCGGACAGAATTCCCAAGTAGCCAACCGCTTCCTTGATGGCTACTTGGACGAATGTAGAATATCCAATGTGGCTCGTTCGGCGACTTGGATTTCCACAGAGTACAATAATCAAAACTCACCAAGCACTTTTTATACTAAGGGGGTGGTCGAAAAATTTATTGAAAAAGCGCTCGCTTATTCTGTTAAAAAGAAAATCGACACGACAAAAACCTTGGACTATATGGTCAAAAGCAAGGTCGATGTTTCAAGAACACTTGCTTATTTTGTCAAAAAAATCCGGCCGACAATTATGTCTTTGGTTTATGCGGTCAAGGTTTATCCGCAAATCACCAAGGGGCTCGCCTATTTGGTTAAAAAAACAAACACGATTGACGAAGTGGCCGAATATCGGGTCAAGACAATTTTGCCATTGACAAAAGGGCTTGATTATATCGTGAAGAGTTGGGCGGAGATTACCAAGGGGGAGATTTACCGAGTTCTTACTCGAAACGAGGCTCTACAATCGCTTGGCTATGCGGTCAAGGCCAAGGCTGGTTCAACTATCGGGATTGACTACCAAGTCGTGGCGCAGGCTGGTTTGGACAGGGTTTTGGCATATTCAGTTCGGAAGCAGGGAGCGGTTGAAAGTGATTTGACCTATGCAGTTTTGGTTTATACGCCAAACAGCCTTTTTTTGGCGTATAAAGTTAAAATGATAGGGGCGAAAAATTTAGCTTGCGATTATTTTGTCAAAACAATTTCGGGCGGGTCGGTTGGATTGGATTACGAAGTTTTGCTTTTTGCGGAGAGCACGAAAGAGATTTCCTATTTTGTCAAAATTAAGCGGTCGGCGGAAATTGGGCTCGAATATTCTGTTAAATTTTCAAGCGGTGGCAGTCTTGGGATTGAATACGAAATTTTAACGGCGGGAGCGGTCAACAAAGTTTTAGCTTATTGCGTGAAGTCGCCGAAAAAAAATGTTTTGGATTTAGATTACCGGGTTAAAAAGATTTTAGGCGGGACATTGGGAATTGATTATTTTGTTTCAGCAGTGGAAGCGATTAACCGAGCTTTGGCTTATCAGGTTATCACGCAGACCACGAAAACAAAGGGACTGAAATATTTTGTTAGAACGGAGAGCGAAAAAAACAAGGGCGTCCAGTATTTTGTCGGGAAAATTTATTCTAAAAATCCGCCGATTGCATATTCGGTCAGGGTCGAAAGGGAAAAGACGGCGGGGCTTGCTTATTTCGTGAAAAGAAAACTCGAAAAAACAAAGGCGCTTGCCTATGTTTTAAGCTTTGCCGGTTCGATTAGCAAGGGTTTAGTTTATCGGGTGCGCCGAAAATTATCATTGCTCAAGGGCGTTGATTACGAAGTCCGTGCCGAATTGGCGATTGCTAAAGGGCTCGTTTATCGGGTTAAAAAAATACGCGCTAAAACTAAGGGCTTAAAATATTGTGTTCGCATTACGCCGGAGCAAAAAGATTTGGCGGTTCGGTATTTCGTGCGAAAAAAAATCGGCATTACTAAGGGAGTTGATTATGAAGTCGTTGCCTCGCCGACGATTGATAAGGGAATAAAATACACGGTGCTTGTTTCTCGGAGCGGAGCGATTGGGGTGCAATATTTCGTGCGCACGATTTCGGCAAAAGATTTAGAGCTGGCTTATTTAGTCCACCCCCGCATTAGATTGGGGATGATTTATGCCGTCGTTGCGCCGGTTGTTATTTTGAAAAATCTTGACTATGTTTTGGAGGTCAACCCTTATTCGGACGGCGACACGCCTTTTACCAAGGAATGTTTGGCAGTTGACCCTGTTTATTCTGATAACGGGTCGCCATATTCTAAGGGCGACAGCGTTTATTCGGCGACGGGAGGGCGAACGCCTTTTCCACGATGATTTTTTGTGCTATAATATAATAAAATAAAAACAAGAAAAATATGCCAAAAGGCTACACCACGAAACAAGCAATAGAAAATTATACTCTGCAAAAAATTGCGGACGGGTTCAATGCACAGCTCGACGCTTGGATTGAAAGCATTGAAAAATACATCGAACAGCAAACTGGCAGAATTTTTATCGCCGGCGAAGAGGCTACCACTCGACTTTATGACGGCGACGGGACAGGGGGTTTGTTGGTTGATGATTTTATTTTAGAGGATGACGCCGAAGTTGAAATTAAAATCGACGGCGAAGCAATCGCTCTCGAAGATGTCTATTTTTACCCTGCCAATTCGGAAAAGAAAAACAAAATAGTTCTTGACGGATTGAATTTTAACCGGGGGAAACAAAATATTTCGATTACCGCTCTTTGGGGATATTCGAAAGAAGTCCCAGCGGATATTGTTTTGGCCTGCACAATTTTGGTTGCCGGAATTATGGCTTACTCGGACGGGAGCAAAGGCAAAGTTCGTTCGGAAAGCGTCGGCAGATATTCTGTTTCTTATGCGACCGATGAGGGGTGGAATGATTTTGCTAAAGTGAGTGGCATTTTAGATAGCTACAAAAAGTTTGAACTTAACCCGTAAAAAAAATGATTAGCGATTATTTTAACGAATATGTCAGGGTTGACCGAATGGGTTTTATTGCCGAGGGTTCGGAGATTACGCAAAAAAAAGGCTTCGTGCCTTTTATTCTCAATCTTTGTTGCAATATTCAGCCGATTGACGCTTCGATTTCTAAAGATATTACCGACGGGTTCGGCAAAGACCTTGTTCTTTTTTGCGCTAACAATGACATTGTCGAGGGCGACAGAATTGTGCGAGAGGACGGCGAGGTTTACAGGGTCGTGGCGGTGGAAAATTTTATCGGATTGCCGGGCGTGAATATGAAGCACGCTGAAATTATAATCAGAGCATTTGAGAGTTAAAAAAATATGGCCGATAAAGTTATAAATATTAAGATTGAAAAGCTGGCCGAGATAAAAGAATTATTCAAAAAATATCCGACAATCATTTCGTGGCGAATGAATGAGGCGGTTGCCCGTTCGCTTGTCGGGTTGGAGCGGTCGGCAAAAAGATTAGCGCCGGTCAATAAGCAGTCGGGCGGTGGCAATCTTCGCCAGAGCATTAAAAGCTCAATGACAGGAGTTGCCAGCGGGAAAATCGAAGCGACAGCAAATTATGCCTACTATGTGCACGAGGGCACGCGCCCGCACATAATCCGCGCAAGAATTAAAAAGGGTTTAGCGAATGTCAGAACAGGGCAATATTTCGGAAAGATTGTTCACCACCCAGGCACGAAAGCAAATCCTTTTCTTGAATTGGCTTACACGGCGGAGTTTCAAAATATCCAAGACGAGTTTGCCAAAGTGGTCGATAATTTACCAATAGTATAAAAAAAATATGTCGGGAAATTTTAAGAACATAAAGGCGGGAATTAAAACAGCGATTGATACTTTATCAGGAACGGGAGAAAAAATTGCCGTCGTTTACGATTACGACCGCTCCACCTTTTCGGGATTTCCAGCCGTGATTATTTCACCGAGTGAAAACTCCTCTGATTACGCCAATACCGAAGCGGACAAAGTTGTTTTCGTTTTTAAGGTGCGGGCGTTTTATCCGATTACCAAAGAGAGCGAACACGAGGACGCAGAAAAAGCGCTTGAGGATGTCGTCGATGAGCTCCTTGATTTATTTTCGGACAGGCGAGTTGTCCCGGCGTGCGATTGGGTTGAGCCTGCGCCGTCGGCGTGGTATTATGAAGAGAGGGGCGAAGCGGTTTACCGAGTGGCTGAAATTACAGTCCGCTGTCGCAAATATGTAGACAGAAAAGTTTGTTAAAATAATTTAATTTATTCTTGCCGGTTGAACGGCGGAAAACAAAAAAAATATGCCGATATTAAGAGGGGAAGATTTAAACATCGGGATTGGATTGGAGGGCGTGCGGGGCTCTTTTGTTGAGCCACAGGCTTTTATCCCGGGCAGAACGCCGACCGGCGTGATGTTAGAAGTTAAAAAGGCTTTGCTCAAAGAAACCCGCTCGAGCGGAGCGATGAGCCAAGGCTCGGAGGTTGTCAGCAAGGAAGTTGTCGGCAATCTTGAATTTAATTTGAAGAGCGAAACGATTGGCTATTTGCTAAAATCTTTGCTCGGAAAATTAACCACCACGACCAGCGAGGGGACGGCGAAAAATCACAAATTCGAGTTGGCGCTTTGCAATCCGCAATTCCCCACCTTGTCTTTGGCGCTTGCTCAATGCGGGGCTTTTCAGGATTATGGCTATAACAATGTTATGGTCAAGAGTTTGGAAATTAAAACTCCTGTCGATGATTTAGTCAATGCGACAGTCGAGTTTGTCGGAAGCGATGAGAGCGAACAGACTGGATTTTCTTTGGCTTTCGAGGATAGCGATTTGATTTTTAGACCGGGGGATGTTTCCATTAAAATTGCGGACGATGTCGCTGGCTTAACTTCGGCGGTCGCTGTCAATGCTCGGGAGTTTTCGCTCGTTGTGAACAACAACGCCCGCGCTCAATACGGGCTCGGTTCAGTTGCCCCGACAGACGCCGTTGCCGGATTGTTGGAAGTTTCGGGCGACCTTACCCTTGATTACGAAAGCGAAGATTACCACGACATTTATGTCGCTGGAGAATATAAGGCAATGCAAATTGTTATTCAGCGGGCGGATGTTTTGCTCGGTTCGACGACTAAACACCCGACAATTACAATCACCTTGCCGAAAGTTTCGATTGAGAAGAACGAACAGGACAGACCGATTGATGATTTAGTGAAAGACAAAATTTCGTTCGTCGCTCATTACGACACGGACGAGGAAAAAGTCGTCGAGGTCAATGTTATAAACGAAATGGCCAGCTACGAAGCCGAGCCCATTTCCTAAAAAATTAACAACATAAAAAAATGATTGCGTCAACAAAAAAAATCTTGCTTGAAGTCAGCGGAGGGGAAGCAGAAGTCAAGGAGTGGATTACCGGCGGAGAAGCCGAGCAAATCCAATCCGTGCTTTATTCGGGAATTGAAGTTAAGCCCGCTATGGGCTCTCGGAGCGTTGATTTTGGCAAGTTCGACCCGTCGCTGATTGAAAAGCAGGCGCATAAAGAATTGGAAATTTTCCTCGTTTCCTTAAATGGAAAAACAGAAAATCTTTTGACTGAAGTTCTTGCTCTCCCCGAAGCGGATTACCAAGCGATTAAGGACGCCATTGCCTCTTTGCGGGCGGGGAAAAAAAAAGAGGAGCTTGGCCAATAAGCACCATTGTTAGAATTATTTTTGAAACGGGCTGGACAATAGATAATTTTTATTCCCAGCCCGTTTGGCTAATAGACGCCATTATTGAAGCAATAAATTTTGCGGATAGAGAGGCAAAAAAATAATATGGCCACAAACCAAACAGTAAAACTGGTTATCGAGGGGGAGAATAAAACGGCGGGGGTCTTTGATGATATTTCAGAAAAATTGAAGAGGGTTGAAAAAGATTTCCAACCGGCTATTAAGGCGTCCCAAGCATTTGCGGGCGCTCTTTTGGGTTTAGGGGCGGGAGCTGTGGCGTTCGGAGTGATGACAGTTAAGAGTGCGAGCGACGCTCAAAAGGAAATGGCAAAATTTGACGCCGTAATGCAGACAATGGAAAAAACGGCCAAGAAAACGGCGGGAGGGATTGAAGGGTTAAAAAAACAATTCATTGACGCCTCCAAGGCTTCCGTTCAGTTGGGATTTGACGACGAGGACACGGCGAACTCTTTGGCTTTGCTTTATCAGAAAACCGGCGATGTGAATTTGGCTTTAAGGCTCAACCAAATGGCAATGGATTTATCGAGGCTGAAAAATATTGACCTTACAATGGCAAGTTCTACTTTATCTCGGGTGCTTGTTGGAAACGCTCGAGCGCTTACTGATTTAGGCATATCAATCAAGGACGGCGCAACGCCTATGGAGATGTTGGCCGAGGCCGAGAAAAAATTGACGGGTCAGTCGCAGGCGTTCGCTGATACTTTCGCTGGAAAAATGCTCGCCTTGCGAATGGTTTTAAAAAATTTAAGCGAGGACATCGGGAATAAATTATTACCGACCTTGACGGAATTTTTAAATAAAGTTTTACAGTTCGCGCAGAATGTTTTGCCGGTTTGGATTGAGCAATCAAAAGTTGTTATTCAATGGATTAAAGACCACCGGGAAGCAGTTATTATTTTAGCGTCGGCGATTACGGCAATGCTCATCCCTGCGGTACTTGTGTTTATCGGGCATATCGTCGCTATGGGGATTGCTCTTGCCCCGTTTGCGATTGGCGGGGCGGTTATTGCGGGGCTCGTTCTTGGGATTTTGTGGCTTCGTGATAATTGGGTTATGGTTTGCGGAATGATTGCGGGAGCGTGGCAGGCGGTGGTCGACAGGATTAACCAAGTACCTTGGCTCAAAGCAATATTCGATGAGTTGACGGCTTCAATCCGTTTAATTTGGCAGGTTATTATCGAGGCTCTTTTGCCGGTATTCCAGCAATTTTGGCTCGTGATTTCGACCCAATTATGGCCGGCATTGCAGGCGCTTTGGATTGCCTTACAGCCTCTTGCGCCGTATTTCGAATTTATGGCCAAAGTTATTGGCACGCTCTTGGTTGTGGCAATAATGGCGCTGATTGCGGGGATTACGGCCTCCATAATTGTTGTCGCAAAGTTCTTGCAGATTTTAACCGAGATTGCCACCTTTATGGTCGGAGTGGCGACCAAGGCGGTTGAGGTTCTTACCGGGGGAATTACAAATTTTATAAACCAAATAAAATCGGCAGTTGATTGGGTAAACAATTTAATTTCGGCGATTGGAAAAATGGACTTGGCAAAATCAGCGGGGAACGCCCTTACCAATATCGGACAGAAAGCCTCTTCCATTGGCTCGTCGATAGTTCAGGGGGCGGTCGGGTTTATGAATGTGCCAAAATTGGCAGAGGGTGGCATTGTCAATCGGCCTACTCTTGCGATGATTGGCGAGAGCGGAGCGGAAGCGGTTATCCCTTTACGGCGGGCGGGCGGAGTGGCGGGCGGGTTGACGATTAACATTACCGGCAATTCTTTTGTCGGCAGAGAGGGGATTGCTGAAAAAATTGGCAATGACCTTATGCGGATTTTGAAACGCAATGTGCAATTATAAAAAATATGATTTCGATTTCCATTGACGGCACGAACCGAAGCGCAATAATCGAGTTTAACTCGGTTGAAAAAAATGATGTCTTGAATAATCAGACAGATTTTTTATCGTTTCAAATTACTTGCAATGCCGGGCAGACTTTTAAACCGGAAGTCGGGAGCGAGGTTTTTATGACCGACGGAGCGGTTCGAGTTTTCGGCGGGAAAATTTATTCAGTTGATAAACAAAGCAACGGGGACGGCTCGGCAATTTTTACGGCGAAAGTGAAAGACTATTCCTACGACCTTGACAGATACCTTGTGAATGAGGGTTATACAAACAAAACCGTGAATGAAATTATTGCCGACATCGTGGCGGTCTATGCGTCGGATTTCACAACGGCGGGCGTGGCGTGTGATTTAGTGATTGAAAAAATATCCTTTGACCGGGAAAAAGGCACGGATTGTTTACGCCGTTTGGCGGACATAACGGGCTATTCTTTTTATATCGATTATTACAAGGACATCCATTTTTTTGAAAAGAATACCGAGCCAGCGCCTTTTTCAATTAGCGACAGCTCTGAAAATTATCTTAATGACAGCTTAATTTTAACCGACGATATTTCGCAGATTAGAAACCGAGTTTACATTAAGGGCGGAGAGGTCGAGGGCGAAGAGCGCACGGAAACCTTTAACGGCGACGGCGTAAAAAAGCAATTCAAATTGGCCAATAAATTTGCGCATAAGCCCGTTGTCTTGGTCGGGGGCGGAGCGGTCAGCGTCGGGATTGATTACCTTGACCAAGAGGCAGATTTTGACTGCTTTTGGGATTTTAACCAGCAATATTTGAGATTTAAGGACACGACAATTCCAGCGTCGGGGACAAATAATATTTCGGCGACAGAAAAATTTTTATACAATTTAATTGTTCAGGTCAATGAGCCGGTTTCCATTTTGCAATATGGGGTCTTTGAATTTTCAAAAACTGATTTGACAATACAGAGCCGGAGTTCGGCGGTTCAAATGGCCAAGACTGAATTGGAGGCTTACCGGCGGGGGCTTCTTGACGGAGAGTTTGAAACATACGAGGGCGGACTAAGGAGCGGGCAAATAATCGCTGTCAGTTCGGCGCTTCTTGGCGTGAATGAAAGTTTTTTAATTCAGCGGGTCGATTTTAAAATGATTTCGCAAGCCGTTGGAGTGTGGCGGGTTCAACTCGCCTCTTTGCGCACGGTCGGGATTATTGATTTTTTAATTGAACTGTTAAAAACAAAAAAGATTACGGGCGACACGGGCGTGGCGATTTTAGAAAAAACAGAATTTCCAATCGAGCAAATAAATTTTGGCGAAGTCGTCGGGATTAACTCGAGCGTCGAGGGGGTGGCGGAGATTGCGGAATGGTCGGAAGAGGTGGCGACAACCCTTGATTTAGCGATTGAATTTTGCTATGCGGATTTTACGCCGACGGCGACGAAAAAGATTTTTCTGCTGGAGAGTTCGCCTTTGGCTTAAAATTTTAAAAATGTTATAATATAAATATCAAAAAATATGCAACAAAATTTAACGACAAAGGCAACCGGCGTATGGAAGTTCACCTTAACCGATATTATTACCGGCGAAAAAATTGTTAAGGAATATAAAAACCTTATCACTTTAGTCGGGCTTTCAGCTCTCGCAAACGCTCTAACCGATAACTCCCCGGCTTGTTCGCCTCTTATCACGCACGCGCTTTTAGGCACGGGAAACACGCCTGCTAGCCTTAGTGATGTCGCCCTTGGAGCGGAAACATACCGCAATGCGATTGCGAGCCGGACTAATGCTGACAACATCGCTTATTTAACGGCTTTCTTTTCTGCTCTTGAAACATCGGGAAGTTTCAAAGAAGCGGGATTGGCTATCGACGGCACGGGGGAAGATATTTTGCTCAATCGGGTCAACATCGATATTATAAAAACAACGACGCAGACTTTGACGATTGATATTACAATCACTCTTCTTAATGGTTAAAAGTATGGAAAATATTAAAACAGGATTATTGAAAATCTGCAATGACGCTTTGGCCGATAAGGATTTAACGGCGGAGGAGAAAAGAAAAATTGCCAGCGTTCGCGCTCGCATAATTATCGATTTAAGCTAAAAAATATGATTGCAAAAGAAACTTTTATTGCTGGCGATAAAGTTTTAGCTAGCGAGATTAACCAAGTCGCAAAAAACGCCAACGACAGCGGATTTCGTGATGACATAAATGCCGGCGAAAGCATAACAGCCTTCCGCCCGGTTTTTTTAGATGAGGCAACTGGCAAATGGAAGTTCAGCGACGCCAACGACATAGCCAGATTGAATTTTGACGGCATTGCCTTGGAAGCGGGCACAAATAATAACCCGCTTAAAGTTCAGGTCAGCGGAATTGCTCGGGGATTGTCTAGCTTAACGCCGGGCGCAAAATATTTTGTTCAGGATGACGGCACGATTGGCACGACGCCGGGGACATCTTGCATTTTTGTCGGCGTAGCGGTCAAGGCGACAGAATTGGCGATTGCTAAAAATGACCCCGAAGAATTGTTCGGCACGGGCGCAGACGGCGATGTCGTGATTTCAACCGACACGACTTTAACGGGCGACAAAAATTATAATAATTTGACTGTCAATAATGGCATTACTCTTAACGCTGGCGGTTATAAAATTTCTGTTAAAAATACGCTCACGAACAATGGGGTAATTTCGAGAGCGGGAATTGCTGGGGGAAACTCGAGCAACCAATTCGCCGGGGCGGGTGGGAGCGCTTTGAGCGGTGGTTCTTTGGCAGGAAATTGTGCCGGGGCGATAGGCGGGAACGGGGCAGAAAGCAACCATAACGGATATAATGGCACGGGGGTGAATAGTCCAGTCCCGGCTTCGGTCAACAATTCAGCGGTGGGCGGGGACGGCGGGAATTGTACGGGCGGATATTCGGGCGGTCTTGGTGCGGGGGCGACAATAATAACACCCGAAGCGATTAAATTTGAACAAGCGCCGACGCCAGAATTAGTCGCTGGCTCGGAAAATGTAAAAATAAATTTGAAAAGGTTTGTCCCTGCAGGCGGAATTTCGGGTGAAACATTATCTGCTGGCGCTGGCGGTGGCGGTGGCGGTGGCGGGGCAGATTGCGGGGGCTCTTTTGCTTGGGGCGGTGGCGGTGGCGGTGGGGGTTCAAGTGGTGCAGTTCTTTTGATTATTGCTAAAAAAATAATTAACAACGGGACAATAACAGTAAAAGGCGGGAATGGCGGGAACGGCGGGAACGCATCAAATATCCCCTCTTATTCTTGCGGTGGCGGTGGCGGTGGGGCAGGCGGTGCGGGCGGGTTGCTTGTTCTGATTTATCGGCAGATAGCAGGGGGAACAATAGATTACACGGGCGGAGCGGGTGGGACAGGCGGAAGCGGGCGATATGGCGGGGGAAACGGAGCGACCGGCGGGGTTGGTTCGTCGGGATTATATTATCCAATAAAAATTGTTTGAAATGCAAAATAAAGAATGTCCAAATAGCAATTTTTGGCAAAAGATGACAAGAGAGGGGCGCATAATCGTCGAGATTTTTGTTGCCGGAGCGGGTTTGATTTTTTGGTTGACGGCGACAGTTCTTAACCCTATTACCGATGTCAAGCGGGACATCGCGCAAATAAAAGAAAACACGGCAGAAATTAAGTTGTCGCTCGAACGACATCTTTCCAAGTCGGAGATTACCGACGAGCAAATCCGAAGCAGAGTTGCCGACCAAGACAAAGCAATCGCAATCATTTTAGAAAGAATAACAAAATAAAAATATGCAAAATTTCGGTGGCGTAATAATCGAAAAAATAAAACCTCTTGATTTGCAATTCGGAGGTTTGACGACCATTGAGAATGAGATAATTTTTCCCGAGGGGTGCTATAAATACCTGCCGGATTTCGAAGAGCAGACATCTTTGTATTTTGAGAGCAACACTTGCGTCGCGCAATCGGCAGACAACGCAATGGAAACGGATATGACAGAAAGGGTTGTCAGCGAAAAAATATCAATCGAAAATTTGCAATGGCTTAAATGGGAAAATTATTTTAAAAACGGCAAAATAAATTTTAATGACCGGGCGCTGGCGATTGCGAGCGGGACTGACCCCGAAGCGGGCAACAGTTTGGCGAGAGTTTACCAGACAGCGAAAGAGCAAGGATTGGCCAGCGAGAATATTTGGCCGTGGGATTGGCGAGAGCGGGACGCTAAAATAAATAACAAAAAAAATTTTTGGAATGGCGGAGTTCTGCCGGTGGCGGTCGAGGAACAAATGACAGAGTTCAAAAAGCGCTTTGACATCGTGGCGGAATGGGTCGAGATAAAAGACTGGAAAGAGGCCGAGAAGCGGGGGGCGTTGCAGACTTGCGTTTGGGCTTGGAAGAAGCGGGGCGATAAATATTACAACCCTTACCCGGGAAAATATAATCACGCTGTGCAGGAAACCTCCATTGACCTCTTGGAAGTCTTTGATACTTACCAGCCGAAGATTAAACAGCTGGAAAGTGAAGCGGATTTTTACGGGTGGGCTTTAAAATTTAATGTCTTTGAAAAAAGACACCTTGAAATTATGGACAAACCAAAAATTGAAAACAACAGCCTTATTTTTTGTGCCGAGGGGGCGGGAGAGTTCGGGCTTTATCTTGACGGCAATATTATCGTTGACGACCTTGTCAAGGTTTTGGCCGTTTGGTTTATGCGCACGCCGGACAGAGAAGTGCCCAAAAAGAAAACAATCACGCTCGCTCAATGGAATTTATTTTCCAAGATTGATTTAAAAGGGAGGACAATTACTAAATAAAAATAATCCAAAAATTTATGGAACTATTATTCGGAGCATTAACTGCGGTCTTGGTCGAAGTCGGCAAAAAGATTGTCGATAGATTTGGCTACAAGGTCGCCTCTTTGGTTATTCTCGGGTCGGCGTTTATCTTGTCGGTTGGATTTTCACTTCTTACTGTCCAGGGAATTATTACCAAAGAGATGATTACCAGCATTGCGGTTATTTGGGCGTCCAGCGTTGCGACTTATGAAATTATCCTCAAAAGAATTTTGCCTATTTATGGGCAAATATTCCCGCCGAAAACCAAGGCGGACGAGGAAAAATAAAAACAAAAATAAAATGAAAAGCCGGCCTTAAATAAGTCGGCTTTTTGTTTGGTTGAATTGGGGGGTCGTGGTCGGGGTTTATCTTGCAGGATTTCCAACCAGATTGG
>Ga0315288_10000931_pt1 | contig 37169 bp, 62 predicted proteins | sample YL17G11_20_MG_FD_203454 | JGI IMG/M metagenome (GOLD analysis project Ga0315288, IMG submission 203454) | Sediment microbial communities from Yellowstone Lake, YNP, Wyoming, USA - YL17G11_20 | ecosystem: Environmental > Aquatic > Freshwater > Lake > Sediment | place: USA: Wyoming | collected...
AACCGCACCAGGACTTCTCCACAATGATTCTGGACAAGGGTTCCCCACGAATGTGGGGATGAACCGAACACGCGCTGGGACCTGGTAGTTGTTGATGAGGGTTCCCCACGAGTGTGGGGATGAACCGCACGGCTCATTTGAGGGTGATTAGGAACCGTGGTATTCCCCACACGTGTGGGGATGAGCCTGTCAGGAGATAAATAGCAGCCGGTAGCGACGAATGTTCCCCACACACGTGGGGATGAACCGTCCAAGAACACGAGCGTCGCCGGTATGGTGGAGTGTTCCCCACACATGTGGGGATGAACCGGACAATACATTCCCACAGCTCCTCCTGCTCATGTATTCCCCACCTATGTGGGGATGAACCGACTATCGCCGATTTGTGAAACTACTCCGAGTTGTATTCCCCACGCATGTGGGGATGAACCTGCGACCGGTCACAAAACGCATTCAGTTTTTTAGTGTTCCCCACGAGCGTGGGGATGTTCCTCTCGCCTGTGCTAACAAGGCGCAAATATTCCCCACTACAGTGGGGATATGTACACACGACAAACGTACAATAAAAACGACCACATTTTCACACCCTCCTAACAAATAAATTATTTATTTTGATTTCGACGATACCGAATAGTATATTAGTTACCGAGGCAAGATCGTGAGTGCGTAACAGGCCTCTCCCGGTAACTAATAGATACGCAGGAGTACCTCAGCAGAAACAAGCAACAACTAAGTATGTAGAGCTAACCGAACCCAAGGAGACAACAATGAATCTTCTCACAGACAAATGGATCCAGGTACGAGACTACCAAGGAACAAGCTCGAGAATCGCACCCTGCGATATCGTAGGCAAAAAAGTCTACCTGGACTTTCCAAGATCTGATTTCAATCTGTCCGTGAATTTATTCCTCATAGGAATAGTGCAGCTCTACCGGTCTCAGAGTACGTCCAAGCCCAATACGCCACAGGAACTCTATAAGGTTGTATCACAGCACTCCAAAGCGTTTGAGATGGATGGTCCCACCCCTTTCATGCAGGATCCGAATCTGGTAAATAATCCCCTCTCTATCCTGAGTATACTCGTTGACAGCCCCGGTGAAAAGACAGTGAAAGATCGTCGTGATTTTTTCCGTAAGCAAGGCAGCATGGCAGATATGTGCCCGTCCTGTGCTACCGCCGCCCTCTACACCCTGCAGATGTTTGCCTACCCAGGCGGAGCAGGTTCCATGCAGTCCCCTCTGTGTAATGCTGTCATCGCCCTCAAGTTTCAGGAGAGCGCGTGGGACCTGGTGTGGGAGAACTCACTACCGCATAGCGAGTTTAGCACCTATGGTAATGGTATGAAGAATGCCAAAGGAGCAGATGTATTCCCGTGGCTCACCGTCTGCGGTACGCTCAGGATACTCTCAGATATCCCCGCAGAACATCTCCACTGGATCATGCCTTGGAGAGTCAAGATCACGATAGAGGATCGAGAGGGTGCCTGTGGCTGCTGCGGAGAGCATGCAAATAAAATGGTGTCCAGCTTTCACAAGGCCCCCAGAGGTATCTCCTACAGAGATCTGATTCATCCGTTTCTGCTACGCTACACAATAACAAATAAAAAGGGTACCCAGATCCACACCGTCTCTCTATCTGGTAGGGCGCTAAAGCATAACGTCCTGTCAGATATACTCTACAACAAAGCAGCCTCTCCGACTATGACATCTCCAACGGATCTGGTAGTGTCTGGAGTTTACAGGGACCAGTCAAAGTACTTCTGCTGGATGGAGAAGCAACTGTACTTTGATCCCAGTAAAGCTGCTCTGGTTTCAAAGATGCTCAAGGCGGAGAAGAAAGCGAGAGAGCTCCTCTCAAGCTGCTCGACTACTCCAGGTGAGGATAAAGACTTCTCTCTATCCAATCAGGTAGAAGAGTCTTTGGAGTCCGCGTTCTATGACATCCTGAGATCCAACAAAGGGATAGAGGAGTGGACGAACGAGGTTGCCAAGTGTGTCGTGAACGCTTTCGACAGAGTAGCTCCACGATACATCAAATGGAAAGGCTGGTTTTGCTCAGAGCTGAAAAGGATCCTGGAGAAGATCTCAGGCAGCAGCGTGAACGTGCCAATGAGCTACAGCAAGACCAGGGTCAACAGGCTCTCTGGGAAAGCCGAGATCCAGGTGCTCAAGTGGTGGTCTTGGATTACCCGGTATGACAAGAAACTAATGCACGATATGAAAGGAGCGGCTTCGTGGGAGGAGGTACAGAGTAGCGTAGGATTCACGACACTGTTCAACAAGCTCGCTGGTATCCTTTACCCTCAAGAAACAGGAGGTCCCAATGAGAGCTTTCTCGACCGTCTGAGTCTGGCAGTGTTCCTCGCAACAAGACTCAAGGGCACCGGTCCCGGGACCCTACCCAGGGTCAGCGGTAATCCCTTTGACAAAGTCAGTGACCTGGAGATGTTAGTGGTCGGACAGCGCATGAATGTCATCAGCATTTTCAACTCCATTCTTTTTTCCTAAACCTCAGGAGGTCCTATGTTTGTGATTTTCAACAGTCTGGTTCATTTTGGTCTGGGCAGAGTCAACACCGGCAAAGATGGTCGCCCCAAGCACATCAGCATTGGAATGGGAGATGAGCGTTCCCTCGTGTCTGGTCAAAAGATTCGTCATGGGGGTCGAAACGGGCTAAGAAAAGCGGGTTTCAAAATGTCTGTGCACACCCGAATGCTCCTCGACGAAATGGTTGAGCTCGCCTTGACCAAGACCGAGAAAGCAGCGTCCGACAAAACTGCCGCTGCTATCTTCTGCAAGGCAGTCCTGGTCAAATTCCTGGGCCACAGCACCAAGAAGGACACCAAGAAGAAGGATGCCCCAGAAAAGACCGCCGAAGAAATCGCAGCGGCGGCTGCTTTAGAGAAAGAGGAAGAGAATATCGAGATCACAAGCTACTCACGGCGTGAGTACGACAGTCTGAGGCAGATCGCTTCAGATCGTGGTGCTGGAAAAAAGGTAGACATTGACAAGCTCGATCTGGTGTTTACCAATGTCCTGGAACAGCTGACCGATGATGATATCGAGCTGGACCTGTTCCTCCGGGGTCGTATGCGCCCTACCAAGATCACAGGTGCGCTGAAAGCGGGAGCGATCCTGGGTATCACCCCGTGCTCGGATGAGAGAGATTTTCTTCGAGCGATGGACGACCTTGTGGATACCAGGGTCTCGGACAAAGGCTCCGCCCACTGTGGAGAGCGCAAGTGGTACGGGACTTTCACGGGCTACGGATGCCAAGTCCTGGATATCGACGCACTCTCAAGGTACTACAAGGGAGACAAGGCCAAAATCAACAAGGCCCTTCAGGCTTGCCTGGATAATGTTATCCAGCACGCGCCCAAGTCGGACTCTGTCGACTGCCCCGCGAACCAGGGTGAAACGCTCTACGTCCAGGTAATCAAGACCGACAAGCCTTTCAGTCTCGAGGTAGCTTTCCAGAACCCGGTTGGTACTCCTCAGGATGGGATCAAGGCCCTCAAAGAGTACTACGACGCAAGGGAAGCCGCTTACAAAGAAGAGGCTGAGGAAGGCACCGCAAACGCATACGTCCCCAACACGTGTGCTGACTGGACCACACTCCCCAATATTACCGCGGGGAGCCTCAAGGATCTCAAGAAGTTCGTCAGTATCTAAAAAGAGCACATGAAAGGACCCTATGAAAAAGCACCTGTTGTTCCAAGTATACGGGAGCATGCAATCTTGGGGTGTTGCATGCCCTGGTAATGTCAGGCTTACCCAGGACCACCCTACCAAGAGCGGCCTCGTGTCAGGAATGATTGGTGCCTGCATGGGGATCGACTATCAAGAAGAGTCCAATCTCAGGGAGCTTTTCGATACGACGGGCTATGCCTGTCGTATCGATATCCCTGGGGTAGTCCACGAGGATTATCACACTGTCTCCCGAGAGTTCCGGGATGAGCTGAATACCTTTGAGACTATCGAGACTAAAAGGTATTATCTGGCAGGAGCTATGTTCACGGCCTGCATCTGGAAAACATCGCCCTCCAAATACTCTTTGGAGGCGATTGCGGAGAAGCTCAACGCTCCTGTCTTTGTTCCTTACCTCGGGCGATCTACGTGCCTGGTAGGGATGTCTTTTGATCCTCGCGTCGTTGACGCAAAGGATCTGAGAGGAGCGTTCTCGGGGTATGTTTCCGATCGTTTCGGGTTTATTAAAACCCGGAAGGAAACAAACCCTCGGGTTTTTTGGGAGGGGGATGACAGCAGCATACCCGTCCTCAACAAGGCTTTCAGTCAGGATGTTCCAAAGAGCAGGAAGACATGGGCATTCGGTCGGCGCATAGAACTCGAAGGGAGGCTCTGATGTTTGTCAGTACTATCTCTCCAAAATATCACGCAATGAAGTACCGGGATATCGATTCCCTCCACAAGGACATCTGGAATTTCTTCCCTGGTAGGAAGAAGAACGACCGTAGCTTTATCTTCCGAGTATCGGGCAGAGGCTACACGGTCTATTCTTCTACCGAACCCTGCAGCAGGGATGGTTGGGATATCGAGACCAGATCTTTAGACCTTAATAAGGTCAGTGCTGGTACTCAGCTTGAGATGCGGTCACTGTTGAACGCCACGGTGCGTAGGTTCAAGCATGACCACGACATCGTTCTTGACCGTATCCAGAAGCTGAAGCAGACTCAGGGTTCTGCTCCGTCAAAGACGGAGGTATGGGACTCTGTGTGGCTCGATTGGTTTCGCAGATCAGAGAAGACCTGGGGGTTTGTAGTGAACAAGCTGTCTGTTGGCGGGGTGGTTCAAGCTCAGACCAAAAACCATCACTTCAATGCCTACGATGTTCAGGGCATTATCACGGTCACAGATCCTGTCGTTTTTGCTGAGACGACACTCAAGGGACTTGGTGATCGTCGAGACCGTGGTTGTGGTTTGATGCTGATCAAAAGGGCTCAGTGAGTCTGGTAGGATTTGTCAGTTGTCACATGTTCTTTGAAATCAAGGAGGTTTATATTAGAGGGTTCCCCACGCTGTGTGGGGATGATCCGGCTGCTAAAATGCTTGAGATGGACTTGCTCACGGGTTCCCCACGCTGTGTGGGGATGATCCGCACGAGAAATGTATGTCGGGAGTGACGGACGGGGTTCCCCACGCTGTGTGGGGATGTACCGACTGACCAGTCGATCATCCACGTCGAACTTCAAGGTTCCCCACACTGTGGGGATGTACCGGCCAGAGACAGGATAGGAATCTATATCGACAGGGGTTCCCCACGCACGTGGGGATGATCCACCGGGCAGTACCAAACTATTTACCATCATGATGGGTTCCCCACAATGTGGGGATGTACCGGACGATCTCGTGATTGTCTTGTTCATTTTCTTGTGTTCCCCACACTGTGGGGATGTACCGGCGACACGCATGACAAGATCCCCGTCTTTATTGTGTTCCCCACACTGTGGGGATGTACCGTTCCGAAAGTGTGCCGAAGCAGCTTGGTTCCGGTGTTCCCCTCGTACGTGGGGATGTACCCCGAACTGTCTCGTTAAGGCGTTCCGAGGGGTAAAATTTCCCCACAATGTGGGGATGGTCCTGTCTCTTTTCTCACGCACATGCGCTAGGTGCAATGTTCCCCACACAGCGTGGGGATGTCCCGTCACTGGCGGCACAACCGGACTCGCAGTGACTGTGTTCCCCACAACGTGGGGAGAGCAGAAAACAATTCTTCAAAGGAGTCGTGTATGAAGTATTCCAAAAAGCAGATGCAAGCCCTGACTGAAATCCTGCCGGGCATCCCGATCAGCGCCCCCTGCGGAGACGAAATCTATTGGGAAATGGATACCCTCAGAGAAAGCTTTTCCTGTGATGAGTTTGACACGGACTCTCTTGATATCTCTTACTTCGAAAACAAAGAAAATGGATACGAAAAAGAAGTGATAGAGTTCTGGAAAGCAGTGGAGTTTACCATGACACAGAACCTATCCGATATCCTACACTGCCAAGTCAGTGAAGGTCAATGCCTGATCAATGCTATCATCGCATGGAGATATCAGATAGGAAAGTGATTTCCACGCAGAAAGGATACCTATGCCTGAATTTGATAAAGAGCCAAACAAGATACAGTCACGCCAGGACCTGCTGTCTTTCTATAGATGGCACTCTGGCAAGAAATCTATTTCAAAAAACAGGCAGCTCTGGTCTCTGTGCAGCGACCAAACGAGACGACCTCTCTCTGAGATAAATCAGTTCACATCGGAAGGTCTGATAACAAAAGAGCAGTACTGGGGAGTAGACAAGTCTGAAAACAAAATCAAGCGCAACCAGAAAAAGCATCCAGAGGCTAACTGGTTGTTCGGGGACTGGGAGACTACAGTACTAGCTCACTCTAAAGAGTTTAATCCTGAGATAGTGTTCCTGGATTTCACAAGCATGGCAAATACTAATCTGATCCTATCTGCCACTAACCAGACCATGCGGCTGTGTTCAGCGGGTACCTATCTCTTCGTGAATGTTATGCTGAACAACCCAAGAGACCCCAGTGTGTTTCTTACTGAGGAGACTTTTCCAATAGCTCTCGCGGAGACACTGGACGACAACACATTCCGGGGTTGGAAAGTTTTCTACGGTAGAGACATAGATGAAAAACTGATCCCGTATAGGTCTCTCCCTAAAAACGGAGTGCTCTGCTACCCGTATAACTGTACGAGCTACACCATGATGACGATGTATCCCTTCTATAAGGAGGTTTAGCGTGAGCGACTTCGTTCCTTCCAAAGTACTCAGTCTCAACTATAGCGGGGGAAACCTCTGGAATGCCATCGACTTTGATATGTCTAAGCACATAGCATCGTCCGATGTGATAGACCTCGACAACAGTCCCGCTCATAAGGCATGGCAAAAGAAAGCATTCGACGCCCTCAGGTATGCCAAGAGATTTATTGTGCAAGCAGTACCTGGAGCAGGGAAGTCGATGCTCGCCATGTTCCTCGTAGTGGATCGCATTATCCAGAGCGACTACAAAAAGAAGGGTTTGATCTTAGTACCCCAGCAGCAGCTCTCCAAGTCTTTCCTGGATGCCTGCAACAAGAAAAGAATTCGTATTGACGGTAAAGAGTATGCCGCAGGGATCTCTTTCGACTGCTGCAAAGACAGCAGCGCCAAACAGGAAAAGCTTTACAGCTACCTGACCAAGCAACCTAAAGATCTGAAAGCTCAGATCAATACCCTCATGGGTATAGCCACACACTACAACTTTGTAACCGTGTGGGAGAGGATGACAGTTGCGGAGCGTAGGGCGTGTGTGAAGAATCTCTTTCTCATGGCAGATGAGTGTCATCATTTGTCCTATGGAGAACAATCCGAGGAGATGACCAAACTCGGAAAGATATTTAATGAGATTCTTTCGTACAGGGAGGAGACGCTCGACCTCGGCATGCTGACAGCGACTTATTTCCGTGGTGATAACATGGACATACTCAGTAGCGAGGTAAGAAAAGAGTTCTCCAAATACACCCTGCACTGGGACGAGTACTATCCTACTCTGGGGATCAAAGAGTTCAATTTCTCTTTTGATTTCTACGACAAGGATCCTCTGCCGTCCATATGTGAAAGGGTGCGGACTGATAGCTCGGCGCATCATCTGATTATCCTCCCCAAGACAGGGGACAGATTCAGAACCGCCGACACCCTGAAAACCTATCGATCTGCGATACTCAAAATCATTGACACCGTGACGGAGGTAGTCAGCGAGACAGGTAAGAAGCACAATTTTACAAAGCTGAATGAAAACCCTGACTCATACCACGCGGTTATCGCATGCGACAAATTCAATGAAGGCACTGATTGGCCTCCATGCGACCGTATCCACAATACTGCCTGCGGTCAGTCTCTCCCCAGGCAGTACCAGATCAATGGTAGGGCATTCAGGCACTACGCAAACAAAGATAGGGTAGAAGTTACAAACTACCTGCAGAAAAGGGAGAAGTGTGACACACTACGTGAGATGCTATCAGACTACTTCAACACACTGATGATAGCAGTCATGATAGATGAGACGTTCAACCCTGTCATGCTCCCTAATCTCCCTGCTGCAGCCAAGAAGAGGGGTGAGAGTTCCTCACGGCTATCGGACATTCTCGAAGACAAATATGTGGATTTCAAATTCGAGCTGTTCGCGCACTACGAAAGCATGGGAGGTAAGAACCAAGACATAGCCGCAGTACGGAGCGTGGTAGAGTCCGTAGTAGAAGGCTACTGGAGTGCAGATTTAGGGGTGTCGAAAGACACCCTGTGCCTGGGTGCTTTAGGGCTCCTCTACAGAGCCAACAAGAATAGGAAAGAAGGGCACCAGGCTACGGAACCCATAGAGTGCATGGATGTTTCTTTTATCCGAGATAACATAGACAAGATCTGGATTAAAGAGAACATCCTAGGGAACTTGGTTTTTGGAACAGTAGACCCGCTGCCTCCTGAATTCTTCTCAGAGTACCGTGCAGTCCTGGAGAAGAAGAAAGGGGAACTCAGCGTCGATTCATACCGTTGCAAAAATCTTGAGTCGAACATCAACCTTAACCATGCTCTACAAAGGCATGTAGAAAAAACTCCTGTCAGAGACCTCACAGGCAAGTGGGCCCGGTTAAAGAGTACCACCAAAGTGGGGCGTGTTTTGTCTATATCGGATAAAGAATGCTGCATCCGAGTTTATACTCAGGTGAAAGCAGAGAGTGTCCACATAGTGTGTTACAGGAGCAAAGGAGAGCTGTTTGTATACAGGGATTGTTTTTGGGTTCCCAAAAACTACGCCAATATCAGAAAGGACAAACTACCCTCAAGCCTGGTGAAAAAATTCATCCCTGACGAGAAGCTGAGGTTTGAAGATCGTACAGTACAGATGTCTGATATCTCTCAAGTCCTAAACTAACAGGAGGTAAGGTATGGCAAAGAAGCTGAGTCCAATCAGCGTGAAGAGCAAGGTTAAGATTCTCGAGTACTTCTCTCGGGGACTTAATGCGACTCAGATCATGGCGAAGGTTCCTGGGTACAGCAGGCAGCAGATTGCTGCTATCATGGCATGGAAAACAATGGAGAAAAACCCGGCGCGTAAAAATCGTGACCGTCTGGTTTGTGTAAAAGTTCCTCGGAATGCTATGATAGCTGTGCTCCTTTCCCCTCAGGACCGTAGACTTGATAAACTGTTTTAGGTAGGGATATTCCCCACAGTGTGGGGATGTTCCTTAAGTGTGTAGGATAAACAATTCCCCACATTGTGGGGATGGACCTTACATCTCGAAAATTTCAGGTCCGTTGATTAAATGTTCCCCACATTGTGGGGATGATCCTGTGTGTCAGTGCGCACGTCTCACATGTGCTCTCGTATTCCCCACAACGTGGGGATGACCCCGTGCGAGACTGTTTCAACATCTCGGCAGTATGGTTTTCCCCACACACGTGGGGACCCCTCCCCAACCCCAAGGACACTATGGACATCATACCCCACCAGTACGACTACACTGACGAAGAATACCAGACACTGGCAGAGACGCTCACAAGTAACTCCATAATTAACGTAAAAGAAACAGCAGCCACTGCCAAACGGTGGTTGGAGTCATGGGAGTTTGATTTCATCCGAAACTACCTCCACAGTCCTTTAGAAGACGTACCCCTGAGAATCAACGACGAATCTTTTGTATCCCGTGTACTCACTCAGTGGCGACTAAAAATAGGGAGGTAAATAATGTTTGACGAACCTTTTCTTGATAGATATACTACCGAAGAGTACGCCGTCTTAGTAGAGACACTGTTTGACGAACCTTTTCTTGGTAGATATACTACCGAAGAGTACGCCGTCTTAGTAGAGGTACTGGCTGCTAACGAATTGCTTGTGGAGTACACTGTAGAAAATGCACGATTGTGGTTAAGTCAGTACTACTATATCAACCCCAATGTAAACAATTTTATGTACATCCCGCTCAAAGAAATGCCGCTATACATAAACGATGACTTTGTTCCTATCAAAGCAATAACCCAGTGGCGTCTCAAAATAGCGAGGTAACATAAAATGGGTGTCAAACTCAGCTCTATAACCGCTGCGGAGTTCTCTGTACTCACAGATATGCTGAATGTGATAATGCCTCATCTCGAATATACCGGGTATAGTTTTCGCAGCGCTAAAGATTGGCTGCACGATTTCGAAGAACTCACCCCAAAAGTAGGGCTAGAGAATATCCTGAAAAAATCTCTGACAGACATGCCCCTGTACATCAATGACTCCGCAATCTCTCTCAGGATAGTAGCCCTCTGGCGTCTCAAAATCGCCCGATAATCTTTTCCTTTAAAAGCTCATTACAAGAAAGTATATTTATACACGCCCTCACATAGGTAGAAAGGAGTACCACCATGAAACGTCGCTATATCCGAGACCTGATAGAGCTCGATGACGAGCAGACCGTCTCCCATAAAAAGAGAGATAGACCGTGTCTGGTGAACTCTCTGGGTCGTCAGCAGCCCCTACAGGTACTGGAGTCCCTGGTCAGCCAGTGGCCCACCCACGACCTGCGCTACAATAATCCGGACATGGATGATTACTTCAGTGCCGATGAGGAACTCATGGTAGACCTCATCACAGGCATGGAGACACGTGTCCTGCGCAAGGACCTCTCCACAGGCACCCTGGAGTACTCCGTGGAGTTCCAGAACAACCTGGCTGAGTACGAACGCTACAACATGGTGGTCGAGGAACACAACGAACTGTGGAAGCGCCAGGGATGCCCCACGGCTGTGTTCGACCCCGTACACGGTGAGGTCCACAAAGTAATAGACCAACACGTAGACCCCGTGGTCATCGCGTCCAAAAACAAACCTCAACCCAAGTCTGTGTACAGCAACTCCAAGAGCCCTCTCGCCAAAGCACGTCCCACCATGAAACGTACCGGGTATATCAGGGTAATCTACCAACTCACGGTATATAAAGCCAGCTATACACTCGGGTACGTAGCCTATGACTCTTCCGATAGAGTCCTCTACTATAACGAGCTCACGCACAAGGATCTCGCCTATCTGGTACGGCGGTCGGTACAGGAGCTGTGGGGAAACCCTTTGGAGACTGCTAAATCGGGGTGCTACCTGGAAGGCATCCCAATGCTCATCCAGGGCAAGAAGATCAAGATCTGCAAGAAAGATAACGCCAGACCGGCTATCCTGGCATCCAACGCGGTACTCAAGGAGAACAACCCTGAGCTACTCGCAGCCACAGTACAGGAGAAAGGACTCAAGACCTCGGAAAGCCTACTACGGTGGATGGTGCCACTGAGTCTGGTAGTCGGGATACTCTGGTGGAGTCTGAACTGCATGGGCAGAGCATTCAACCATATCGAGGGTACCAACACCACGGTCTGTGAGAAAGGTATCGGGTATACATGGCTGATAGGGATGGCTCTGATTATCGGCGCGTTCCTGGCAGCACGGTGGCTCACTCAGTATACTCAGCGGAGAGCGTCTCAGATCGCTGCAGAGAAACGATTTATTTAAGAAAGAGGTACACTCTATGTCCACAAATGCTAATGATTTTTTCAGCACTACCACGACAGTATCTGCACGTTTTGCGTTGATAGGGGACAAGATCATCCGGCTCGATGAGATCCAGACTGTGGTACAAGCCATGGATGAGACGGAAGAGATGCCGCTGTCGCTCGTTTATTACCGTAACAAGGAACAAGTCAAGGTCGAGGCCACTCGGGAAGATATTTTCGATCTGCTCGGGGCCAAAATATAAGAGATTTGAATAGACTGGAGACAGTATGCCTGATATACAGCTGACTTTAAAGCTTACTGATGAACAGTTCGATAGAGTTTTGGGTCTAATCATCAATAGCGAAGTCAAGTCGATGGTCATGCTGAAAGGTATCTCTCACAGAAGAATGTCTGCCAGGCTCCGCAACGCTCTCACGAAGGGTGGGTTTCAAACAGACGGAGATGTAGCGAAATTTATAGCTCACCCCAATTGGAGGTCCGATTTAGAAAAGTACAAAGATATCGGGCTGCACACGGTGAGGGAGTTTGAAATGGTGTATGAAGATCTGATCAAAATCGTGGAGGAACCTCACGCCTCAGAGAGAGCACAGTCTTCATAATATACTCCTTTAATAACATTCACATCATTCACAGGAGGTTTGCAGATGTCCACAGTCAAGCCAGGCTACACGAAGACGACCACAGCGAAGAAGACCGCCAGCGGTAAGGACTCCGCGGCACGCACCCTCGATCCCGTGAACTCCACAGTAGTCACGGACGACGGCGAAGAGGTCAGAGTGGTCGAGGCAGTCACTCAGTATGTCCTGCAGGATAGCGCCGAGAAGGCTGCCAAGGCTGCAAAGGAACGCTCTGGCGAGATTATCCGTACCTACGCAGGTACCGTGCGGGATGAGAACGCACTCGCCGGTGATTACCAGAAGACGCTGTGCGTCCTGGGCCGTGAAGTGAAGGGCGTCCAGTATGCGGTGTCTGCCTCCAACACTGATAAGTTCTCGGTGCCCTCCGCCAAAGAGGATATCGAGGCTATCAAGACGGTGATGGGGTCGGCATTCGATACGGTGTTTGAGCAGACGGTCGAGCTCAGCATCAAGAAGAATGTCATGGAGGATGACTCTCTCCGCAAGGAGCTCTCGCAGGTGCTGTTCAAGGCACTGGGCGTCGAGGGTATCAAACGGTTCTTCAAGAAGGAAGACACCTGGAGAGTCAAGAAGAACATGGCTGAGAATCAGTACGCCCTGGACAAGACTGTCCGGGAGGCACTGCGTACGCACGCCAAGCAGGCTGCTGACGCGCTCAAGGACGCGTCTGAGTCTGTAGGGTCCTGAGTAGAGTCTGAGTATGCGGTGCCTGTCGTATTCCGAACTACGGCAGGCACTTTTTCTTTGAAAGAGAGGTAGACCATGGGTGCCGCCTCGAACTATACCTGCGAGGGATCCCCTGCTCACGAGATGATGGAAGATATTGACTACGATCCAGTACGCTTCCGAGAGCTGCTGGAAAAATACAAGCAGAAGAGAGCTATCGAGTTCTTGTATGAGATGCCTCTGGAAGAGATCGGTCTTAGAGTAAACGACGATGAGACCTACGGGTATCTCAGGTTTCGGTGTACGATTGCCAAATAAAAGGACGGTACACTATGTGGGATGGTATCTGGGACAAGATCAAATTCAAGTCAGTCACCCCCTATAAAAGAGACCATAACGCTATCAAGAACGATACGGTAGATGTGGTCCTCACCATGCCTATAGAAGTCTACTCTGTGTTTCGAGTACAGCTCGACGCTCCTGACACGCTACGCAGTCGCAGAGCTACTGATAAGCTACCAGCGGGAGAAACAGGTGCGCCGGATATCATTCAGCAAAGCTGAGTACGATCTACTCTACGATAGACTACAGCCGGTGGCTGAGCTGGAGAGAGCTCCGGATACGCCCACCATAGATAGGTACGCAGCTCAGTATGCTACGGACATGTCTAAAGCGCTAAAAAGTATCCACCAGGATCCTGCGACCGAGTATGAGTCTCGACAAATTTGTGAGTCTATGAAACACAACACGGTCCCACGCTACTCTCAGGTAATCTACCACACGCCTCTGAAAAACATGCCGCTCCTCATCAACCACGAAGACCCGCTGATGAGGGCTATCGCTCTGTGGCGTTTAGAAATCGCTCGATGAACCGAGAGGAAAAACGCTATGTACCCTATCATGGAACGCATCAAGAAGATATATTTAGCATGTGTAGAAGCTTTTAGAGGACGAGACCGGGCGCTACAGACTATCCGTATCACACACAAGAAAGAAGCGACAGTGTGGGACATGCTCGCCGCAGAGGGGCAGTACGACCTGATCAGCAAGCTACATAAGACAGAGCGTGGTGAGCCCGGGTATCGTACTGTGATCATCCCTAAAGGGGGATGGAGCGAGAGCGCTGAGACTAACGACGCTATCCTCCAGTGGTTGAAGAAACTCAAGGTAAACGTGTGGTCCCCTACTCAAGAGGCCGTAGAGCTCAAGAGAGCTTTAGGGTAGAAAGTAGTCAGATGGATATCTCCTGGAAAAGTGCTCACGATATTTCTAAATACATCCCCATGGACCAGTGTAGAGACGGATGGCTATATAGTATAGCTGCACGCAATGCTACACTCGGTATCTATCGTAAAGGGAAACTCGGGTTCGAGATACTGCGTAAGAAAATGGGTAGTGTGTTTAGCTTTGTAGAGTACCACTGGGACGTAGGTACTGTGAGACCTGAAGATGCCCAGTACGGCACGGTGAAACCTATTGAGATGATAGAGGTAGCACCAACATTCGAGGATGAGAAAGCGTTCCTCGATTATATGAAACGTAAATATAAAGAGTTGTCTACCCCGGGAAAGGAAACTGAATGGAGAAGTTTTTAGTGTGGTGTGAGGCGAGTAAGCTCTATGTCGAAGAAGTGTTACCCAGCACAGACACGTTGCTACTGACGTCCCTACGCGGTAAAGCTCGATCGTATTTTAAAGCAGAAGCTGACCAGGTATGCACCTATCTGAAACGCAGCACGGGCATGTCGTTTGAACTGTTGGATGCCTGATCAATACTAACTGATGGGGGAGCACAAATGCCTAGTGGCAATCCAAACATTAGAAATCTCAAGCGTGGTATACGCTTGAAGACAGCGGATGAAACGTTCTTTTTCAAAGTGAACGATACCCTACGAGTGACTCGTGATAGGCATAACCTTATCATAGCCTTGGTATACACGGTAGCTGACTCGGGTCGGAAGTATCAGATGAACAAGAGCTTCTGTTCTACAATATCGGGAGTATACTCGTGCCTAAAAGATACCCACGAGGTAGACGATAGTACGATAGAGGCACTCAGGAAAAGATTATCAGGTGTGACTGAGAGTTATGTAAACGGTAAGTTAATTCTAACTGTACCTGAGGGGGTCGTAGGTGACGCACACGATGTCCTTTCGGATTCCACTAATGGCGAGGATGACAACGATGATGAGAAAACTGACAAGCAATGATACGATACCAGTAGTAGATAGGTCGCTGCGAGACATCAACACTATACTCAGGACCGGCAAGGAACCTCCCAAACCTATGCAGCGTAATAACGATCGACAGCAAGTAGATCGGGAGCTACTGCGTAAGGTGTGGAGAAAGGTCATGCACCTGGAGTACTCCACTGAGGTGACCGTCCTGAATCACTGCAAGGATCGACTGCCCAGGAACGTGTGTCCACATTGCGAGCATATTTTCTACCACGCAGATCTCACCACAGAGACCGACAAGGCGTATGAATATCGATGCTTCCACTGTGGAGCGATACTCAATGTCCACAAGGTGTAAGAACAAAGGGCTCTCAGATCTGGTACCTGAGAGCCCTATTGACACGCCTACTTTATTTTAGTATATTAGAGTAGTTCTTTGAAAGAAAAATGCTCAAGCACTTTCTTGTTGGTGCTCTCGTTCTGGTCCGTGACCAGCAGCCAACATGATGTTACTGGCGTGTATCAGCAGATCTTTCAGAGTAGCATGCTTTTTAAGGTCTGAGATATAGCTATCAGCTTTTTCTTTAGACAGGCCTTTTCCTACGATGCTTTCTATAGCAGCTGTCAGCATACTCCGAGCCTGCTCAACATCCTTGACATTATCTTTCTTTATCTTGGTAAGGATAGGGGATATCGCTCCTGAGAGACCAGACATAGTACCATACGGCATAGCCGCCTCAAGCATGTCAGCTACCTTGTCCAGTTCATAGGCCTCTTTTGTTAGGCCCTGTTTCTCTAACCTGTCCGCTACGTCATCCAAAGCAGCTGTAATAGTTCTGTAGTCCATAGATATAGTTCCTCTCTTGCTGTATCAAATAATATTAATAGAAAATTAGGGGGGTAGCATGCTCAGCGATATAAAAATCGACAATATCAAGAAAGAGTCCGATAAAATGAGTCAGTACTATGAGATGGTAATGTCTCGTCCTTTTGATCTCGACGACACTACTGGATCTATGATCCTCAGGATCAAGCTTGTACTGTCCAAAGTACTCTGCCTGGGATCTGATGCCAGGATACTGATAACTATGCTCACCCCGATCCTGTTACTCCTTATCCATGTAGACGCCTGGATGGAGTCCCGTCTCAAAACAAACATACACTGTATCACTGACCCCCTGTATAGTGCGTACGCTGCCGTGATCAATCTGATAGCGTGCAGTGTCACGTACTATTGGGGTCGATGCCTAGAGCATTATCTGAAACATGACACGAACTATCACACTACAGTGAGAAAGATGACCAGGAATATCCTGGTGCCGCTGGATATGTCAGGATTCTACAGGGTCATGATCTGGGGCGGAGACCCTACCACAGAATTCGTGCGAAAGATAGTAAAGGATTTCAATCTGTACAGTGAGTACTGCGATCGACAGGTACGAAACGGTCTGACACCACAATTCTAAAGGAGTGCTACTAATGAAAATCCTCAGCAATCAGGATGTACTGTCCAGATTCTTCGGGTCCCTGCAGGTAGGTGAAATCTTTGGCTACTCCCAGGCTTTCAAAAAGGACTGGGTAATAGACCAGGCTGCGGGACTCGGGGTCAAAGTATCGGCCCCCGCAAAGACCACTACAGAGCACAAACAGTATGGAGACTACGTGCTCAAAGTGAGAGCCGTGTATCCCGCGCTCACCAGGGTCACACTGAGCCTCAACGAGGCTAGCTATTCCATGGAGATCGCCAAGCGTCCTCGTGCGTGCCAGGGCGGTCACGCCATACCACAAGGATCTGTGTGTATGATAGAGACCCTGCCCGACACTCTGCCTGATGGTAGGCACATCAGCAAGAAAAGAAACTACTGTGTGACCTGCGGGAGAGCTAAGCTACAGGCTATCTCTAATCGGGTACAGTCTTTCACTATCAACCTGAGAGAGTAAGTATGCTGATGTTCGATACCCCTCTGGGTAAAAATTACGCATTTGAGATAGCCATCATCCACACTGTACGGTCTCTATCGGACGGACTGACTGTACTAGACTGCAAACTCAATGCGGACTGGTATCGCGGGGATCACAGTCCTCGATTCGAGTTCGAGCTGATGGTCCTCAACGTAATGATACTCGAGGTACGGATCTACAACAGACACCACGAGGAGCAGTAAAATGCGTTTCATACAGCTGATAGTATTCACACTGGCACTATTCAGTATAGCAGGTACCGGACCTATAGAGGACCTGGACTCCAACTCACTGTCTGGTACGTGGGTGAGAGTGTCTGAGATACCTGCGGGTGGAGGGTATTTCAGGAAAGGCGTAACACTATATCGGATAGGTCTCGATCAAACAACTATCCCGGACACCATAAACAAATGGCGTAAGCCACTCAGCTTAGCGGTAGGCTATAATATTCTTGGACAATATATCTATGACTACTGGTACGTCACCGACCCCAAGTATGTTGGTTTCAGTAGAGAGGTATCCTACCAGAGTACTAGACTGGTAGGCGGAGAAAGATCTACGGTGAAGATCAAACTAGTCATAGATGAGAATCAGAAAGTGATGGCAGACACTATTAGTGTCACAATTGGTACCGAAACTTTTGGACTACGGAGAGGTAGGTGACCCATGTATAAAAGCAAGTATTATAAAGAGAAGTATGCAGGTAGGTCCAACTCAATCACGTCTTTTGGTCTCACAATCGCTCTGATTTTTGTGGGTGTGGTAGCCCTGTTCATGGGCATCGGGTCCCTCGCCAACTATTTTCGTACTCACGAGAAAATTGAGAGGTGCTCGTACATTCTTTATCTGAATGGAGCCCGGTTTGATAAAGTATCTTTCATGAGTAAAACAGATGACCAGGCAAAACGATACAGGAACTCAGATGTGTTCTTGTTCAAGGTCACCAACTACCAGGAGAAAGGGCGCTCTGGTTATTGGTCAGTAGCAAACGTGAAAGTAGAGTTCTGCGACGTCGGAGATCAAGAGCACGTCTACGATACATTCTACTCTGCAGAGGACGCAGGGGACTAATCTTTCTCCATGTCCTTCTCCAGGGCACGGTACTTGTCGTATATGCTATCCAGATTACTGTGGATGACTTTGAGCTGAGACTCCTTGAGGCCGCTCTTCCTCAGCGCATCTCTGATAGCTTTGAATCTCCGATCCAGGCAATGTGCTTCACGAGTCATCTGCTCTGGCATAGCCTGACCGCATCCAGGGCAGCAGGGGACTTCGGACTCGTCATCGTAATCCTCAATCACTATGATCTTGGGGCCTTCAGCCTGGGGCTGTGGGCCCTCGTCATAGTCCTCTATAGCCGGGGACTCCGGAGAGCAGGACTGGAGCTGCTCAGGCATTGGTGGTATCTGCTTGATCATTGTGGCTTCGTTTTTAGAGAGGCTCTCTTTGATCTGTTCCAGACGCTTTGACATGTCACCAGTGGTACCCAGACCTGAGTCGTAGTCGGGTCGCATACCGAGGGGCTGCTGCAGGGCTGCGAGCTTAATTATGAGGTTGTCCAGGGCTGTGTATATTCGAGTTCTGGTATTGATACCTCTACCCTCCTGTCCTTTTGGACCGAAATCTCTCAAGCTGTGTATTGTATCTTCTTCGGTTTTATACTGCTTTCCCAAATCTAGCACCTGTTTTACCGCAACACTCTTGTTGTCTTGAGTTTTATCAGCTTGCTCTTCTTGGTACTCTCTTCCTATGGTTTTCAACATAGGTTTCATGACAAGTTCTATTACTAATGCTTTGTCTTTGGGATTTGATATTTTTTTCTTTAGAGTTTTTATAACGGTGTAAGCCCCTATAACTTTATCTTTTGTGGAACTACCAGACAAACTGTCTATCGTTTTTTTAATGGCTTTTAAAACTTCGTTTGAAGATATTGAAGATATAGATAGTGCTGTTCTTGCTTTCTCTAATACGGCCTGTAACCCGACAGGGGCAGTAAATTCTTGTGCCATGACACGTCCTCCTGGTATCTAATACTATATTAAAACTTTATTACAGGGGCGCATATGTGCAACAAACTTCATGCAGGGTCTAAAAAGTATCTGAAAGTAGCTACTAATGTAACATTCAGCGTAGAAGAACTCAAGCTATTAAAAGAGCCCCTGGAAGCATTATGGATCTCTGAAGATAGTGGAGATAATTTTGATGCGTGCTTTCATATATATTGTGCTATACATGAGTGTATCACACAAGGACATTGCTACGATACCTACAACGTAGATGAGACTGAAGGAAAGGGTATAACCAGCGACACCCGGTCTGTGCCTCTCACCATAATGCAGTACCTGCTGATCAATTTCAAAAGGGTATTCTTTTTCATAGCCCTCGTACCCCTGAGTAACGTGCCGCTCTACATCAACGACCCCTCTCTCGAGCTCTTCGCCCGATGGCGTCTGACCATCGCCAAGTGACTCCTGCCAATAATCTGGAAAAAGATCTTGCGAATCCTGTTCTAATAAAGTATATTAGTCTACAGGAGAGCGGAACACGTACCAAGAAGACTAAAAAATCTGGAGGTAAACATGGCACTCAGACTTAAACACGGCTGGTCTGTTCTTTCGGACATGGCCTCTGTGATCTTCGGGAAAGCTAAATGGACACTCCCGGATGTGTCCGCACTCCCCGACCCGTCTGCTGAGGATGCAAAACGTGAGGCAAAGTTCGTACCCCCCGTAGTCCCCGAAGACCTCATCCAGGTCCTCTCTCACTACGGCGTGAAAGGAACGTTCACGGACTATCACATCGGATCCTCGGTAACTACCTATGAGGTCCGTGTCCCTATGGGCACCCACCTCTCCTCGATCCTGCGCTACCGCGAGGATCTGGCGAGAGACCTGGGCACTCCCTCTCTGCGTATCGTAAAAGGCACCAAGGACGCCGTCACGGTCGGGTTTGAGGTAGAGAACAGGGACCGATATCCCGTGAGTTTCAAGCAGCTCTTTAAGAGCGTACCAGCGAGCATGCGACTCCCGGTGATCCTAGGTGAGGACACCTACGGTACTCCAGCCTACGTGGATCTCGCAGCAATGCCTCATCTGCTGGTAGCCGGTCAGACGGGCTCCGGTAAGTCGGTGTTCCTGAACTCCCTGATCGCTACACTCATCTGTCGCCTGACTCCCGAGCAGGTACGCTTCCTGATCGTGGATCCCAAGCAGGTGGAGTTCGCAGCGTACAATGAGATACCTCACCTCTACGAGAAAGACGGCGAGACTCTGCAGATCGCCTCCGACCCTGAGGAAGCTCGGTACCTGCTCAACGTAGCAGTGGAAGAGATGGAGCGCCGGTTCGGACTCATGATGGACGTTCGAGTGAAAAAAATCGATGATTATAACGCAGTAGCAAAGGAGAAACTGCCGTACATCGTGTTTATCGTGGATGAGTTCAGCGACCTGATGCTGATGGGCTCCAGGGACCAGAAGAAAGATGTGGAGACCAAGGTAGTCAGACTGGCTCAGAAGGCACGAGCAGTCGGTATCCACATGGTACTGAGTACTCAGAAGCCTCTGGCGTCTGTGGTATCCCCGCTGATCAAAGGTAACGTACCCGCTCGCGTCGCTTTCAGTGTGACCTGCGGTACAGACTCCAGGGTGATCCTGGATGAGATGGGTGCTGAGACTCTGACAGGCGGTGGAGACATGCTGTTCCGAAACCCGAGTGCCCGTAGCGATTATCTGAAGTTGATACGGGTACAGGCTCCGTGGCTGTCCGATCGTGATCTGGAAACTCTACTCGAACAGGGGAGGTAATTTATGGTGACACATACCGAGATCTCTTTGATCATGGACTCTATGGTCAACAAGGCATTCAATTACATCAAAGAAACGGGAGGGTTGTTCCCCTCCCTCTATTTCTTCAAGAAAGGTAGCCCTGTAGAAACTAACCTCACAGAAGAAGAGACGAAGAGCCTGGTAGAAAATCCAGGTGTAGAGATCTGCCATAGTGATGTCTACATGACTGTGGAGTTGTTCGACAACAACTCACACCAGGCAGATACAGCGCAAGCTATGATTAAAAAGATCGTAGCTCGCTGTAACCCAGACGCTGTAGGGATCATGCTCATCGCTCACTACAAGGAGTTCACGGCAAGGGAGTACAAAAAGCTGGCAGGTAAATACAACCTGGCCGCAGACCCGGAGTCTAACCGTGTGATCAATGTTTGCTACTATATCCGCGGAGAGAAAGAACCGACCATGCGCGTGATACCGTTTCTGGATAGGAGCGGCAAAGTTCCGGACTTCACTGACCATGAGGGTGGTGTCATACCTGTGGAGACGATCAAGCGTGATATTCATTTCGTGAATTCACCTTGGCTCACCAAGGGTAATAATGTGGAGCCCTGGCTCAAAAATCCCTACTGAGGAGCTTGTCATAGCTTCGTAAGTGGCGTATATTCCAGTATATCATGAGACAAATGCTCACACATAATCTAGCGCACACCATACGACTCTACCCCACAGAGTCCCAAGAAACTTTCTTTAAAAAAGCTTGTGGCTGTGCTCGTGTAGCATACAACTACGGTCTCGGTGAGTATCAAAAACAGAGAAAAGAAGGTGGCAAACCTAAAATATCCGATATCAAAAAGAAATTCAATCAGGAAAAGAAAACCCTGTATCCGTGGATGTACGAGACAAATAAAGATGCAAATCAGCAGCCTTTCGTAAATTTACAATCTGCTTTCTCTCGGTTTTTCAAACGCCGAAGTGGGTACCCAAAATTCAAAAAGAAAGGTATTAAAGACTCTTTCTACATTTCAAACGACAAGTTCGATACAAAAGATAAAAAATTCAAAATACCTAAACTCGGCTGGGTAAAAGGTGCAGAAAAGTTGAGATTTCACGGTAAAATATTGTCAGCTACTGTGAGAAGAAAAGCGAACTATTGGTTCGTGGTAGTCAGCGTCGAAACCGATAAAGCATTTACTACCTGCGAGAACCAAGCGGTAGTGGGTGTGGATCTTGGGATTAAGACACTGGCTACTTTATCTGATGGGAAAGTGATAGAGGCAGTGAGTCCGTTGCGTGCTCGCTTGAGACAACTAAAACGATTACAGAGATGGTCGTCGAGGAAAGTAAAGGGATCTTCTAACAGGCACAAAGCGAATCAAAGAGTAGCTAAAGTACACTATGAGGTCGCGTGCCTGAGAAAAGATGTCCTTGATAAACTAACAACGTATCTCTGTGAGAGTTATCAGGTGATTTGTATCGAGGATTTGAATGTAAAAGGTATGCTGAGGAATCACTGTCTGGCCTTGGCCATTTCTGATGTGGGTTGGGGCGAGTTCAGGAGACAGCTCGACTACAAATCTTTGCTACATGGGAATACTATTGTTGTAGCAGACAAATGGTTCCCATCAAGTAAAAAATGTTCTGGATGCGGACACGTTAAAGAGACTCTGTTGCTTTCTGAGAGGGAGTACGTGTGCGAGCACTGTGGATTAGTCATAGACCGTGATTTAAACGCGGCTATTAATTTGAGAAATTACGCATTAGAAAAACTAGGGATGGCATGTCCCGAAGTAACGCCTGTGGACAAGAAAGCTCTGGTTTATTCGTCATCAATTGGGATAAACGAAACTATCTTGGATGAAGCAGGAATCTACCGGTGTTCCGAAATGAGCACTTAGAAAGTAGCAGTGTGGCGTATGGCTTTCGAAAATATCTTCACTCACGGTAACCTCGTCGACATAGACGTGGGTATCTGGACCGCGGAGCGCAGACTCCAGCCCGAGGATCTCGGGCTGGAGGGTGTGTCAGAGGCGTTCACTCTGGGGCACAAGAAATTGATCCCCGCCGAGGTGATAAACAAGTTCAAACATCTGGACTATATCGCACGAGATATACTCGTACGATATAGCTTTGAGTTCGAGTTCGGTGCTGCCAGGTTCGTGCCGAAGAAGAGGTTCGTGGAGTTTGCTACGGAGATAGAGAAGATCATCGTAGAGTACAACAAACTGGCGGATGACTTCGCCGAGAACTACGATCGGTACCGCCTGCAGATGAGGCAGCCTTTAGTAGCGGCAGCCCACGAAGCCTACGGTCGCCTGAAGGCTCTGAAAGGGTTCGACAAGAACGAGGACGTGTTCGTGAATGAGTTCCTGGCACGCCTGGATACCTTCTACCCCAAGTCATCGGATATCCGTGGCAGGTTTCACATGGAGTACAACGTGTTCCAAGTGTCCCTCCCGGACCTCTCTCAGGCATCCTATGCGGACCTGGCGGAGGAGGGTGAGAAAATCAAACTGATGCAGGAGGCATATAACAAAAGTCTGTCTCGGAAAGTGGACTCTTTCGTGGACAGAATTACCAAGGAGCAGAGAGAGAAAGCCCAGACTGTCCTGCAGAGATTCGCGGATAGCCTCAAGCAGGGCAAAAAAATCTACGTGACCTCCATGGACTCTATCAAGACCATGATTGAAGAGTATAAGAAAATGGACATCGTAGAGGACGTAGGGTTCCTGGCGGTACTCGGAGACCTCAAGGACAGAATTAATAACTACACTGCAAAACAGTTGAGGACTGATGAGTCCCTGCGTAAAATGATCCTGGATGATGTCAGTGGGGTGATATCGTTGGCCTCGGATCAGGCAGTGATAACAGAGCTCGCCAACAAGTATCGTCAGCGGATCAATCTTTAATCGTAGGAGGTACCTGTTGTGAATGAGCAGTATCGTCAATGGGACAATCAAAATTCTAAAGCGACTCCTGTCGCTTGTGATCTCTGCCCTTTGAGGACTGTTTGCAAAGATCTTCTTGTAGGAAGCGATGAGTGTGTTATTGTTTGGAGATTGGTTCGAGCGAATCTGAAAGTCGCTAAAAGAGCTAGCGTAAAAGAGAAATAACCAACCGATAGGAGGTACCTGTGTTGACTGGTATCATAGCTGTAATCGCAGTGGTCGCAGGCTGCGTAGTCTCCGGGGTGTCCCTGACTTCGATGCTGACCAAGACTGACCTGGATAACTAACATATCTACAGAATTTTATCACAGGAGTTAGATCATGTGGGCATGGATACTGGCAATCGTAGTCGTAGGTATCGGCTATGTGATCTACCTCCGGATCATGCGGTCGATCGAGAAACGTATCGCTCTGAAGAACCCTATCCTTACTACTCCTCTACCGGAGTTCAAGGAGAGTAATGCTATAGGGGCACGTCTGACCTCCAGGAACCTCAAAGCAGTAGAGAGTATCTCGGAACGTTTCGAGCGTATGTGCATCCTGGACCCTCTCACCTATAAGGATGACCCAGCTATCCCTGAGGTGATTGATCAGTACAAGAGACTCCTCCGCGGTGAAATCAAGGATCCTGAAGGGCGTCACATGCCCTCCGAGATCCTCAACGGTACACGTAACCTGGACTACGAAACCTATATCGCTGCCCAGAAAAAGGTCCTGGATAAAGCGGGGTGCCGTGAGACTCTGCGGCTGAAACGTGTGAATCAAGAAGAGAACCTGCGCACAGATTTTACGATCAAGCTGCTCGAGATGAAGCTCCCGGTAGAGGTACTCGATGCGGTACTCTCGGACGAGAAGATGAATGCTTACTCGGCAGAGAATTGGAAATATCTCATCAAGACTGTGAGAGGGTACCTTGAGGAGTACTCTGCTGATGTGGTGTCTGCTTTCCTGGAGCAGTTCAACGAGATCAAAATCTTGTGTGATGCTGATAAGATGGAGACGTTCGCTATCTTCTCCAAGTTCAATGCTCCCATGGAGATAGTCACGGAAATCATCCGTGAGCGCATTACCCTGGATCAGGGGGTGCGCGTAGCTACCCTGGTAGTTGAGGAAAGGTATACGTGGGACGAGGCTATGGAGGAAGTGTTGGAGGAAGACCTGGAGAAGGCCACAGAGGCTGATCTTAAAAAGAAGTATCAGAGCATGCTCAATGCCTAAAAGGAGACCACTATGGAAGTAATTCTAATCATGGCTCTGTGCCTGCTACTGGCTTTGGGTGGTCATAGGCTCTCTCGGTATTTCTACAAGCTCGCAAAGGCCTCAGAAGAGAAACAGGAGCAGGAGCGCTTCTACAAGGAGGCGCTCCTCTCTTCGGTACAAAGTATCGACAGGTCCCTCCGCCCGGAAGAGCCGGTAGAGGTCAGCCCGGTGGAAGCTCTGCTGCTGGCGAACAGTGAGCTGATTGAGAAAAGGAGAGTGCAGGACGCAATCGAGCAGGAGCTGGGTGTAAAAATGTAGTGTTTGACTTTTTTCTAACCATGAATGTAATTTCATCTCTATCTCAGGCGTGACCTATATCAAATAACATTGGAGGTGTCCCATGGCAGTCCGCATTGTATCGGATTTCTGGACCAACTACGCCGCCCACAAAGACCTCATCGACCGCTGCTTTCACTACCTCCTCTCGCACCGTTTTCCGAATGTCGAAGGAGAGCAGGACGCATATGACTCCATGCTGGTCAAGCTCTATGATCTGAATGTCTTCCTCAAGTTCGACGTCCGTCGTCTCGTAGTCCAGAAGATGGGTATGGACAAGAAGTGCACCTACCAGATCTCTGAGCAGGACTGCAGCGAGGAAGTCCTCCAGGGGCTGGGTATCAATGTGGAAAAGAAATTTGAACAGTTCGTGTTCAAGTGGGTGGAGCATTTCCTGCAGGAAGCGTACAGCCAGAGAGCTAAGCACGCTGCACGGTACATCCCGTCCAACGACCTGGCTGAGGTCCCTCCTATATCTTCCAAGGATCTGTGGGATCGTCTCAACGAGTGCCGGTTTGTGCAATCTCGTGATGAGGCTGATAAGCTGGACGTGCATCTGGATAAGAAAACCAGGATCGATAACGTCAAAACCTACCCCACCTATGAGGAGACGGGGGATTATGTGGGTAGCAAGATGGGTGACTCCCTGGACACTCTCGTAGAAGAGGACCTCCGTGGTAAAATTCGTACACAGTTAAGAGGTAAAGAGCGTCAGGTATATGACCTGACGCTGGATGGGCTGCAGGGTACGGACATCGCGGAAGCAATGGGGTGTAGCACCCAAAATGTTCACACTCTCATGAAGAGTATCCGCACGAAATTCGCCCAGTATATGAGCAAACAGACTGTCACGGCTTGAGCAAATACTACTACGAAAAGGAGCCACAAACCATGAAACCCTATCTCATCCAGCGTGGGACTGTGGTGAGTAAAGATTTGAGTGTCAGAGTACATCACTGCCCTCACTGCGGTTTCAAAACGAGCAGAGATTTGAACTCTGCTTTAGAGATACTCAGACTCGGGCTGGAGTCTGTTGAGCGCCCCATGCCTCGCCGCAAGGCGTCGGCACCGATGAGGGCTCTTAGAAGCTCCCGATTTTAGTCGAGAGAGCAGTCACGTTCAGAACCATAGCTATCTGGCGTTTGAAAATTAGTAGGTGATTTATTCGTTCCGAAAAAGTATATTGATGGCATGATACAAGAAGAGCCTGTCGAACTAACCAACTCACTCGTATTCGGGCCCCTCACTGAATGTGGGCAGGTCTACACGCTATCCCCACAAGAGGAGCTAATAGTAGATATCCTCTACTGGGCTCGAAACGCAGCTATGGGGTTAGAGTTCTCCAAAAAAACAGGTTCTATCCTGGGCCACACGGACACCTGGACCCCAAACGCCGGTGGATGCCACACCCACAAGAAGGGTGTGACCTCGAACGCATCGAGTGGCTAGTAAATACAGGTACTATAAGTCCCAAAACAGGTCAGCCCATGACCAGGTTCAATGTCTGGGCTATGAGAGATCACTGCAAAACCAGACAGCACATAACGTATCTACTCAAGCACAGAAAAAGATACCTGCTATACGATGGTTTTGGTGCGGTAATACGCAGACTAATGAAAGTCGCAACAGAAGGGGTACTGTTATACGTGAATGACCCGGACCCTGTCATACAACAGTTCGTGAAAGACGTCCTCGCCTGTAGAAACTGGGACATCAATAAGCAGTACAATCTATGAAAAAAACACGCCCCCACCACACAATACCGTTTGAATCGAACACACAAGAGCACTACCTGCTCCAGCTCCATGCCGTGATTTCTAACTATTTCATACTCACAGGCAAGCCAAGACACGAGTTGATATTCTACCGCAGGTACCACGGTACGGATAAAAAAGAGACCCTGGAAAACCTCGGTAGGGATTTTCAAGTCACCCGAGAGCGTGTACGACAGATAGCGCACCTCCACCGCGACAGTATAAAACAGCTACTGTCGGGAAAGAGGCTCAAGAAACCTCACTGCTCTGTCTCAGAAACTACACGGCAACAATTCATAAGCTCTGTAGAGAAGTACTGCAGAGATGGGGTCATCATAAAAAAAGACCTCGTAGATGAAATCGAGGTGAGCCTGCCCGAGGATAAACGACATTACGCGTACTACCTGGACCTCCTGATGGAGAGCCTAGGATACAACAAAGAAGAGTACCACGACCAGGAATACTACATAGCAGCCAACAGTATCATCAAACTGGATGGTATCTGTGACGAAATAAAAACCTGCATCAGTAGAAAAATCTTCGCGGTGACCCTGGATGAACTGACTACTGCCGTAAAGCTATCCTCTACCCTGGTAAAAACAGCTTTGAAACTCATACCCGAGGTATGCCAGGTAGCGTACGAACAGTATGTCATGCCAGATAGACAACTCACTCAGTGTGATAGGGTCTATAGTATACTGAAAGACCGTGGAAAACCCATCCATTTTAAAGAGCTCCTCAAAGAGATCGGTGTCACGACTGAAGGCTCTGCCAATCGGTTTCTGAAAGACGGTAGACTGACGCCTATAGGTAAAACTGGTATGTGGGCACTAACGGAGTGGCATATGAACAATGACACCATAATAGGCCTGATAAAGAACGCGCTCAAGTACATAGCAAGGCCAGCTACCTACGATCAGATAGCGACTATGGTACTGGCGGCACGACCTGAGACATCACCCCACACGATAAAGTCTCTGATCTATACTTACAGGAGTCAGTTCAAATGGGTGAGTGAGAATACTATAGCGCTTAAAACTTGGAAAAAAGTAGAGGGCTCTTCATACGAGCCAAAACTGCGCCAGGATTTGATAGACGTACAAACTTTTAAACATGCTGTAGTAAAGGCCGTAGGAGAGGACACATTAACTGCGGTAGAGATAACAGATAGGTTGGCACTCGTGTTCCCTGATCAGATACCGCGGTATCTATTGACGAAAGTATACTCAGCAGATGTATTAGAGAGACTGACTATAGATGAACTCACCTATTTCAGGAGACACCCAGACTATCAAAGACTCCTCGAACCAAAGATTTTAAAGAGGGATAAGATAGCAGATGCAGCTTTCAAACTGATAGTAGAGAGTGGATCCACGATGCGCCTGGTGGATTTGATAGAAAAGCTACACAGCCTGGGATACAAAAAAATATCCATATACTCGTCACTGAACAGGGACTCCCGATTTATTACTGTAGGTAGTAAAGGCTGTAAAGGCAAGAGTATCTCCATAGTAGAAAAGGTCCCCGATGCGTAAGACTCATTTGGAAAGAGTCCTATCCAGCCCTGTAGGTCAGGCGTTTTCGGAGGGTTTCAGACTCGCCAAGCATTTTGATTTAGATAATTACATCGTGCCTGAGACCACTTTTGAAAAGCTATTCACTCCAGAGTTCTTTGCCAAAGCTATGGGAGGTACTTTATCGGATCACGTCGACCGCCACCGGAGGAAACTGGAGACCAGCATAGTACAGCATCTCTACCATCTCTGGCGGGACAAGAACTATTTCGATATCTCTCCCCGTCTCTGTGATAAGCTGATAGATACTGACCTCAAAGATATAGATACATTCTTCCTTCGAGCTCCTTTTCGCTCCATGTATATCTCCCTACCACCCGGTAACGGTATGGTGGTAAATAACGATCAAACAGGGGACCACGATCTCGAGGGCATCTATGTTTTGTTTCATGATTTTGGTAAACCCGAGACTGTGGCACTACGTTCTTTAGACAACACAGTAGATGGAGTACTAAAATATTTGCATATCCTGGCAGTAGGCTCCGAGAAGTCCGCTTATGATGATGCTCTGGTATTTTTTCACCTCCTGTTCTGGGAGGGGAAAATTAGCGATTCGATCGAGCGCAGTAAGACGTTCCTGCCGTCTACCCCGGAGCTATGGCCCAGTATCCAGGAGATATTTGGTTTTGTCACCAAGGTCCTGCTCTATCTGAACTGTGCCAATGTGTCCGTACAGAAGATAGCCGGTATCGACATAGAGGGTAAGCTGTCCGGTTTGAAGAACAAAGCTAAAAAGCGTAAGCTCCTGCAACGCTATGAGAAGACCTCTACAGAGGCCCACCAGCTCCTGGACATTGTAGTCGACCATACCCGCGTATCGAGTAACCATATTGATTCTAAGAGCCCTGGAGGGGTGTTGGGGTCTAAAGCTCTGGAGAGGGTGCGTGGACATTTTAAAATCCAGCATTTCGGTACCGGGTGTGTAGAGCAGAAAGTGATCTGGGTCGAGCCCTATATCCGGGGATCAGACGCTGAGTATTTCAGGGATGAGCGCCGGTACCGTTTGGTGTAGAACGTATATTCAACAGGCAAATCAACCACCAACGGAGTTTTTATATATGGCTGGCACGGATGACGTCAAACCTTCCTCACTTGAAATTGTTGGGGCATCTGTTCTCGACATGATGGGCATCCCACGTAGTCTATCAAACGCTAAAGAGTTGGCGTTGGCGGTACTCGATCGATTGTACGCCAACGAACGTGCTTTGAAAGAGATACGAGATATCCTACAAAAAAACGTCAGATAATTCGCCGTATTCTTTGTAGCGTGACGTGTGACTGCCTATATGGATAAAAACGATGGGCGGCCACATTCATTTAGAGCACCTATTTCGAATAAGTATATTGGATTATGCGCTATAGCCTGAAAGAAGCACAGCTCCTGTACGACACGCTACCTATAGCAGAACCGATCACAGGTAAACTTTGCGGCAGGCCACTCTATCCGGACCACAACGACAGGTCCCTTTTTAGAATCCGAGACTACGCTATAATAGTCCAAAGTGCTCAACACGTCTACGAGATCATAGGTATAAATGTGACAATAAAAGCGTGGGGTAAAGACATTAGCAATCTGCTACAGTACCGCATGAATGTGAAAAAGATTTGTCACGAGGTGTCTTTGGAAGAGGTGCCTTTGTACATCAATGATGAGTCTGTGAACCTTATAGCAGCCTGGCGCTTGAGGATAGCACGATGAATCGCTATTCAGAAGAAGAGATCTGGGCTTTGGTGGATAAGCTCAAATGGTACCTCCCATCAGATAAAAATGGTCGGGCGTACCCTATAGACCCGCGGCATGCTAACGACAATAGGATAGTGCAGTATGACTGCATGAATACCGAGCTGGTGTGGGACTATGACGACAACAAAGGAAACAAACACACGTGTAAAAGGAAAATAGATCTTTCCGAGTTCCTGAGCTATATGGTAACAGGAAAAGTAGCACGTAGGCCTGATGCACGTGATTTTTGGTTCGACATTATTTTCAAAACGCCTTTAGAACAAGTACCTCTTTACATAAACGAGCACCCTGAGATCTGTGCCTGGCGCTTGGAGATCGCAAAGTGAACCCATATACCTTAGACGAACTTTATATACTATATGGGTATCTCGAAAATGAGACAGGGCATTACTACAGGCTGATAAGAAAAGCTCTCGTTCGATGCAACAGGGAACAGGAGCCGGAGAACCTACTTGAATTTTTGTATTACGAAAAGTTAGCAGATCTGTTTAAAATGCCCCTAGAGGAAGTGCCACTGCATATCAATGATGATCAAGGACACGTCAGGGTAGTGATGAAATGGCGGATGGAGATCGCGAGATGAATACCTACACAGATGACGACGTTAACCTGTCTCTATCAGAGATAATAGACCGTGAAATTATCCGTGACATGGATACCGTATGTAATAAGTTTTCAAAGATATTAGCCAAACTGCCTAACGAATCGATAGAACCATTATTTCTTCTTTTGGGTAGAGACGACAAAGGCATAGAATACGCCTGTAACCAAGTACTAATGGTGCTCGACTACTCTACGGAAGAACTCCCCCTACACGTGAACGATGGTGGAATAGTAGAGGCCGCCACAGTATGGAGACTGAGATATGGAATCTGAACTCACCAAAAAAGAGGTGCTGGACCTGCTGGACCGTCTACAGCGGCACTCAAATAAGAGCCATTACTCTATGTCTAAGCACTCCTCCGAGGAAACCATCTGGCTATGGACTGTTGAAAAATACAATGAATTTGCAGAGTTATATTTGCGTAATTACTACGCGAATGCATACCAGGGGGCAAGCTCTAGTATAAAAGAATTTATAGACAAGCCTCTGTCCGATATGCCCCTATATATAAATGAAGTGGGCACATTCGAGGTCGTAGCTGTCTGGAGGTTGTCGATTGGCAAATAATGAACATATGAATATAGATGAGTCGGAATTAATAGATAGCCCACAACCCTACACGGTGAGTGACCTGCAGCTCCTATGGGCTATCTATAGGCATACTGTCAGCGGTAATACGAGTAATGATCCTCTGTACTTTTTAGTGGATGATCCATGTGCAGGTATGAGTCCTGCTCTGGGGATACACCCGTGTTTTGATCCTGTGGTGTACAAGCAAGCAGTTCACGATGTAATATTTACTACCAAGTACGACAAAATATATGACACAGCTCCTAATGTTAGAGTGCACTTCAAAACAGCAGCATACTTAATGTACGTGCTGCCCTACGAAGAAATACGTGAGCACCTCAACAGGGATATCTATTGGGAGATCGCTGTATGGCGGATGAAAATACAGAAGTAATACGCAGGTTCAATACGGAAGATTGGGAACTCCTTTATGCCAACCCTTTAGTACGTTTAGTAAATCTGACATATGACATGCCAGGCGTTTGTTTTTCTGTTATGAATATGGCATTAATAGAGGATGTTCATGTCGAACCTTTTATGGAGTTCTTGAAAAAGCCTGTAGAGGAAATGCCTTTATATATAAACGATGATTTCCTGTGGAAAAAAGTTCTGTGCGTGTGGCGTTTAAAGGTGGCAAAGTGAGCAGATACACCGACGAAGATTACGAGGTGCTGTGGGGGGATGCTATGTACCACCGAGAGTAGGTCTATAGGTCCTATGTGTTTATCTAGGAAAGAAGACTTCTATAGGGTCGTGAAAGAGAACATGCAGGATAATGAAATAGTACGCAGACTGAAATATGAAATAGGATGTTTCTCTGAAAATGACAAAAGCAGCATAGTAAGGGACCTTTTCAGGCACAACAGGATCCACTGCGTCATGTACACAACCCCCCTGGAGCGCATCCCCCTGTATATAAATGACCCTGACACGGAGCTCATAGCTCGCTGGAGATTGCGGGTGGCGAAGTGACGGACAGAGAGAAGGAGCGCTACGAGCGCCTGCCCAATAGATACACGCGGTCAGAGGCCGTACAGTTTTTGGAAATGCTCGAGTCGGAATTCAAACCAGAAAGCATGCGAATAATACTGGCATCCAGGTGCAAGCACGATGAGGGAAATACTCTAAAAGGTCTGGTGACCGGGGACATAAACCAGTTTTTTGTTAATTTTTGTTGCGGATTGTATTTAGAATATGTCTATGGAAAAAATCCTGCAGTGCGTTTACTTTTTGATGTGCCTTTGGAGAACGTGCCTCTGTACATAAACGAACCCCAAAAATATCTACAGGTCATCGCCCGCTGGCGATTGGCCATAGCAAAGTAAAGGCAGTGTATGAGTGACAGAGATGATCTGGGAACAGTAGAGGGAGATGCCGCAAGTATCATACTTAACCAGTCAAAAAGAGTACGTACTGGACCCCCAGTACAAGCGCCAAAGCAATCGGTGCCAGAGGAGCCCATTAACACAGAAAAGCCCTTGTCTCTTACACAGCGAAAAGAGAAACTGGAAAGGGACCTAACCGCGGCAAAAGCCATGTCCCGGAACAGGAGCTTCCCAAAATCAGTACATCAAAGGTTTGTGGATAGAGCAACTCAGTACGAAAGAGAGCTGGCTGCCCTATAAAGGCTTTTTATATGTTCGCTAATAACGACCCCATACTACAGATTTATTTCAAAGACCTGCCTAAAGGTCGTAGGCTTTCTACTAAGGAAGAGCTGGAGCTGTCTCATAGAATAAAAACTGGAGACATACGAGCCCTGAATACGCTAGTCACAGCTAATCTCCTATTCGTAGTCAAAGTAGCCCATAACTATCTCAACCAAGGCATGGATCTACAGGACCTCATAAGTGTAGGGAACATAGGCCTGATAAAAGCTGCTCGATCTTTTGACGGGAGTAGGAATTTCAAATTCATAACATATGCCGTATGGTGGATACGTCAGCACATTCTAACGGCACTAGCAGACCAGTCCCGTGTAGTACGAGTGCCTCTTAACACAGCCTGTCGTCTGTACAAACTACGCAAAGCAAGGAATGCTCTGACACAAGGCAATGATCGCTCAACAGACGCGTACGCTATAGCTGAGCACATGAAGCTCAAGGTTAAAGACGTGGACATGCTACTAGCTCTGGAAATTAAACCCCTATTTTTGGATGCTCCAATAGACTATGAAAAAAACAGAGAGCTAACTGATTGCGTAAAAACAGAAGGGGAATTCTATGATGGTGTAGACGACAAAATAAGAGACCTACGTGAGCTCCTGTCTCATCTACCGGAAAGAGAGCGGGATATATTAGTCGCATATTACGGGCTGGATGGTGGCGTACCTATGACACTCGAGCAGATATCAAAAAAATACGGTGTCTCCCGAGAGAGAATAAGACAAGTCAAAGATGCTACACTCAAGTCCATTCGATCGGGATTGTCCATAAGATCTACCTCCTCAACAAACCTCAAAAAATAATCTCACAATTTCTTTTATTTGATCAATGGATATTAGTATATTAAAGTGGGCGGGTAAAATAATCGGCCCAGGATAGACCGGTACTCGTAGTCGAAGATTTCGTGTGTATTTGGTACAGAGTAGGAGAGGAGCAGCCATAGGCTGGTGCCACCATTTTTCGGTATCTGTCCGAAATCTTTCTCGCGTGCCTACCGGACCCGAAAGTTGTGGAAATGATCATGGAAGAACTCGATATTGGGAATAATATCAATGATCGCGTGAGTACCTGGATAGAGGAAGGGTACCCCTCCGTGAATGTCATAACCCTGAAAGCTATGATATGAGTAGTGAAAAGTCCCTAAAAGAATATCAGGAAGACATTTTAAAAGCATACTTATCTGTGTTTGGCCAGATATCTATAAAACAAGTTATCGATGAAATCGTAGAAAAAGTTTTCGAAATGTCCGTAAATAGAAACAGGATTATATTTAAAGAATTGTCCTCGGATGTTATCTGCCTAACAATCCTACTACTATCCCTGTTAGGTGAAAAGAGCATAGATAAATATGTCGGTTCGGATAGAGTAAAATCTGGTAGGGCAAGAGGTAAAAAATATGCTATATATAAATTAGAAAGTCCATCAGGAAAGCTATACATAGGTCAGACCACTAACTTTTTTAAAAGGATGAGAGATTACAAGCACTTAAGAGGGACACACAGACAACCTAAAATATATAATGCTATAAAAAAAATATGGTTTTGAGAATTTCATTAAAAGTATTATAGAACTGTGCGATACCCCTGAAGATTTAGACCGTAGAGAAGAGTATTTAATAAGAACGCTCGACACCACTAATCGAGGGTATAACATACGGACAGGCGGCCATTCCTCTAGGCACTCAGAATCAACAAGAAAAAAACAATCAGAGAACAACTGGCTTCGTATAAAAGGGGCGTCGAAAGAATACAGAGAGACAATGTCTAAAGCTTGTAGAGGTGAAAAGAACGGGTTCTACGGAAAGCATCATACTGACGAACTAAAAAAGCATTATCACGACCTTTTTTGTGGTAAAAAGATGCCCAAAGAGGTTTGCGAGAGAATGAGTAAATCCCATATTGGACTGAAGCATTCTAAAGAAACTGTCGCAAAAAGCTCTAAAATAGCTGCTAAATGTTTGTACATAGTAACTGATGATAAAGGAAAGTGCTTGATAGTGCCTAACATGACTCAATTCTCAAAAGACAGAAACGTAAAGGCTAGCGGTCTACTGAGGGTGTCTAATCAGCCTGAAAAATCATATAAAGGTTTAAAAGTGAGAAAAATATTTGATGGGTCGAAAGGAGATAAGCTAAACGTAGGGCTTTTTTTAGGGGCTTTTGATCCTATTACTAATGGTCACACAGCCTTAATAGAACACCTTATAAAATCCGAAGCATTCTCTCAGATATGGGTATCTCCGTGTTACAAGCACATGTACGGAAAAACTATGGCAGATCCTAAGCATAGATTAGCAATGTGCGCCACAGCATTACAAGGTATTGAAAATGTGTATGTATTTTCGCACGAAATAGATATTAAGCACGAAGGTTCTACGTATGACCTCATCAAACTATTACAAGACGAGTATCGCTATTGTAGATTTAGTGTAGTAATCGGATTGGATAATGCCAACACGTTCGACAAGTGGGTAAACTACCGGGATCTCGAACGCATGGTGCAATTCGTGGTAGTACCTCGAGCAGGGGAAGTACGAGACCCGAAAGTCACCTGGTATACAAAACCACCTCATGCACTGGTGAACGTAGAACCCGGGATCATACCGGAGCTATCCTCCACGACAGTCCGTAAAAATCTGGAGACTATGTATCATAGGGATAGCAATGGTGTAGCAGCATACCGGGACCTAAAAAAGCAGCTTCATCCCGCGGTGCTGACGTACATTAACAATCGCGATCTCTATAAGGATACCAAGGGCAAAACGAGATGAGCGATTACACAGAGACTCTCAAACAGATACCGGCTGAGGGCCTACAACAGATAGTCAGTCATCTGAGCAGTAAACCCTATTTGGATATGGCGTGTGAAACTATCAAACGCAATGGATCACACACCATACACTACGGTACCGTATGCAGCATAGAGCTGAGATCAACTTTAGACATCGACTCTCTGATCGAGCAGCTGGCGAAAGTGATGCAATAGTCACCGTGCCCTGCGTACAGTGTGGGTATTGCTGTAGGAGAAGTGCCTGCGTGTTTGGGCGGTGGAATGAAGTGAGAAAACAATGCGAGTACCTAACTAAGGACAGCCTCTGTGGAATCTACAAAGAAATCATTGAAACCCCAGGGTCGGATTTCAACCCTGCGTTCGGGGCAGGATGTTGTTCCAGCCTGTTCAACGCCGACCGAGAGCGGGTACTTCGGGGACGACTCGCCCGAACTGGTAGCCCGTGTAGCTCTCACGATATTGCAGCGCCTGGTCCGTGAGACATGCTCCACTGACAAACTGTATCTGGTTTACCAAGCGGCTAAAGACAGGGTGGCGCTCATGGAAGAAAAAGAGCAAGCTATGAGAGTTTTCAATAAGCTGGTACTGGCAGCAGACGCTGTACAAAAATCTCACCCGATGAAAGGTTTTTTTGGGTAATCACTATGACATCACACACCGTATGGTCTATCATAGCATTCACTATTGTTTTTAGCGTGTGCGCCTGTTTCTTGTATGTGAATAACAAAAAGGACAAAAGGAGCTAAAAAATCAGTGCTGTATTCGAACATGTTAAAGCAAAAACAGTCCAGTTTCAAACACACCACACAAAGGAGTTAATAGCATGCTATCCGCATTATCAGGTATGACCTTGCTTGTGAGTATCATGTATTTGATAGCTTCTTTTTTAAACAAAGAGCTCAGATTTAAAACAGCCATCACTATAGCCCGGGTAGTACTTGTACTATCCATTTTCGGTCTCTTCTCCCCATTTCAGGTCGTACCCGCCAGTTCAAAAGGACTTCTGTTCACGTTTGGTAATCTCAACAACAAGGTACTCGACCCAGGTCTGAACCTGCGCGTACCTTTCATACAGGACATCAAATGCATCACGGTACGGCCTATCCAGCTGGAGTGTGACATCCCTGTAGGACCTGCAGGAGCACAGACTCAAGACAACCAGACTATTGGATCCAAGATAATGATATTCTACAGATATAAAGCAGAGCTCCTCCCAGTCATGTGGAT